>JGI25384J37096_10000261_pt1 | contig 13990 bp, 13 predicted proteins | sample GraSoi013_1_40cm_4_FD_37096 | JGI IMG/M metagenome (IMG submission 37096)
CCGTGTTCGCCGCGCACGCAGGGACGCTGCAGACGGCGGGCTCGGTGAAGCCGTACGGTCTCGGGAGCCTCTTCATCGTCCTGGCGTTTGGCGCCATCGGACGCCTCACGGCCGCTCCGCGTCGCCGCTCGCTCCTCTACGCCCTCACGGTCGCAATCCTCGCCGTGCAAACCCTCTACCACAACGCCCCCCTCATCCTGGCCGTGTGCGTCGCGGGGTTCGCGGTCGCTGCGGTGGCCCGGGAGCGCTCGGCGGCGCTCGCCGTGATCGTGACCGGCGTCGTGGCGGCGGCGTCCCTGCTGCCGTACGTCGGCGTCCTGCTGACCTCCCGGAGCTGGAGGCCGCTGAACCAGTCGGAGTTCGGCGCACACGCGCTGCTCGTGCGATCGAATGAGATGGTGACGGAGGGGAGCTGGCCGCTCGTGGCGCTGTGGGCGGCAGCCGCCGGGCTCGTCTCGTACGGTGTCGTGCGCACGCTCCGGCGGTCATCGCGCGGCGAGCCGACGTCCGGCCCGCACGTGCTCTATGCGGCGCTGGTGATCGTGGCCGCCACGAGTCTTCATCTCGGCTTTCTGAAGCTCGCGGGTCGCGTCCCGCAGGCCTGGCAATTCGTGCCCCTCATCGCGGTGGTGGCGCTCGCCATCGACGTCGTGCTCGGGGGGACACGCTCCCTCCGCTGGGCGCGGGCCGGCGTCGCCGTCCTGGCGACCGCGCTCGCGTTCCCCGTCTCGATGGACCGCGTCGGCATTCGTCAGACCAACGTCGACCTGATCGCCCAGTACGTTCACACCGCGGCCCAACCGGGTGATCTCATCCTCGTCAACCCGTGGTACGTGGGCATCACGTTCAACCGGTACTATCGCGGCCCGGTGCCGTGGATGACCCTCCCCCCGATGGAGGACCTCACCGTCCACCGATACGACCTGCTCAAGCTCCGGATGACGTCGGCCGAGCCCCTGGCGCCCCTGTACGGTGCGATCCAAGGCGCGCTGGAGTCCCGGCACCGGGTCTGGCTGGTGGGCGGCCTACTCTTCCCGCCCGCCGGACACGTCCCGCCGGTTCTCCCTCCCGCACCCGGCCTCCCCACGGGATGGAGCGACGGACCCTACACGATCGGGTGGGCGCTGCAGACCGGCTACTTCGTGCAGACGCATGCCGAGCGTCTGGCCGTTGTCCGAATTCCCGTCGCAGGCCCCGTGAACCACCTGGAGAGCGTGGGATTGCTGGTGGTCGAAGGCTGGCGGCGGCCCGAGCTCAAGAACGGGGAGTCTACGACTCCCGCGCTTCCCTACTCCCCCAGGTAGGCCCGGCGGACCTCCGGGTTGTCGGCCAGCTCCGTCGCGGTTCCCGCGAGCGCGATGGCGCCGGTCTCGAGCACGTAGCCCCGGTGCGCGATCGACAACGCCATCGCGGCGTTCTGCTCCACGAGGAGGATCGTCGTCCCCTGCCGGTTGATGTCGGCGATCGTGTCGAAGATCTGCTCGACGAGGACGGGGGCGAGCCCCATGCTCGGCTCGTCCAGCAGGAGGAGTCTCGGGTTCGCCATCAGCGCGCGGCCGATGGCGAGCATCTGCTGCTCGCCCCCCGACAGCGTGCCCGCGACCTGCGTGATCCGCTCCTTGAGCCTCGGGAAGAGCGTCACGACGCGCTCGAGGTCGGCGGGGACCCCCGCGTCGCGCCTCGGGTAGGCGCCCATCATGAGGTTCTCGCGGACCGTGAGACGGTTGAAGATCCGCCGTCCCTCGGGCACGTGCGCGACGCCTCTACCGACGATCTCGTGAGGCGGCACCCCGACGAGCGATTCGGCCTCGAGCGTGATCGTGCCGCGCAGGGGCTGGAGGAGGCCCGANATCGTCTTGAGCGTCGTCGTCTTCCCGGCGCCGTTGTTGCCGAGGATCGTGACGATCTCGCCGCGGCCCACCTGGAGCCCCACGCCCTTGAGTGCCCGGATCTCACCGTAGGCGACGTCGAGCGAATCGACGCTAAGCACGGCGCGCCCTCTGGGGAGCCGAGCCGCGCGTGCCGAGGTACGCCTCGATGACCCGCGCGTCACTCTGGACCTCGCGCGGGGGCCCTTCCGCGATCTTCTCGCCGTGGTCCAGCACGGTCACCCGGTCGGACACCTCCATGACGACGCGCATGTTGTGCTCGATCAAGATGATGGCGAGCCCGAGGTCGACGACGAGCTCGCGCAGCAGGCGCATGAGCGCGCCGGCCTCCGTCCGCGTCATCCCGGCGGTCGGCTCGTCGAGCAGGAGCAACGCGGGCTCGGAGGCGAGCGCGCGGGCGAGCTCCAGCCGGCGCTGGTCGCCGTACGGAAGGTTGCGGGCCACGTCGTTGGCGTTCGCCTGGAGTCCGACGCGATCGAGCAGCGCCACCGCGCGCGTCGAGAGGTCCGCCTCGGTCCGAGCGAAGCGCGGGCCGTGCGAGAGGACGTCCCACAGGCCGAGCGCGATGCGCGAGTTCATGCCCACGAGGACGTTCTCGATCACCGTCATGTTCGCGAAGAGCCGGATGTTCTGGAACGTCCGGCAAATTCCGAGCGCCGTGATCTGGTCGGGGCGGAGGCCGAAGAGCGCTCGCCCGCGGAACGTGACGCTGCCCTCGTCGGCGGGATAGAGCCCCGTGAAGATGTTGAAGAGCGTCGTCTTTCCCGCGCCGTTCGGCCCGATGATCGACGCGATGCCCGACTCGAGCGCGAAGTCCACCGCCTGCAGCGCGGTGAGGCCGCCGAACCGCTTGGTCACCCCTCGGGCGTCGAAGAGGGCCGCCATCTACCGTTCCAGGTGAGCGAGCTCTCGTTGCCGCCGCCGGGCCGGCAGGATGCCCTGGGGGCGGAAGATCATCATGAGGACCAGGATGACGCCGAAGATCATCCGCTCGTACTTGGCCGGCTCGAACTGCGTCGGCAGGTCGGCGAGGCTGTAGCCGAGGACGGTGACGCCGGCGTTCTTGAGCTCGTTGAGCCAGAGCGACAGCCCCTTCAGCACCTGGAGGTTGAGGACGGTGACGACCGTGGCGCCGAGCACGGCGCCCGGAATGGAGCCCATCCCACCGAGGATCACCATGGCCAGGACGCCGATGGACTCGAGGAAGGTGAACGACTCCGGATTGATGAACACCTGCTTGGCCGAGAACAGCACACCCATGATGCCGGCGAAGGACGCGCCGCAGGCGAAGGCCAGGAGCTTCATCCGCACGAGCGGCACCCCCATCGCGCGCGCCGCCAGCTCGTCCTCACGGATCGCCTCCCACGCCCGGCCGATGTGGGAGTCCTCGAGCCGGCGGTTCACGAGGACGACCACGACGACGATGAGCAGGACGAGGAAGTAGAAGTACTCGCCGTAGGGCAGCCCGAGCGGCGCCGGCGGGCGAGAGATCGGCGTGATGCCCTTCGGGCCGTTCGTGAGATTGATCGGCTTGTCGAGGTTGTTGGCGAGAACGCGGATGACCTCGCCGAAGCCGAGCGTGACGATGGCGAGGTAGTCGCCGTGCAGGCGCAGCACCGGGAGCCCGAGGAGGATGCCGGTGATCGCCGCCACGAAGAGCCCGACGAACAGGAACGCGTAGAACCATGCGCCGGCCAGGGGAAACCCGCCGCCGAAGATGACGTTCGCGTGCGGCGAGCCGAAGATGGCCCAGGAGTAGGCGCCGACGGCGAAGAACGCGACATAGCCGAGGTCGAGCAGTCCGGCCAGGCCGACCACGATGTTGAGGCCGAGCGCCAGCGCGGCGAAGATCCCGACCTGCGTCGCCACCTCGAGGTAGTAGCCGTTAAAGGCCCCGATCAGGGGCATCAGCAGCAGCAGGGCGACCCCGAGGAGACCGACCCGGAGCCACGTCGGGATCCGCGCCAGGTAGACGAAGAGCAGCGCGCCCTGGAAGGCCAGGAAGGCGAGGACCGAGCGTGGAGCTGTCGCGACGGCGAGGCTGGACAGGGCGACGGCGGCCGCGAGGACGGAGTACAGGCTCACGCGCGCTCTCGGACGATCTCGCCCAGCAGGCCCTTGGGTCGGAAGATGAGGATCACGATGAGCACCGAGAAGGCGAAGATGTCCTTGTACTCGGCGCCGAACGCCCCCCCCGTGAGCAGGGACAGATAGGAGGCGGCGAAGGCCTCGAGCAGCCCGAGCACGAGCCCGCCGAGCATCGCGCCGGGGATGTTGCCGATGCCGCCGAGCACGGCCGCGGTGAAGGCCTTCAGCCCCGGAATGAACCCGGTGTAGGGATTGATCAGTCCGTACTGGACGCCGAACAAGACGCCGGCGGCCCCCCCCATCGCCCCGCCGATCAGGAACGTGAGCGAGATGATCCGGTTGACGTTGATGCCCATGAGGCTCGCCGCCGCCTGATCCTCGGCCACCGCGCGGATGGCGGTCCCGATCGTCGTGCGGTTGACGATCACGTGGAGCGCCCACAGCATCAGCAACGCGGCGACGATGACGACGAGTGACTTGACCGAGACGTCGATNGTCTCGGTGAGCTCGAAGCGGAGATTCAGCACATCGATCGTCGGGTAGACGAGGTTGAAGGCGTTCCGCCAGAGCGACTCGAAGAGCCGGATCAGGTCCTGGAGGAAGAACGAGATTCCGATCGCCGAGATGAGCGGGATCAGCCGGGGCGCGTTGCGCAGCGGACGATANGCGACCCGCTCGACGGTGACGGCGAGCAGCCCGCTCGCGGCCATGCCGGCGACCAGGGTGAGGAACAAGACGAGCGGCCAGGGGAGGCCGTCGAGCAGCCCGACGCTCNTGAGGCCGAGGAGGAGCTCGACGCCGACGAAGGCGCCCACGATGAAGATCTCGGAGTGCGCGAAGTTGATGAACTCGAGCACCCCGTAGACCATCGTGTAGCCCAGCGCGATCAGCGCGTACATGAAGCCGAGGATGATGCCGTCGAGGAAGACTTGCGGGAAGATGCCGAGGAGGAGCGGGTAGTCCATACGTTAGAGACGAGGGGCGGGCCGGGAGCTCTCCTCGACCACGCTAGCGGCAACGCGCTGGGTGACTGCCCACCGCGCCAGCTCCGGTCGACCCCCAGAAGCTACGGGTCTCGGAGAGCTTCCCGGCCCGCCCCTCGACGTCTACCGTCTCGTCCCCTGCGCTACTTCTTTTCGGGCGGGGCGATGGTCAGCTGCTTGACGATCTTGTTGTCGCCCCACTTCGCCGGGTCGTCGCTGGCGACCTGCAGCACGAAGTAGAGCGCCTTCTTCCGGTCACCCTTCGTGTCGAACTCGATCTCGCCGGTGATGCCGCTGTGCTTCGTCTTCCGGACCGCCGTCGCCACGTCCTCGCGACTCAGCTTGCCGCTCTTGGCCGCGGCTTCGATGGCCTTGAGCGCGATGGCGGTCGCATCGTAGGCCTCGGCGGCGTACGGCTCGGGGTTCTTGCCGAACTTCTTCTTGAAGTCCTCGACGAAGGCCTTGGCCTTGGGCAGGGCCGAGGCCGGGCCGGCGGCCGAGGTGTAGTACATCCCCACCACGGCTTTGCCGGCGATCTTCGTCAGGTCGGAGGAGTCCATGCCGTCGGGACCCAGGAACTTCGACTTCACGCCCTTCTCCCGGGTCTGCTTGAAGAACGGCGCCGCCTGGTCGTAGATGCCGCCGAAGTAGATGACGTTCGGATTCTTCGCCTTGATCGGGGTGATGATGGGGTCGAAGTTCGACTTCTCCTCTGTGCCCTCGAAGCCGAGGACCTTGATGCCCTTCTTCTCCGCATCGGCTTTGAAGAACTCGGCCACGCCCTGGCCGTACTGCGTCTTGTCATGGATGATGTACACCGACTTGGCCTTCATCGTCCCGTTGGCGAATTCGGAGCCGACCACGCCCTGGACGTCGTCTCGGCCGCACACCCGGTTGACGTTCGGGTAGCCGCGGTCGGTGACCACCGGGTTGGTGTTGGCGGGCGAGATCATCGCGACACTGACTTCTTTGTAGACCTCGGACGAGGGGATGGCGACTCCCGAGTTGAGATGGCCGATGACGGCGAGAATGTCCTTGTCCGCGATGATGTTCTTCGCGTTCGCCACGCCGACGTCCGGCTTGGCCTGATCGTCGAACGGGACCAGGTCGACCTTGTAGCCCATCTTCGTGAGGTTGCCCCTCCACTTCTCGATGGCGAGCTGGGCGCCGAGCTTGATGCCCTCACCGAGGGCCGCCTGGCCGCCGCTGAGCGGGCTCTGGGTGGCGATCTTGATCGTGCCCTTGCTGCCCTGCGCGGCCAGGTGCGACGCGGCGGGCAGCGCCACCAGGGCGAGCGCGGCCAGGAGCGAGAGCGTGAGACGGACGGGGTTGCGGATCATCGGGCCCTCCTTCGTCATCGAGTCGGCGTGGTCGGTGCGCCAGCATTATAGCGGGCGCGGCCGACCGGTCAAGTCGCGCGCCGTGCGGATCGCCTCGAGAAAACGGCGCGCGGCGGCGGCCGGATCGGGCGCGCCGCACACGGCCGAGATGACGGCGACGCCGTCGGCGCCGGCGCGGATCACCTCGGCGGCGTTCTCGGGCGTGATACCGCCGATCCCGATCAGCGGTCGGGAGGTCTCCGGGCGGACCTGTCGGAGCAGGTCGGGGCCGACCAGCTGGAAATCGCGCTTCGTCGCCGTCGGGAACATCGCCCCGACGGCGATGTAGTCGGCGCCGTCGTCCTTCGCCTGGCGGGCCTGCGCGAGGCTGTGGGTCGAGCGGCCGAGGATCATGCCCGGTCTCAGCAGCGGGCGCGCCGCGCGTGGCGGCAGGTCGTCCTGGCCGAGGTGGACGCCGTCCGCAGCGACCGCCAGCGCGAGATCGACGCGGTCGTTCACGATGAAGGTCGCGCCGCTTCGATGGCAGCGCTCGCACAGCCGCTCGGCCAGCGGCAGGAGACGGCCGGACGGCCACTCCTTTTCCCGCAGCTGGATCATGCGGCAGCCGCCGGCGAGCGCGCCGTCCAGGATCGCCTCGAGGTCCCGCCCCCGCGCCGCCGCGCGGTCGAGGATGACGTAGAGCGACGGGTCCATCAGCCCCGGAGCCGCTCGGTGTCGACGCTGGTGAAGCGGCCCTCCAGGAACGCGGGGTCGTTCAGGACCTTCAGGTGGAACGGGATCGACGTCTTCACGCCCTCCACGACGGTCTCGGCGAGCGCCCGGCGCATCCGGCCGACCGCCTCGGCACGGTCCCCCCCGTGGACGATGACCTTCGCGAGCAGCGAGTCGTAGAACGGCGGCACCACGTAGGGCGCCATGAGATGGCTGTCCACCCGCACCTTGAACCCGCCGGGCGGCACCCACGCCACGACCCGGCCCGCGCTCGGCGCGAAGGTCTCGGGGTCCTCGGCGTTGATCCGGCACTCGATCGCGTGGCCCTCGAGACGCACGGCGTCCTGGCGGTAGCCGAGCGCCTCACCCGCGGCGATGCGGATCTGCTCGCGCACCAGGTCGATGCCCGTGACCATCTCGGTGACGGGGTGCTCGACCTGGATCCGCGTGTTCATCTCGATGAAGTAATAGCGCTCCTCGGCGTCCANGATGAACTCGACGGTCCCCGCGCTCACGTAGTTGACCGCCGCCGCCACGGTCAGCGCCGCGCGGTGGAGGCCGCTTCGCGTCTCGGCGCCGAGGTTGGGCGCCGGCGACTCCTCGAGGAGCTTCTGGTGGCGGCGCTGCACGGAGCACTCACGCTCGCCCAGGTGGATGCGGATCCCGTTNTTGTCGCCGAGCACCTGCACCTCGACGTGCCGCGCCCCCTCGACGTACTTCTCGCAGTAGATCTCCGCAGAGCCGAACGCCGACCCCGCCTCCGACTGGCAGGCGTCGAAGGCCTGGGCGACGTCCTCGCGCCGCCGCACGATACGCATGCCACGCCCGCCCCCGCCGGCCGCGGCCTTGAAGATGATCGGGTAGCCGATCCGGTCCGCGACCTCGACCGCCTCCGCGGCGTCCTTCAGCGGCAGCTCGCTGCCGGGGACCACGGGGACGCCCGCCTGCTTCGCGATTTGGCGCGCCTGCGCCTTGTCGCCCATGAGCCGGATCGCCTCGGGCGAGGGCCCGACGAACGTGATCGAGCAGGCGCGACACACCTCCGCGAACGCGGCGTTCTCGGCGAGGAACCCGTAGCCGGGGTGGATCGCCTCGCTGTCCGTGACCGCCGCCGCCGAGATGATCGCGGGGATGTTGAGGTAGGAGAGGCGCGCGGCGTCGGGCCCGACGCAGATCGACTCGTCGGCGAGCCGCCGTGGCAGTGAGTCGCTGTCGGCCTTCGAGTGGGCGATGACCGTCCGGATGCCGAGCTCGCGGCAGGTGCGGATGATCCGCAGCGCGATCTCGCCGCGATTGGCGATCAGAAGCTTGTGGAACATGTACAGGGCGCGGGCACCCGGGCTGTCGCCACGCCCGCGCCCCGCCGCAGCCCCACGCGCCGAGAGGTCACACGCTTGATCCCAGTTGGAGTCAACCCTACCCGCCGAGGAGGCGGTGCCACTGCGATTCGATCTCGGCCAGGCGCAGCCCGTACACACGGAGCGTCGCGTCGTCGAGGGTGTCGCCCGCGGCCAGCCGGACCAGCAGCGCGCGCATCGTCTCCGTACCGCCGCGGTCGAGCAGGTCGCGCACGATCCAGAGTGCCAAGTCGTAGCCCGTCCGCGCGCGCAAGGGATCGGGGTCGGCGACGAGCGCCTCGATGCCTGCCAGGGTGACGCTGCCCGGCACGCGCAGCATCGGGTCGACCGCCGCGCCCTCCAGCGCCTGCGCCAGCCCCTCCTGGAGCCAGCGCGGCGCGCGGCCCCGCGAGAGGTGGTGGATGGCGGCGTGCGCGTACTCGTGGACGATCAACCGCTCGACCTGAGCAGCGGGCGGGAGCGCCGGGCCGATCGGCAGCCGGATCTTTCCGTCGAAGAGCCCCGTGGCCCAGCCGTGGACACGCGTCACGTCCTGGAACTGCCCGCGCTCGTACAGGACCACGGTCAGCCGCTCGCGCGGCTCCCAGCGGAGCGCCCGGTCGACGCGCTCGGCGGCGACCTCGAGGAGGCCCAGGATCGTTCGGCGCGCCTCCGTCCCGGGGGCGCCGCGGTACTTGAGCACGAAGCGCGGCGTGACGTCGCGGTGAAAGCCCGACTCGGCGCGCCGCTCGCGTTCGACCTTCTCGAGGAGGCGCAGGGCCCCCGCGTTGTCCGGTTCGCGCTCAAGGACGGCGCGCAGGTGGGCGATCGCGCGCGCCGGATCGTCGCGGGAGTCGTAGAGGTGGGCGAGGAGCACGCGGACCTCGGGGTCGAACTCGGCACGGACGGCGCGCTCGAGCGGGACGAACGCGTCGTCGGGCCGCCCCGCGTGGACGGCCGCGAGCCCGAGCCCCTTGAGCAGCGTCGTCGACTCGGGCGCGTCGACCAGGCCCTGGCGGAAGAGCAGGAGCGCCTCGTCGGGCCGACCCTCGCGGAGCGCCTGCCAGCCCCAGCCCTCGAAGCAGCTGCCGACGTCCACCCGCAGCGCCGCGCTCGCCGGGTTGTCGTCAGCCGCGCGGCTGAACCGCTCGCAGGCCCGCGGGAACTGCCCTGCGGCGTAGAGCCGGATCGCCTCCTCGATGAGCGCCCGCGAGTCTCGCGCGACGACGTGCGCGGGGGGCCGTCCGGCGTCTGGGCGCTCGTGTCGCCGCCCCTCCCGCCAGCCGAGGGCGAGCGTGCCGAGGCCCAGCGCGAGGAGGGCGACCAGGGTGAGGGGACGGATGGGACGCATGAGCGCTCAGCGCGCCGGGTCGATCAGGAAGAGCGGCTGGCCGTACTCGACCGCGTGGCCGTTCTCGACGAAGATCTTGACGATCCGGCCGCCCAGCTTCGACTCGATCTCGTTCATCAGCTTCATCGCTTCGATGATACAGAGGATCTGGCCTTCCTTGACGACGGTACCCTCGTTCACGTACGGCTCGGCGCTCGGGGACGGGGCGCGATAGAAGGTGCCGACCATCGGCGCCTCCACGGAGACCATCCCGGCCGGCACGGCCTCGCTGACGAGGGGCGCCGCCCCGCCCTCCTCGGAGGTGGCGGGCGCCACGGCCTTCTGCGTCGGCGCCGCCGTGGGCCGCTGAACGCGGACCCGGACCTCGCCCCACGCCACCTCGATCTCGGCCAGCCCGAGCTCCTGGAGCGCCGCGCCCAGCTGGCGGACCAGGGCGACCACGGTCTCTCGGCTCGCGTCGGCGCGGTGGCGCTCGCGAGCCATCAGGCACTCGCCGCCGCGACGCGGCCCAGATACTCGCCGGTGCGCGTGTCGACCTTCACGATGTCACCCTCGTTGAGGAAGAGCGGGACCAAGACGACGGCGCCCGTCTCGAGCGTCGCCGGCTTCGTTCCACCCTGCGCCGTGTCGCCGCGCACGCCGGGGTCCGTCTTGGCGATCGCCAGCTCGACGAAGTTCGGCAGCTCGACCGCCACCGGACGGCCCTCGATGTAGAGCACGTCCACCTCGGTGTTCTCCTTGAGCCAGTCGCGAGCGTCCCCGACCTCGTCCCCCGAGAGCGAGACCTGCTCGTAGGATCTCCAGGTCCATGAAGTGGTAGCGGTCGTCCCGGTAGAGGAACTGCATGTGCTTGTCCTCGAAGTCGACCAGCGCCACCTTCTCGCCCGAGCGGAACGTGTTGTCGATCACCTTTCCGAGCCGCATGTGCTTGAGCTTAGTCCGGACGAACGCGCCGCCCTTCCCGGGCTTGACGTGCTGGAACTCCACGATCGTGTACGGGTGGCCATCGAAGACGATGCGCAACCCCTTCCTGAACTCCGCGGTTGACACCTGCATCGCGCTCTAGCCTTTCCGTCGCGCCCGTGCGTGGAGCGTCGTCTCCAGGCGCTCGCGGGCGGCGTGGTTGTCGGGATCCTTCCGGAGGATTCGGGTGAACGCCTGGGCGGCCTCCTCGACGCAGCCCTGCTCGAGGCAGAGCGTGCCGAAGGCGATCGTCGCGAACGTGTCGTCGGCGAGCACGCGCTGGAGCCCGCTCGCCTCGCCCGCCGCCGGCGTCGTCGCGCGGAGCAGCCCGAGCAGCGAGCGCGACTCGCGGTCGCCGGGGTCGAGCCTGACGGCCGCTTCCAAGTGGGTCACCGCCCGGTCGATGTGCCCCAGGCGGCGCTGGATCTCCGCCGCGAGGCGGTGGCACTGGAGATCGTGTTGGTTCAGCTCGAGGATCGCCCCGATCTCTGCGAGCGCCGCGTCGAGGGCGCCCTCGGCCGCGAGGGTCTTGGCGAGGATGAGGCGCGCCGTCGTGTAGTGAGGGTACCGGGCGAGACCGTTCCGGCAGAGCGCCACGGCTTCGCGTGTCCTCCCGGCCTTTCGGTAGAGGTCGGCGAGCTGCGCAAAGGCGAGGGACGCCGGATCGCGGGCCAGGCGCTCTTCATGACGGCGGATGGCGGCGTCGAGCGCGGGATCGTCGACGGACATGTCGGATCGGTTATACGGAGCGTGGGTTTCGGTTGTCAACATCGGCTACGGTCCGAGCTCTCCGAGGACGGCGCGGACGAGGTCCCACGGCACGTCGTACTGGAGCTGGAACGCGCCGATCCTGGGCGCCAGCACGAAGGGCACGCGGCCGTCGCGCGCCTTCTTGTCCCGCGTCATCGCCGCCAGGACACGATCGGCGTCGATCGCCGGGGCGCGGACGGGAAGGCCGAGGGCCGCGAGGAGCCGCTCCTGGCGCAGGACCGTCTGCGGCGATGCGACACCGAGTCGCAGCGCCAGGCGTGCCTCGGCGACGATGCCCAGGGCGACCGCTTCGCCGTGGGCGAAGCGCGCGTATCCCGTCGCCGCCTCGAGGGCGTGGCCGATCGTGTGGCCGTAGTTGAGGGCGTGCCGCAACTCGCTCTCGCGCTCGTCGCGCTCCACGACCCCGGCCTTCAGCCGGCAGGAGCCGCCGACGATGCGTTCGACGACGGGGAGGTCGCGGGCGCAGAGCGCCGCCGCGTCCCCTTCCACCTCGGTGAAGTAGTCGGCGTCGAGCACGACGCCGTGCTTGACGATTTCGGCGAGCCCCGACTCGAATTCGCGCGGCGACAGCGTGAGCGTGGTCGCGGGATCACAGATGACCAGGCGCGGCTGGTGGAAGGCGCCGATCAGGTTCTTCGCCGTCGGGTGGTCGATCGCGGTCTTGCCGCCGATCGCGGCGTCCACCTGGGCGAGCACCGTCGTGGGAAGCTGGACGAAGTTGACGCCGCGCATGTAGGTCGCCGCGACGAACCCGGCGACGTCGCCCACGGCTCCCCCGCCGAGGGCGAGCACCGTGGAGGTGCGGTCGAGCCCGGCGGCGAGCAGCGCGTCCCAGCAGCGCGCGGCCACGGCGAGCGTCTTCGCGGCCTCGCCCTCGGGCACCTCGACCGTCGCCACCACGAACCCCGCGCTCTCGAGGCTCCGCCCGACGGTCTTGCCGTACAGACGCAGGACCGCGGCGTCGCTGACGAGCGCCGCTCGGGAGCCCACGCGGAGCTCCGCGAGGCGCGCGCCCACCGTGTCGAGCGCGCCGGACTCGACCACGATGCGATACGACCTGAGGCCCAAGTTGAGGTTGACGATCATCGAGGTCATTCTACCGCTCCGAGCCTCGCCGCGACTGCGGCTCGCGCTCGTCCGGCGGCCCCGGTCCGCCCTGCGGGCTACCAGCTTTTCAGGCTGTCCAGATAGGCGTCGTAGTTGCGGCGGATCTCTGCGATGCTGTCGCCGCCGAACTTCTCGAGGAAGGCGTCGGCGAGGACGATGGCCAGCATGGCCTCGCCGACGACGCCGGCCGCGGGCACGGCGCAGACGTCGCTCCGCTCCACGACCGCGTCCACCGCCTCCTTCGTGGCGAGGTCCACCGACTTGAGCGGCGTGCGGAGGGTCGAGAGGGGCTTCATCGCGGCNCGGACGACGACCGGCTGCCCGTTCGTCACTCCGCCCTCCAGACCGCCCGCATTGTTCGTCTTGCGCTTGAACCCGCTCTCGGCGTCGAAGAGGATCTCGTCGTGGACCGCCGAGCCCGGGCGCCGCGCGGTCTCGAAGCCCAGGCCCAGCTCGCAGCCCTTGATCGCCTGGATCGAGCAGAACGCCTGCGCGAGCCGGCCGTCGAGCCGGCGGTCCCACTGCACGTAGGAGCCGAGCCCCACGGGGCAGCCGAGGGCGACGACCTCGAACACGCCCCCGAGCGTGTCGCCCTTCTCTCGAGCGGCGTCGATCGCCTTGAGCATCGCCGCCTCGGCGGCCGGATCGGCGCAGCGGACCTCGGAGGCCTCGGCGCGCCGGGCGAGCTCCTCCCACGTGACGTCGAGGTCGGTGGCGATGCGGACCCCTCCGATCTCGGTGACATGGCTCAGGATCGTGACCCCGAACTCGTCGAGCACCCGCTTCGCCACGCCCGCGACCGCCACGCGCGCGGTCGTCTCGCGCGCGCTCGAGCGCTCGAGGACGTTCCTGATGTCGTGGTGGCCGTACTTCATGGCGCCGGCGAGGTCGGCGTGGCCCGGCCGTGGTCGCGTGACCTGCTTCTGCGCGGCGCCGGGCTCGGGTGGGCCGACGGCCATCGTGGACTTCCAGTTCTCCCAGTCGCGGTTGGCGATCTGGAGTGTGATCGGGCTGCCGAGCGTCGAGCCCCAGCGAACGCCGGAGAGGATGCGGACCTGGTCGCGCTCGATCTTCATGCGCCCGCCACGGCCGTAGCCGCGCTGGCGTCGCGCGAGGTCCGCGTTGATCTGGCTCTCGGCGAGCGACAGACCGGCCGGGACGCCGTCGATGACGGCGACCAAGGCCTCACCGTGGGATTCGCCAGCGGTGAGGAACCGGAACGCGCCAGCCATTACTTCTTCGGCTGCTGGCCCGGCGGCGCCTGGGCCAGGTCGAGCTTCAGCACGTACGGCGTGATGAAGACCACCAGCTCGCGGTTCGGGTCCGTCAACGTCGACTTCGTCCGGAAGAGGAATCCAAGGACGGGGATGTCGCCGAAGAACGGCACCTTTCGGGTGCTTTCGACCGACTGATGCTGACGGATGCCGCCGATCGCGAGCGTCTCGCCCTC
>JGI25384J37096_10000263_pt1 | contig 13962 bp, 17 predicted proteins | sample GraSoi013_1_40cm_4_FD_37096 | JGI IMG/M metagenome (IMG submission 37096)
ATCTCGCCCAGCGTGGCGTAGCCGTAGGTGTAGGCGCTCCCCGCCATGGGGACGAGCGAGGCGAACTCGGAGTAGCACAGCGCGGCGAAGATCGACGCGATCCCGGCGAGGATGAACGAGAGCACGACCGCGGGNCCCGCATTGACGGCGGCCACNGTNCCGGTGAGCACGAAGATNCCGGTGCCGATGATGGCGCCGATNCCGAGCANCGTNAGNTTGAGCGCGCCNAGCGCGCGCTTCAGGCTGTGGTCGGTCAGCGCTTCGTTCTGCAGGTCGGTGACGCTCTTCCGCCGGAGCAGATCCATGCGCACCTCTAAGGAAGGGGAGGCCGGCCGTCGGAGAAACGGCCGCTACAGTAGGCCCGCCGCCGGGGACCTGTCAAGGCGCAGGCGTTAGATGCTGTAGTTCGGTGCTTCGCGGGTGATCACGACGTCGTGCGGGTGNGATTCGCGCAGGCCCGCCGTCGTGACCCGGATGAATTCGGTCTCGCTGCGGAGTGCCTTGATGTCGCACACGCCGCAGTACCCCATACCGCTCCGCAAGCCCCCCACCATCTGGAAGATCACGTCGGCTACCGGACCCTTGTAGGGCACCCGCCCCTCGATCCCCTCGGGGACGAACTTGGAGGGCGACACCTCGCCTTCCTGGAAGTACCGATCGGCCGAGCCCTCCTCCATGGCGCCGAGGCTGCCCATGCCGCGAATCACCTTGAAGCGCCGGCCTTCGAGCAGGAATGACTCGCCCGGGCTCTCTTCCGTCCCCGCGAGCATCGAGCCCATCATCACGCTCTCGGCGCCCGCGGCGAGCGCCTTGACGACGTCCCCCGAGTACTTGACGCCGCCGTCCGCGATCACCGGGACGTCGGCCGCTCCCCGCACGCCGTCCAGGATCGCCGTGATCTGGGGGATCCCGACGCCCGTGACCACGCGCGTCGTGCAGATCGAGCCCGGCCCGACACCCACCTTCACGGCGTCGACGCCGCGCTCGACGAGCGCGCGCGCGCCGTCCGCGGTGGCGACGTTGCCGCCTACGAGCTGCGCGTCGGGGAACGCCTCCCGCAGGCACGCGACCGCCTTGAGCACGCCCTCCGAGTGGCCATGCGCCGAGTCCACCACGATCACGTCGCAGCCCGCGCCGAGCAGGGCGCGGGCGCGCGCCAGCGCCTCGGCGTTGCCGCCCACCGCCGCCGCCACCCGGAGGCGCCCGTGCTGGTCCTTGTTGGCGTCGGGGTGCCGCCGGCGCTTGAAGATGTCCTTGATGGTGATGAGGCCCTTCAGGACGCCCTGCGCGTCCACGACGGGCAGCTTCTCGATGCGGTGCTGCGCGAGGATCCGCTCCGCCTCGTCGAGGGTGGTGCCCACGGGCGCGGTGACGAGCCGGTCCCTGGTCATCGCCTCGCGGATCGGCCGGTCCAGCTCGCGCTCGAACTGGAGGTCGCGGTTGGTGATGATCCCGACCAGCCGACCCGCATCGTCCACGATCGGCACGCCCGAGATGCGGAACCGCTCCATCAGCCGCACCGCCTCGCGCACCGGGCGGTCGGGGCCGAGGGTGATGGGGTGGAGGATCATCCCCGACTCGCTGCGCTTGACCCGGTCCACCTCCGCGGCCTGGCGGTCGATCGGCATGTTCTTGTGGATCACGCCGATTCCCCCCTCGCGCGCGATGGCGATCGCCATCTCGGCCTCGGTCACGGTGTCCATGGCCGCCGCCACGAGCGGGATGTTGAGATGCCGCGGGTGAAGCGGGAGCGCACGTCCACGTTGCGCGGGTGCATCGTGGAATGCCGCGGTACGAGGAGAACGTCGTCGAAAGTGAGGGCGGGGCTGGGGCGGAAGGTTCCCATGGCGAAAGTTACTGGGAGGGCGGCGGTTCCTCAACCTTGCCCTTGTCTTCGTTCTTCTTCTGCGCCTCCTCCACCGCCGCCTTGCCCGCCGCCGCCACGCGCTCGAGCAGCTTCCCCGCCTTCCCCACCGCGTCCATCGTCCCCTTGATGATGTTCACCGGGACGCGGCCCGCGCGCAGCGTGTCCTCCAGCGTCTCCGCCACCCTCTGGAACGGCGCCGCGCCGGCGGGACGCTCGGCGTACTTCGACTCGAGGAACTCGACGTAGTCGAGCACGAGGTAGGCCTTGTCGTCGGGCAGCGTCTCGAGCTTGCGCAACAGCCGCTCGCGCAGGATTTCGTTCATGGCTGGGGGGAGGCCTCGAAGCTGGTGAGGTCGACGACCGGATTGCCGAGGAACCGGCTCCGCCCCGCCCGCACCCGCGCCGTGACCTCGATGACGGCGAGGGGGGTGAGCGCCTCGAGCGGCACCCGTTTCGCCTCGGGGACGATCACGTACACGAAGCCGCGCTCGGGGAGCGGCCCGCGGGCCAGCATGTACGTCGCCCCGGTGGGGATCTCGGGCCGCAGCTCGTCGGCCTTCTGCAGCGAGATGAACTCGAGCGTCCAGCGGACCAGCTGCCCCACGTACCGGGGCGGATCGGCGCGCAGCTCGGCGGCGGAGACGCCCACCAGCACGCCGGGGGGCGCGCTGTGGAGGTCGGCGGTCTTCACCCAGCCCTCGAGTTGGACGCGCGTCCACTCCCCGGAGCGCCCCAGTACGCGCAGCGGCGCCGCAGGCGCCAAGGTGCCCGCGGGGGGACCTTCGGGCGCGCGGTACAGCACCGTGCGGCGGGCGGATTCGAGGCGCGAGGGGTCCACCGGGTTAGAGGCCGTGAGGCCGGTATCGGGTGGGTTAACCCCGGGCCGTGGGCCCGGGGTCGGTCGACCCGAACCGGTGTCCGTGCGCGCGCTCGCCACCTGCGGCAGCGCCTCGACGTCGCTCTGCTCCACCCAGCCCGAGCGCGTCACGTGGACCCACCGGTCCGTCGTGGCTTCGGCCACGCGGTTCAAGAGGAAGCCTTGCGGCAGCTTGCCGACGAGGGCACCCGCGGGCGCGGAGCGGAGGTTCTCTTCCGGCGCGCGCGTGACGGCGAGGTCGTATCCGGCGCGCGCCGTGGGTCCGACGGACGTCGTGAAGATCCACCCCTCGAGCGTGACGCCCTGCCAGTCACCCTGCTGGTCGCCCCCTGAGACCACGGCGCCGCGGGCCAGCCGCGCCAGACGCTTGCCGCCCGCCTCCTGGTAGAACCAGGCGCCGTCGGTGGTCACACGGTAACGCGCTTGGGCGATGAGCGGCGGCGTAGGCGCGAGCCACAGGACAACTGGAAGGGCGCGAAGGGCCCGGCTAGATTGCATCCCCTCCAATATGGCAAAGAGGCATGGGCCGCGCACCCCGGTCGTCCTCATCGTGCTCGACGGCTGGGGGTTCCGTCCCGGCCGGGAGGGGAACGCCGTCGAGCTGGGGGACACACCCACCTGGCATCGTCTCTGGGCGAGAGCGCCGCGCACGTTGCTCGACGCGTCCGGACTCGCGGTGGGCCTGCCCGAGGGACAGATCGGCAACAGCGAAGTGGGACACCTGAATCTCGGGGCCGGGCGCGTCGTGCCCCAGGACATCGTGCGCATCTCCCAGGCGATCGAGTCGGGTGCGTTCTTCCGGCTGCCGGCGGTGGCGGAGTTGTGCGGCAAGGTGCGGCGTCGCGGCGGCACGCTCCACCTGCTGGGTCTGATCGGAAACGGCGGCGTGCACGCGCTCGACCAGCACCTCACCGCCGGGATCATGCTCGGCCACCTGCACGAGCTGCCCGTGGCGATCCACGCCTGGCTCGACGGGCGCGACACGCCGCCCCAGTCGGCCCTCGCGTTCATGCAGGAGCTGGTCGACCTGCTGGGTCAGTACGGCGGGCGGGCCGGCGTCTCGACCGTGGTGGGCCGCTACTACGCGATGGACCGCGACAAGCGCTGGGAGCGCACCAAGATCGCCTACGACGCGATGGTGCACGGCGTGGGCGACCCCGCCCCCGATCCCGTCACGGCCATCCGGCGCGCCTACGAGGCGGGCGAGACCGACGAGTTCGTGACGCCGCGCGTGATCGCCGGCATGCCGCGCATCCGGAGCGGCGACGGCGTCTTCTGTTTCAACTTCCGCGCCGACCGCATGCGCCAGATCGTGCGGGCCCTCGCCGCCGAGGGATTCGACGGCTTCGACACCGGCGCGCGCCCCGCGGTGGACCTGGTCACGATGACCCAGTACGACGAGACGTTCCCCTTCCCGATGGCGTTCGAGCCGATGGTGTTGTCGCGCATCGTCGCCCAGGTGCTGTCCGAGAAGGGGAAGACGATGTTCCGCACGGCCGAGACCGAGAAGTACGCCCACGTCACCTACTTCTTCAACGGCGGGGTGGAGACGCCGTACCCCGGCGAGGAGCGGCTGCTCGTGCCGTCGCAGAAGGTCGCCACGTACGACCTGATGCCGCAGATGAGCGCGCCCGGCGTCACGGACGTGCTCTGCCGGGCGATCGAGCGGGCCACCACGACTTCATCCTCTGCAACTACGCCAACGGGGACATGGTGGGGCACTCCGGGGTACTACCGGCGGCGGTCCAGGCGGTGGAGACGGTCGACCGCTGCCTGGAGCGCGTGCTCCAGAGCGCCGAGCGGCGCGGCGCCACGCTGCTCATCACGGCGGACCACGGCAACTGCGAGCTGATGATCGATCCCACCACCGACGGCCCGCACACGGCGCACACCACCAACCCGGTCCCGTTCCTCATCGTGGGCGACGACGCGCCGGCGCGGCTGCGGCACGGCGGCGCGCTGCGCGACGTGGGCCCGACGGTGCTGCGCATGCTGGACGTGGAGCCACCGCCGGAGATGACGGGGCGGGATCTGAGGGAGGTATGATGATGGGTCGGGCGGATAGGCGGATAGGCGGATGGGCGGTTAGAGCAGCGGCAGCCCTCATCGTTGCGGTGCTTCTATCCGCCTATCCGCCTAACCGGCTAACCGCCCAAGTTGGTTATGAGCCCGGCCACTCACCGTATCGCGACATCCCGCGCGGCGGCGTGACGCTGCTCGCCTTCGGCTACCTGGGCGGCAGTCGGGGGAGCGTGGGCGTCGGAATGTCGAACGGGCCGACCGGCGGCCTCCGTTATGAGACGGCGCTCGGCGGGGCGATCGGCGTGTCGTTCGGCCTCGCCTACGCGCAGACGACCCGCTTCGTCGTCAATCCCTACAAGGACACGCTGTCGCGGAAGAGCGGCCCGTACGACAACGCCGTGGTCCTCGCCGACGCGGGGCTGCAGCTCGTGCTCACCGGGAAAAAGACGTGGCGCGGCTTCGCCCCCTATCTGGGCGGCGCGCTCGGCCTGGCGGTGGGCGGCCGCTCGCCCCGGGATACGAGCGGCTACGACTTCGGCACCAAGTTCGCCGTCATGCCGGAGGCGGGCATCCGCTGGTATCCGGTGCGGCGGGTCTCGGTGCGTGTCGACTTCCGCGCGGTGGGCTGGAAGGTCACCTACCCGGCCACCTACAAGTACCCGTACAACCAAACGCCCGTCCTCGAGCCAACCGCGCCGCTCAGCGAGTGGACGTGGCACCCCTGGGTCACGCTCGGTCTCGGATGGACTTTCTAGCGGAGGGATTCCGGCGCGCGCTCGCGCTGCTCCTCTCGGCCGACGCCGAGGTGTATGGCATCGCGCTCCTGACGCTCAAGATCGGCCTCGTGGCGACGGCAGTGGCGTGCGGCCTCGGCATCCCGGCGGGCTTCTTGCTCGCGACGCGGCCCTTCTGGGGCCGCCGGGCCGCGCTCACCGTCGTCAACACCGCGCTCGCCTTTCCCACCGTCGTGGTCGGACTGCTGCTGTACGGCGTCTTGTCGCGGCGCGGGCCGCTGGGCGGGCTCGGGTGGCTCTACACGTGGCAGGCCATCGTGGTGGGCGACGTGGTGATCGCCCTGCCGATCGCGGCCGCCCTCTCGGCCGCCGCGGTGCAGGGCGTCGACCCGCGGATCCGACGCACGGCCGAGACGCTCGGGGCGGGCCGCTGGCGCACCGCGTGGACCGTGGCGCGGGAGGCTCGGTTCGCGCTCGCCGCCGTGCTGACGACGGCGTTCGGCCACGTAGTCGCCGAGATCGGCTCCGCCATGACGGTGGGCGGCAACATCCGCGGCCAGACGCGCACGCTCACCACCGCCGTCGCGCTGTACACGGGCCAGGGCGACTTCGGACTGGCGCTCGCCCTCGGCCTGGTCCTGCTGTTGCTCGCGCTGCTCGTCAACGTCGCGCTGCAGGTGCTGCAGGGGCGGGGGGGTGCAAGTGCTTGAGCTCCGCGGCGTGCGGCACCGTTACGACGGGCGCGTCGTGCTCGACCTCGAGCGCTTCGCCGTGCCCCCCGGAGCCCTCATCGCCATCGTCGGCCCCAACGGCGCCGGCAAGAGCACCCTGCTCCGGCTGCTCGCCCTGCTCGAGCGGCCCACGAGGGCGCGGTGCTGCTCGATGGCCGGCCCGCCGACCTCGCCCTGCGGCGGCGCGTCACGCTGGTCGAGCAGCGGCCCGTGCTGCTGCGCGGCACGACCCGGCAAAATCTCGAGTTTGGGTTACGGGTGCGAGGGATCAGACGCACCGAGGTGAACAGGTTGGTGGACAACGTCGCGGGCCGACTGGGGATCACTCCGCTGCTCGACCGCCGCCGCCACGAGCTGTCGGACGGCGAGGTGCAGCGCATCGCCGTGGCGCGCGCGCTCGCCGTCGAGCCGGACGTGCTGCTGCTCGACGAGCCGGCGAGCTCGGCGGACCGCGCGGCGGCGCAGAGCCTGTACCACGCGCTCGCCGAAGAGCGCGCCCGGCGGCCCCTCGCCGTGTGCCTAGCGTCGCATCAGCTGGAGGACGCCTACCGCTGGGCGGACGACGTGCGCGCCCTCGCCGACGGCCGCCTCTCGCCCGTCACGCCCGAAAACCTGTTCCGCATCGAGCTCCCCGTGGGCGCCCCGGGCGATCTGAAGCACGTGCGGGTGGGGAACGTGGAGATCGCCGCCCTGACGGACAAATCGGGGCCCGCCATCCTCGCCGTCCCGCCGACCGACATCCTCGTGAGCCGCGAGCCCCTCACGTCATCGGCCCGGAACGTGTTCTGTGGGCGGGTGACGCGGCTGGTGCACCAGCGCGGCGGCGCCGTGCACGTCACCGCTGACGTGGGCGTGGAGCTCGTGGCCGTGGTCACGGAGGATGCGGCGCGCGATCTGGGCCTCACGCCGGGAAGCCCGGTCGCGTTCGCGTTCAAGGCCAGCGCCGTGCGGGTGTTCTAGCGATGCCGATCAGCTATCTTACGCGTATCGTTGAGTTTAGCGCGGCGCACCGCGTGCGGCGGGCAGATTGGACGCCCGAGCGAAACGCCGCCGAGTTCGGGAAGGCCGCCGCCGAGCACGAGCACCGCTACCAGGTGCGCGTCACCGTGCGGGGGTCGCTCGAAGCGGACCGCAAGGGCGTTGTGAACTTGGGCGAGCTGGATCGGGTGCTGCGCGAGGAGATCACGGCGCGGCTCGACGGCAAGGTCATCAACGACGCCGTGCCCGAGTTCGCCGACGGCCGGCGGCTCGCGACCGGTGAAGCGCTCGCGGTCTACGTGTGGGAGCGCATCGCCCCGCGTCTGCCGCCCGCGGTGACGTTGCACGCCGTGCGCGTGCAGGAGGGGCCGCATATCTACTCGGAATACTTCGGTGAACCGTGATCCGGAATCCCCGCCCTTACGGGCGGGGCCAGGGCCCATGGCCCCGGGCGTGAGCCCGGGGACCCCGGGGACTCCGGAGGCGCGCCAGCCCGGGAGCCGCCGCGGCCGCATGCTCGCGGAATCGGCCGCCGTCGAGGAAGTGCCCGTGTGGCTCGAGGTGAACGGCGAACCGGCGGTCACGTGGATGTGCACGCCGGATCAGCTCGAGGAGCTGGCCACGGGATGGCTCCACGGCGAGGGCTACATCGAGACGCTCGACGACCTGGTGAAGCTCCGCCCCTGCGCGACGGACCTGGGCTTCTGGGCGGACGTCAAGCCGGAACGCGTCGCGGCGGTGAAGGGCGAAGGACGGAAGCGCGTGCTCGCGTCAGGGTGCGGCGCCGTCTCGACCTTCCTCGCGGACCCGCACACCGTTAAGCACGCGCCTGCCCGGGGCGAGCCGGCCGCCGCCGACCGGCTGCGGGCGCTGTTCAAGGAGCTGTTCGCCCGCGGCGAGCGCTACAATGAGACGGGTGGGATCCACGCGGCCGCGCTCACGGACGGCGAGCGGCTGCTGTGCCACGCCGAGGACATCGGGCGGCACAACGCCGTGGACAAGGTCATCGGCGCGGCGGTGATCGCGCGCGAGCTACTCCGGGGGCGCGGGCTGCTCGTCACCGGCCGCATTTCGGCCGAGCTCGCCTACAAGGCGGCGCGCGCCGGACTGGCCTGGGTCGCGACGCCCAGCGTGCCCTCCACACTCGCGCTCACGATCGCCGCGCGCTCGGGCATGGTGTTGGTGGGGCGGGCGGTGAGCGGCACTCCCCACCTCCATCGGCCCGGCGCATGACGGGGGACGCGCGACAGGAGATCCTCCGCGCCGCCCGGACCATCGCGGTCGTCGGGTTGTCACCGAAGCCGGAGCGGCCCAGCCACCAAGTGGCGCAGTATCTGCGGCGCGCGGGCTACCGGATCGTGCCCGTGAACCCGGGCCACGCCGTGATCCTCGGTGAGCCGAGCTACCCGTCGCTCACCGCCGCCGCTCGAGAGCACGCGATCGACATCGTAGACGTGTTCCGCCGCAGCGAATTCGCCGGCGCCGTGGTGGACGAGGCGATCCGCGTCCGGCCCCGGCCCCGTCTCATCTGGCTGCAGCAAGGCGTCGTGGACGACGCGGCGGCCGAGCGCGCCGCGGCGGCGGGCATTCCGTTCGTCATGGACCGGTGCATCATGGTGGACCACCAGCTCCTCGAGGTGTGATGCGCCGACCCACTCGCTGGCTCGGGCTCGCACTCGCGGCGGCCACGTTGCCTCCATGGGGAGGGGGGAGGGCCGCGGCCCAGACGGGGCCGCAGACGAACCTCGTGCTGACGGTCGCGGCCGGCGTCGTGAACGGCGGCAGCCTGTGGACGATTCCGCGCCAGCCGTTCTGCCCCGCGTTCAACGGAAGCTGTACGGCGGGCTACGACACGCTGCGGCTGGCGCGCGACATGGGCTCGAGCATCGCGCTCCGCTTCGCGTTCAGCTACTTCCCGGGACCCGTGCTCGGGTTTCAGGGCGAGGTCGCCTACCTCGGCCTGCCGCTTCAGGACGGTTGTACCGTGCTCAATACGAACCCTCCCCCGACCCGGAAGAGCGTCCAGATCTGTGGCAACATCGCCGGGCTCTCGCAGTCCACCGGCGCGATCTCGTTCGCGGGCAGCGTCGTCGTGCGCGCGACGCCGCGCCACTTTCTCAGCCCCTACGCGTCCGCCGGCCTCGGACTCGTCGCCTTCGACCACAGCACGATCGAGATGGCGGGGGGCGACTCCTTNGGGAACACNTATCANGTGGTGGCCGACAACANCCCGCGCCGGGTCGCGCCCAGCCTGCAGCTCGGCGCCGGCTTCACCGCGAAGCTGGGCGGCGCTTATCAATTCCGCTTCGAGGCTCGCGACGTGCTCGCCACCTTCGACCGGGTGACCGGGCCGACCGACGTGACGCTGGTCCCGCCCACCGAGACCCGCTGGTTCCACCACTTCGCGCTCACGCTGGGACTGGACGTCGTGCTCGAGCAGAAGCGCGGCCGGCGCTACTGACTGTGCGCGGCGCCGTGCTGGCCGGCGGCGCCGCCCGGCGCTACGGCGGGCGTCCCAAAGGGCTGATGGAGCTGGAGGGCCGCCGCATCCTCGACCGCGTCGTGGAGGCCGTGCAGGCGGCGACGGGCGCGCCGCCGCTTGTCGTCGCCAACGCCGCCGACGGGCCCGCCTGGCGCCCCGATCTCCGCACCATCCCCGACGTGCGCCCGGGCCACGGCAGCCTGGGGGGCATCCACACCGCGGTCGTGTCGGGGCCGGGGCCAGTCTTGTGCGTCGCGTGGGACATGCCGTTCGTCTCCTCCGGGCTGCTCGCCGCGCTGGTGGACGGCGCCGCAGCGGGCGACTACGACGCCTTCCTGCCGGAGAGCGACGGCCGGCGCGGCGTCGAGCCGCTGTGCGCCGTGTACGGCCCGGCCTGCGGGCCGGCGATCGAGCAGCAGCTCGCCCTCGGCGACCTCCGGGCCATCGGCTTCCACCCCGCAGTCCGGGTCGGTACACTACCCCTCGAACGGGTGCGGGCGTTCGGCGATCCCGCCGTGCTGTTCTTCAATGTGAACGCTCCGGAAGACCTCGAGCGGGCGGAGGCCCTGTGGCGGCAACGCGGATGATGTCGATCATCGGCCGCAAGAACGCGGGCAAGACCACCCTGCTGGTCGCGCTCGCGGCGGAGCTCGCGCGCCGCAAGTTCCGCGTCATGACGATCAAGCACGGCACGCATCCGGCCGACACCGACCAGCGCGGCAAGGACAGCTGGCGGCACTGGCACGAGGGCAAAGCNGAACGCGTGCTCATGGAGGGGCCCGGACAGCGGGTGCTGTGGGAGAAGACCGAGCGGGAGTCCGACCCGATCGCGCTGACGCGTCGCTACCTGGACGGCGCCGACATCGTCCTGGTCGAGGGATTCAAGAGCGCACCGCTCCCAAAGATCGAGGTGTACCGCCTCGCCGCCGGCCCCGAGCCGCTGTTCGACCCGGCCGTGCACGACCCCGGCGACTGGGTCGCCATGGTGACCGACGCCCCGAGCTATCGCGCGGACTTCCCGGTGTTCCGCTTCTCGGACACGGCCTGGCTCGTGACGCTGGCCAACCTCGTGTGGGATCGGGCCAAGATCCTCCCACCCTGACATGCTGACCCCGACCGAAGCGGCCCGGCTGATCCTGGAGCACGTCGCGCCTCTCCCCGCGGCGCGCCGGCCGCTGCGCGAAGCGCTCGATCTGGTGCTGGCCGAGGACGTGGCGAGCCCGATCGACCTCCCCGGCTGGGACAACTCCGCAATGGACGGCTACGCGGCGCGCGCCGCCGACGTCGCCACCGCGAGCCCCGAGCGCAAGGTGACGCTGGCCGTGATCGAAACGGTGCCCGCGGGCCGTTTCCCGACGCGGCCCCTCGGGCCGGGGCAGGCGACCCGTATCTTCACCGGCGCGCCGCTCCCCACGGGCGCCGACACGGTGGTGCGGCAGGAGGACACGGAAGCGGCCGACGGGAGCTCCGTCACCGTCGTCGCCGGGCGCGACGCGCGGAAAAACGTGCGCTATCGCGGCGAGGACATCCGTCAGGGCGCCGTCGTTCTCACGGCCGGGACGGCGCTCGGCCCCGCGCAGCTCGGCGTGCTCGCCTCGATCGCCCACGGCCGGCCCCTCGTCCATCCCCCGCCGCGGGTCGCCTTTCTGGGGTCGGGAGACGAGATCGTCGACCTCGACCGGTCGGACGAGATCCTCGCCGGACAAAAGATCGCCACGTCCAACTCCTACACGCTGCTCGGCATGATCCGGCGCGCCGGCGGCGTCCCCCTAGACCTAGGGGTGGCCCGAGACACCAAGGAAAGCCTGCGCGAGCATCTCGCCGCTGCGAAGGACGCCGACCTGCTCGTCACCACCGCGGGGGTGAGCGTCGGGGAGCACGACTTCGTGCGCGACGTGCTGACCGAGCTCGGCTGCGACATGAAGCTGTGGCGCATCCGCATGCGCCCGGGCGCCCCGCTCGGGTTCGGGTTGCTCGGCGGCAAGCCGTGGATCGGGCTGCCGGGGAACCCGGTGAGCACGATGGTCACGTTCGAGCTGTTCGTGCGCCCGGCGATCCGGCGCATGCTCGGTCACCCCCTGCCGTTCCGCCGCACGGTGGCCGTATGCGTGGGCGAGTCCATCACGCTCGGTCCGAAGCTGCGCCATTTCCTGCGGGCCGTCGTCACGCCGGACCTCACGGCGCGCTTGACGGGTCCGCAGGGCTCCGGCATCCTCACGTCGATGGCCCGGGCCAACGCGCTGCTGATCGTACCGGAGGACCGCGCGACGGTGGCGGCCGGCGAGACGCTCGCCGCGCTGGTGCTGGACGACCCGCACCACGTCGCCGAGGCGCCGTTCTAAGTGGCCGCCCAACCCACCCTGCGCCGCACGGCGCGGCTCGCAGGCTTCGTCGCGCTCATCGGCGCCGTGTACGCCCTGAACCTCAAGACGCCGCCCGAGCTGCACCTGGGCGTGCTGTACGTGATCCCGGTGCTGCTCGCGTCGTGGCACGACGGCATGGCGTGGGGGATCGTGTTCGGCGTGGCCACGTCCGTGCTGCGGTTCCTCGTCGGGATCGACCAGTTGCCGCCGACCACCACGCTCACGTTTCGCACGCTCAACGAAGCGTCGTATCTGGCCGTCGTGGCCGTCGCGATCGCAGGACTGTCGCAGCTGCGGCAGACGCAGGTGCAGCTCGAGCGAGCCGCGACCAATGACCCCCTCACCAACGTCCACAACGCCCGGGCGTTCTCCGAAGAGCTGGCGCAGGAGCTGGGACGGAACCGGCGCTACGGCCGCCCCCTGGCGCTCATCTACCTCGACCTCGACGACTTCAAGCGAGTGAACGACGCGCACGGCCACGTCACGGGCGACGCGGTGCTACGCCTCGTGGCGGACGCGATGCGGCAGGCCGTGCGCGCGGCGGACATCGTGGGGCGCCTGGGCGGGGACGAGTTCGGCGTGCTGATGCCCGAGACCGACGGCGCCGTGGCCCACGCCGCGGCCCTGCGACTCGCGAGCGGCATCCGCACCGTGTTCCGCGGCACCCCGTCCGTGACCGCCAGTATCGGCGTCGTGTCGGTGACGGGGACGGAAGCGGGGACCGACGAGCTGCTCCGCAAGGCCGACGAGGCGATGTACGAAGCCAAGCGCGCTGGCAAGGACCGCGTCGTGCAGGTGGCGCTCTGACCGGATGGTGAAGACGCTCCAGGAGCTGTTCCTGATCTTCACATCGGTCCTCTTCATCGTCGACCCCCTGACCGCCGTGCCGACGTTCCTGGCGATGACCCAGCGAGACGTCCCCGCCGTGCGCCGCCTCATGGCCCGGCGCGGCGCCTGGACCTGCGCCATCACCCTCACCGCGTTCGCGCTGGGCGGCAGCGTGATCTTCCGCCTGTTCGGCATTACGCTGGGCGCCTTCAAGATCGCCGGCGGCGTGCTGATCGGCCTCACCGCGCTCGACATGGTGCAGGCGCGCCGTAGCCAGCAAAAGGAGACGCCGATCGAGAAGGCCGAGGGGATCGAGAAGGAGGACGTGGGAATCATGCCGCTGGGCGTGCCGATGCTCGCGGGGCCGGGCGCGATCTCCACGGTGATGGTGCTCGCCGGCACGTCGAAAAGCCCGGTGACCACCGCAGGGCTCTATGGCGCGATCGCCCTGACCGCCTTGCTATCCTACGTTACCCTGGCCGGCGCGATGCGCGTCGAGCAGCGGCTCGGGCAGACGGGGATGCGTATTCTCACGCGCCTCATGGGGCTCGTGCTGAGCGCGATCGCGGTGCAGTTCATCATTGATGGGATCAAGATGGCCGGACTATAGCGGGCGCCGCTCCTCGCCCGAGCGACGCACCCGGGCCGAGCGGCGGTCGGTCCCGCTGCGGTGCTCGACCGGCACCGGGACTTCCTCCCGCCGACGGTCGCGCACCATGCGGCGACCGGAACCTTCCCGGCGGTCGTCCACACGGCGACGGATGCGCTCGCCTTGTCTCTCCACGATCGATTCTGAACCCGCGTCCGGTCGCCACATGCAGGCAGGTTTCGGGCCATTGCGTCGCAATTCCGTCGAGGGCCCGCACAAGGGTAGATGTCGCGTGACCAGAGTTTTTGGTCACGTGCCACGCACCAGAAATGTGCGGCGGGAGCCGCCGGTTGGTGCGTTCGGCTACATCCTCTTATACCTCGGCCCGCTCCCCCCCTCGCGCGGCGTCCAGCGCGGGCCCAGCACGTCGGTGGCCTTGCAGTCCACGCAGTTCGGCGCGTTGACCCGCAGGGTGCCTCCCGCCACCTCGT
>JGI25384J37096_10000266_pt1 | contig 13919 bp, 12 predicted proteins | sample GraSoi013_1_40cm_4_FD_37096 | JGI IMG/M metagenome (IMG submission 37096)
GTTCGGGTGGTCGTCAAGCCTTCCTTGTCGCGTGCAGGACAAAGTCCTTCGATGCAGCGGTTAATTGTTGGGGCGGAAATGTCGTACAGCCAAAGGAGAAGTTGACGCCGGCACAGCCGGTCGCACCCATCGACTATGCGAAGGACCTGTCCTGTCCACTACTCGGCTTGTTTGGAGAAGAGGACAAGAACCCGACACCCGAGAGTGTCCGCCAGTTGGAGGAGGAGCTGAAGAAGTATGGGAAGAACTACGAGTTTCACATGTACCCTGGCGCAGGGCACGGCTTCTTCTACTATCCCGGTGTAGGCTATCGTCCAGAGGCGGCGGTTGACGGCTGGAAGAAGATGTTCACGTTTTTCGAGAAGTATCTTGGAACGCCTGGAACGGGGAGATAGAATATGTGCACTGGAATAGTCGAGACTGCGGAAGTATCGGGTAGCGGCAAGGGTCCGCGCGGATGGTTCAAGCTGGAACAGGTCAACGTCTCCTACGATCATCCCACTGATGCGCAACTGGATAATGCTTTGAACATCGATTTCGTCAACCACAAGGAAGGTCCTAGTGCTCGTGTTGCGGTCGAGCTGAGTCCGGAGTCTGCGAGAAAACTCGTAGAGGCCATTCTCACCACACTATCGCGTGGGGATCTGGGNACGGTCTGACCTCGGCTCAGTTGGGGCTGGTCTTGTCATGGAANAGATTGAGGAGGGGCTTCCAGAATGGTCTGTTCTCCTCGTGGTGGATGCTCTCCGTCTCGGAAAGCTTGGGATGTTCTTGGAGTGATCTGCCCGTGAGTTCTAGGAAGACATCCTCGAGAGAGGGTTCTCTCACTACTATCCTTGCTCCTCCATAGCCGGGGTCGGATACAAATCTCTTGAGAAGATGTTGCAGTACTGACTCTGGGTTCTCTGTTGAGATGCTCAGTCCTCCCTGGCCGTGCACTCGTCCCTCGGGGAGGGACTCTGAAAGTTCTCGGACCAGCCTAGGGGTAGATTCCATCCCAATCTCAATGATCTTTCCAGGACCCAGTCGAGCCTTCAACTCTCTGGGAGTACCTAAGGCTGCGATTGTTCCATGGTCTATGAGAGCGATTCTATCACACAGGAATTCTGCTTCTTCCATGTAGTGGGTGGTCAAGAACAGAGTCTTGCCCTTTGCCTTCAAATCCCAGATCANGCGCCAGACTTGTCTTCTTCCATACGGGTCCAACCCTATCGTCGGTTCATCCAANAAGANCATTTCGGGATCGTGAACGATNGCGAGGGCTATGTTCAGACGCCTTCTCATTCCCTCCGAATAAGTCCGAACTAGATCGTCCCGTTTCTGCTCAAGTCCTACTTGGCTGAGCAAGTCGTTCACTCGTCGTTGTAGAATCGACGATGGGACTCCATAGAGACGACCATGAAGCTTCAGAACCTCTTGGCCGGTCAGATAGTCGCTTACGCGGAGTTGATGGGCCGCAACGCCGATTCTGCGCCTGGCCTTGTTCCTTTTGCCCAAGTCGAGACCGAGGACCGAGACCTTTCCTCTTCGGGATCGGATCTGTGAAGTTAGGATTGAAATCAGCGTGGTCTTGCCTGCACCGTTAGGACCTAGCAGTCCAAAGATTTCGCCCTTTGCAACCGTGAAGNTNAGTCCCTTGAGGACATGGACTCCGTTAAATCGGTGCCAGAGGTCGTTGACAAGGATCACTTCTTGCAACCTACGCTCACCTCTCCCGAATGATCATCATGGTTCCTAGGAAATAGAGAGCGACTGAGAAGATCGCAAGGCTTGCTAGCTCGGGAAGTACTGCAATGAGAGACGCACCGTTGAGCATGATGGCAGTGAGNGCTTTGTTTGCGTATGTCATCGGGAAAATGGATGAAACGAGGATGCTTAGCGGGGTATGGACTATGGGTATGTACTGGGAGGCTAGGAAGCCAGAGGGAAGGTTGACCAGGGCAGAGAAGTAGAAGGCTTCATCAGGAGTCTTGGAGAAATGGGAGATTGTTAGGCCGATTCCAATAACACTGAAGCTGGCTGCGACTATGACTGGTATGAGGTCGTAGAGGCTGCCGGAGATGTTGACTCTGAAGACGAAGATTCCTGTGGCGAAGAGAACGATGACTTGGAGGCAGATGAGGAGGAAGTTGCCGAATGCGCTTCCAATTACAAAGCTGAGCCTGGAGATGGGTGTCATTAGTATTCGTTTTCTCGCTCCAGAGATCCGATCCTCGACAGATGTGACTGCAGCTCCGAGCACGCCTACCCAGCCAATCTCCAGTGCCACAATCTCCGGGAATAGGGCGTCGAGTAGTCGTGTTTGGGGGCCGAGCCCGATATTCAATCCCAGCCCGAATATCTCCACTGCGGCTTGAGCGAGTCTGATTGCCGTCTGGTCATTGTAGAGCGGTTGGGTGTCCACTTGCGGTAGTGTCTGAAAGTTGGGTGTTACAGGTAGGGGGCCCGACGACGTCTTGACAATCGTCCCATTGTTCTTGACTACGGCGGAATTGTATGACGAGGTGGTGTTGTTGATGAGAATTACAGATGTGTTCTGTGCGCCGGGTATCACGTATAGGAAGTAGATTGCCGTCGGGTTGGTGGGCGATGGGAAGGAGGCTAGGAGTATCTTCGCCGGGTCGCTCGTGCTCGCCGACTGGTCGGCTCTGTAGATTGTTAGTAGAGCGGCTAGATTCTTGTCCTTTTGCAACTCTTGCACTGCTGGCAGTGTCGAATTGCTGGGGATCGAGGGCACATTCTGTCCGCTTAAGAGTGCTCCGAATAGGNCCATGAGCAGCAACGGTAGTATGAAGAGAAACGCCAGCAACTTCCGTCGGTGGCCCAGCTCGATAAGCTGTCGGTGCACGATGTAGAAAGCTCCGAGCAATAGGGAAGGCTACGTACTAGATTCATTTATCATCGAATATTTGAACCTGCCTAATGTTAGAGAGACCCGCGGGGAGCATGGTTCACTCAAGGCTTATTAAGTGAACCTCGTCACCATCAATGAGTGAAATTCTTGGGCCGCAAAGCCAAAGCAAGAGAGCTGATCAGGAGAGCGCTACTCAGAAGAGAGAAAGGATGGAGCCAACTGCTAGAAGAGACAGGCCTCGCGAAGGGTGCCCTCTCTATGAACCTGCGACAGATGCAGAAAGAGAAAGAGGTCGTCTACGAACTCAAACGTGAGGGAAGGTCTAAGCTCTACAAGCTCTCGGAGAAGGGTCTTGTCCTAGCCTCGATCTCAGCCATCTCGCATGGGGTGACAGGTCAGATTACGCACGTGTTGGAGAAGATGGGACGAACCAACCCTTCTGGAATCAAGGGTTGGATAAGAGATGGGAAGAATCTCCGCCTTGAGATAGAAGACCCCAGCCTAGGCAGATTAAAGCTGACGCTTCATCCAAACAGGCAGATAGACAACCGGTCAACGGCTCAATAAGAAACAGCACAGATTCGCGTATTTTCCGCGCATCCGTCGGTGCGACACGAGACTCGGTACTTAGGGGCTAGTGTCATGCGGCCCTAACTCCAGCCACAACTAGCTGCTACAGACGGTGTAGCGATGTTCAGACGAAGAATTTCTTGCGACCAGCATTGTTAATAACGAAAAGAATACGACGTTCGGGCGAAACCTGTTGAGGTTCACGTATTATCGCTCCATTGCTCTGATCTTCCTGTCTCTTGCCGTCCTATGGGGTGTTCCCCGTACTAACGCCAGCCCGAATCTAAGCAACCTTCTTCCTCCAAGCTTTGAGGTGAATGCGATGGCTGTTAGTCCGCAGGGAGATGTTGCTGCTGGCAGCTTCTACGCTCTTGATCCGACTGTCGTTCCCTGGAACCTCACCAACCCGATCTACAACTACGTCGGGGTGACCCTGATTGCTAGCAACCTCAACAACACCAGCCTATCAGGCGCCACAGGAATAAACATCACAAGCGCCGCCAACAGCCTTCTCCCCTATCACGTGATCCTGATCATCGAAGGCGTCCAGCGCAACACGCTCGCAATAGTCGCAAACATACAGACGCTCTTCGGAATACCTTCAACCTCATCATTCGAAGCGTTAACCTCAAACCCCTTCACCTTGCCAGTCTCAGTCTTCGCGTCCAACTTCACCTCATACTCAGCCTTCGTCAACAAGTTCGTCTCGCTCACGAGCGCGAAGTCCGCGATGATAGGCCACTACAGCTCATCTCTCCTACTTCAGTCCAGTTCCGGCATCATGTTCAACAGCCTAGAATCCTTGACATATCCAGTCAGTCCAGCATTCAGCCTCTCGGGCCTCAGTTCGGCAGTCTTCGGCTTAACCTCGATCGGCGCAGCGATCGCGCCGGCGTTTGGACTCAACTCAACCGGTGTAGTGGTGATGCACAAGAAAATCCTAAGCTTCACTCTACCCCAAGATTACACGATCAGCTTCGGATCACTAGTAGGCGTCACAGGCGGAATCTACTCAACTACCAACGAGACCTTTGCGGCATCGCTACCCGGCGGAGCCCAAATCAAGAGTTTCAGCCCAACCAACATGCTAGTTCAATCAGGCAGCGGATCGACACTCGTCGTAGGCGTATTCCCCTGGGTCGGGACAGCCGCGAGACTAGTCCCCGACGTTACAGTCACCTTCCACTATCCAGCCTTCGACTCTCCAATCCTCAACGCATCATATACAACCAATCCGTCAACTCTCAATGTCGGACAAGCCTTCACTCTAGTTCTCAGAGTAAACAACACTGGACCTGTTGACGCTGTAAATCTTCACTTTACATTCAGCTTCACGGGAGCTGTTCTCTCCAGCAAGCCCAACATCACATCGATACGGTATAGTTTGAACGCGCTTCCGGCCGGAGCGACAAATACTACGTCGTTCAATTTCGAGTCTTACAACCCGGACCCGAGTCTTACACTGAGTGCTGACTTCTTAGACACCGCAAGTTACGTCTACAATTGGAACACGCAGTTCACACTAGCTCCTAACGTAAAAACGAGTGGACCCTTGACTGTGACCAAGACTGTTACCCCGACGAATCCCGCCTACGGCCAGATTGGGAATGTCACCGTAACAATCCATAATCCCTCAGGTTCCACCTACTACAACGTAGAGGATCTCGACCCTAACGCTCAACTTTTCATCTACCCTAACGGGTTCAGCTCCAGTCCTCCGCAGCCCAAGACCCCGTGCCCGTACAGCTATTACTACTATCCGATAATAGCCAACACCACGCACTTCAACTTCCAAGTCGCCGACAACTCAGGGGCGTCTTGCACTCCAGCCGTTCTCACAAGAGTCCTCCTCCAACACGGTGTCCTTCCGACAACGCAGGTTGCAACACCAAACCAGCTCATCGGACAGGGTGAAGTATGGAGCCCAACTTCGGCCTATCTCATACCTGGTCCAGCACCGCTGGGACAGCCGCTGGTTCTAACATTGACAGTTCAGGGCTACGGCAACGTAACCGTTACAGGGTACGTCGGCTATACTGGTCCCTTGCCACAGCTAGAAAACCCGCGAACATCCTACTTGGGCATATATTGCCAACCGTGCACAATTCCAAGAGGAACCTCGACAACAATCTCAGTCGGACTATTCAACTCGACGGGCAGGCCGATCTCAGGAACACCAGTATCGCTCTCCTATCGACTGGCCAACAACACTCTGAGACCCATTATCACCCAGAATACCAACTCATCAGGTGGATTCTCATACAGTTGGGCAACGTCAACCGTGCCCATAGGCTCCTATCAGTTAGTAGCCAATTACACTGGGTCAGCCAACTATGATCCTTCCATTCAGTCCGTTCCCATCAGTCTGAGTACGCCTACCCAGATTCCCCCGGGCGGCACCATATCGTTCTCTTATCCGTACTTCTTCAATGTCACCGGCACNCTAAACATAACTNCTGAANGGATCGCCTACAGCAGTGCGATAAACGCTACGGGAATCGGCCTTCCACTAATGGGCGAATATGCCACTCAATCAACATCGAGTACCGTGACGATCGGGCCACCGACTATCGTTCCGATTGTCGATGAAAACATGAATGTTCAGAAGGTTAGCATCCTCTATGTCGCTCAGAACCAGAGTTTGGTGCAAGTGAACCTTCGCGTGACAAACACGGGGCCACAGCCCGCTAGCAACGTAGTTGTTAGCTCCTTGATTCCCAAGATTCCTGGCTCCGGCAACGGTCTAGGTCGCTCCCTCCCGGTCGTAAGCCTTGGACCATACATCATTGAGGCCAGCAACAGTCGAACAGTAACCTTCTCCCCCGGCACGATCCTGCCTGGAGCCAGCTATTCTAGCTGGTACGTTGTCAGGGCGAATTTTACGAGTCTCTACGAGACCGCAAACAACGTCACAGCCCAGTNCAATGGCAACAACTATCTCTTCTACTACACCGGTCCTCTCCTCGGCGTTTATGCCAACACCCCTCCTCCGTCCCCTTCCACCCCTATTGGTTACTTGCTGGCCTACGAGACAGTCAATCCAGCGGTAGTCGCAAATAATACGTCAACAACTGTAACCTTGCACCTCTACAACTCTGGGAACGTGACCTACAGCAACATCAATGTGACACTCGTCTACCCAACGGCNCTCAACCTTACCCCTCACTCGCAGCTTGTTCCCAACATGGCTCCAGGCATTATGCAGACCGTCAACTTTACAGGAACAGCTAGGGTCAGTGGATTAGCCTCCTTCGGAGGAGGGATAAACGAGAACTACGTGTTGAGGTTATCATACAACCAATCCCAAACCATCGGATTCCAACCACACGACTTCTACCAAGACGTGTTTGTCTACGACTCAAGCATCCCAGGCTTNAACCCCAGCCTCAAGGTTGACGTCACTACAGCCACTCCACAAGTGACTGCTGGAACCANTGCCATTGCGATCGTGACAGTCACGAACACAGGCACAAGCTCGGTGACCGGTTTCCGATCCACACTAACTTCGTCCAGTCTCATGTTCAACCCGGCAGGCCCTCCTACACCCCAGACCAGCTATGGATCATACAACAACGGTTGGAGTTATCCTATTCAGCCAGGACAGCAGATCAAGTTCAGGATAGGAATACAGACTACAGCAGGCGGCCTCTACGCCGTATACGCCTCAACAGATGGGTCGTCTGAAGTCTCCTACAATTATCCACCAAGCGGTTCCTTGTTNGGCGGAAGCGTGTTCATTCCAATCTCTAGTGCNGCGCTGATAACCGCCACAGACACGGCACCGCCCACCGTCAGTAATCCGTGGTCGAGCCCCTTCGCCCCCACCTCCAGCGACCCGGTTCACGTCTGGAGCCAAGTCTTCGACGGGAGCGGAATCAGCTCGGTCAACCTGGAGTACTCTACCGATAGACTCGTTTGGAATTCAGTGCCGATGAATCCGGTCTTCGCGCCGTACCTGAATGGACAATCCTTGACAAACCCAACTGGACAATCNATGATAATCCACCAGCCATTTTTTGGAGACATCTATAACTCCACAATCCCCCCTGAAGGTCCGGGAGCAGCGGTCTTCTACCGGATCAGATCCACAGACGGTCTAGGCAACACCGGGTTGTCGGACAACAGTGGGAATGACTATGTCTACTTCATCCAGGGAGGCAACAGCTATCTCTTCAACCAGCCACCAGCGACGAGCGCATTGCTGAATGGCACACAGTATGTCTCAGGAATCAAGACCACCGTAAGCTTGAACGTGTCTACTCCTATCGCAGTCCAGGTCATCCAGCTTGGAATAAACCCCGGCGGAAGCCCGCCGTCAGGAATGACAGCTCTAGGAGTCTACACACAGATCAACGCAAACCTATCCATCACCCTGAGCGCGAGACTCCGATTCTATTACACCAACAGCCAGATTACGGGTCTCGACCCTAACACGGTCACACCTTACTACTGGGACGGAACGAAATGGACCGCCTTAAGCAACGTCTCGAGAAATACCAACCAGAACTATGTAGAAGGAAGCGTCAACCACTTCAGCCTATTCGGTCTGTTCGCAAGCTCACCGCAACCCCCACAACCACCAGTGAGCGTTCCACCATTCCCATGGTTGATTGTTGGAATAGGGGTTGCAATCGCGGCAGTCGTCATCATAGGCGGATTGTTCGCGGTAACAAGACGAAGGCGAGGCAAGCAGAGTCTCGGACAGACTCCGCCATCCACCCCACCCCCAGTCCCAGGAACCCCGCCAACCCCCTAGTCCCATTTTTCTCCTAGCAGAAACCGAACATTTCACTCCGCTTGACCTGGTTCAGCCTAGTACGTTTCACCGGCCGCGGACTCCGCCGGCGCCCAGTACGAACCATACTCACTGTGGTCGGCCTTGCGGCGCTGATACTTACCTTCGTAAGCGTCCAGTCCCTTGTCTCGACGCTAGAAATCAACCTGGTAGGAAGCGTATCATCCCTGGGCGGGCAGATCGATGTCTGGAGCCGAGGCGCATCCTATCCACTCGTAAGTAAGATACCGGAGTCGTACGCCGATTCTATCAGAAGCCTACCCGGCGTCACACTTGCGACTCCCGTAGATCTGGCGTTGTTGACAGTCGCCTCTGACGAGGCCCTTGTCGCCGGAATAGTCCCCGCGGCCATACCACGACTATTCAGCTATTCGATTGTGAAGGGCTCGATGATAGCATCGAACCAGTCTGGAATTCTCGCAATGGGCAACTCTCTCGCCCTCGCGCTTGGAACAAGCGCGGGAGATGCGATACAGCTCAACGGGCTAGCATATCATGTCTCAGGGGTCTATTCGACAAACACTTGGATAGACAATTCAGTAATAATCCCTCACGTTGTCGCCCAGCAGATGATAGGAATGGTAAATGGGACGTCGATGATAATCGCGACCACTCAGGACCCGCGAAACATCGATACCTTGATCGGCCAGATCAAAACCCTGCTTCCTGCGACAGATGCTTTNCGGAGTAGCGAGGCCCCTTCGAGAGTCTCGCCGCTCTTCGCATCACTCGAAACCATAGCGGCGGACATTACCGCGATCGTGACTCTCGGAGCGGTCCTTGGCATCATGAATTCAAATCTCAACAACCTTCGTGAGAGAATGCGGACATTTGCCATTTTCAAAGCGACAGGAGCGTCCTACGGACAGATCATGCGACTTGTCCTCTACGAGTCTCTCCTTCTCGGAATTTTGGGAACACTACTAGGGCTAGGAATATCCTACGTCGCGCTCCAGTTCGTCTCGATACCTGTTCTACAAACGACTAGCGTGAGAATCTTCCTAGTCCCATCGACCTTCATCTACGCCAGTGCGCTCGGAGTCTCCATCTCTCTGGTAGCCGCAATCTATCCAGCCTTGAGAATTGCTCGGGTCCGCCCCCAGGAGGTCTTCAGGTTCGGCTAACGATCCCATTTTGAGAACGGAGGACCTTAGCAAGACCTACCTGAATGGACCTGAGAAGATTGTCGCTCTCGACAATGTGAACCTGAGCGTCCGCAGAGGAGAGCTCCTAGCAATCTATGGTCCTTCAGGATCTGGAAAGACTACCCTTCTTTTCCTACTCGGAGGACTGGACCGGCCGACCTCCGGCAAGATATTCCTGAACGATCTCGAAGTCTCCAGCCTAGACGAGAGACGACTCTCCAAAGTCAGAAGGAGCGAAGTTGGGTTTGTCTTCCAGAATTACAATCTCGTCGAGGAGCTGACGGTGTCGGAGAATGTCAAGCTGACAATGATGTTCGAAGGAAAATCTGAACAGGAAATGATCCAGCGGGCCAGCGAATTGCTACGCCAGGTTGGTGTGGCCCACAAAGAACGATACCGGCCTTCGCAGCTGAGTGCAGGAGAACAGCAACGAGTCGCGACCGCCAGGGCATTGGCGAACCATCCCCGCTTGGTCTTGATGGACGAGCCCACGGGGAACCTGGACCAGGAGAACTCACGTGGACTCATGAAGCTCGTAGGAGAGATCATGAGAGCCGAAGGGGTCACTTTCATAGTCGCGACCCACAATCTGGAAATAGTCCATACAACTCCTTCAAAGATCTTTCTCAAAGGAGGCCGAACAGTGAAAGACTCCACAGGGCAGTCGGCTCTTCACGACTAGGACCAGTAGGGAATTCTCGACTGCGGCGCAGGATCCGGGCACAGTCCGAACGTGAAGGCATCTGAATCGAAGTGTATGGCCGGTTATCTTTTCCAGATGCTTCGTGGGAGTTGGGGGAACAGGTTGCCCGGGCTCGGGCGCGTATTGACGGCAGCGACGGGATGATACTCTGCTGGTTCTAGTCTAGCGTAGTATATCGCTAGTGCAAATGCCCAGAGCCGATCATCATGGGTCCCGGGAGGGTGCGAGAACTTCAGCCGCCCCGTCTCTAGTAGTTCGAATCGTTCTACGTTCAGCTCGTTCATGAATTCTCTGTCGTAGGGTATGTGGACGAGTCCGTCCTCCATGCAGTGCTTCAGGAAGGTCATTACATCCTGTTTCTTCGGCTGGGACAATTCGATGCCTCTCGCGTTCTTCAGTCCCGAGTTTATCGCCATCGACATGAAAGTCTCCCCAACGCCCGTCTGGTCGATCATGATTCGACGCAGGTCGCGGAGATTCTCGTTGAGGAGTTTGAGATAGCCGATTACGGACCCGTATTCTGTTCCGAGCTGGAACTGTTTGAGATGGACTAGGGCGAATCTCCTGTCAACTTTGTCCACTAGAGCTACTGCGGAGTGGTCCTGTTTCTGTCCCAGGTCCACTCCGGCAACGTAGAACTTAGGATCCGGTGAGGATGGCTCCTTCTCGAATGTACTCAAGTTTCGGGTCCACGCATCTGGTGATTAGCGCCATGCTGAGCCAGCTGTCCTGGTCGTCGGCGAACTCTGCCTCCATCTCTCTCCTCCACCTCCATGGGTCCGAAGAGAACTGTCGTTTGAGCTTCTCAAGAATCTCCAGCTTGAGCGGCCCCTTCGGTTCCAGNGCGTCCANGTAGCTCACGTGGTGTCTTGAGAAGTCGCCATAATTCACGTCATCNGTGCACATTGNGTAGAACATGCTCTCGCGCGATCCGGGTGTGCTCGTTGCGAGAAACCGGCCGTTGGTTGTAGCCAGGGAGAAGATCGCGGCCTCGTAGAGTTCCTTATCGTTTTTGATGTATGAGAACTCATCGGCGTACAGTAGATTTACGCCGGGTTCACCTCGGATTGTCTCTGGACTGTTCGGGAAGGCTTGGATTCTGCTTCCGTTGTAGAACTCGATCTTTGTCTTGAGCGGCTTCAACGCCACGTATTTCGGCAGTCTTGAAAGAAATCCGGTAATTTTCCGGATGATGATCTTGGATTGGCGGACCGCAGGGGCCAAGACGAGAACGTTGAATCCTCTGTTCCCGAGACACGACCATAGCAACAGCGCTGCAACGCAGTGGGTCTTTCCTGACTGGCGGGACCAGCGAGCCACGATGAACTGCGCAGGGTCCCGCAGCAGTTTCTCCTGGTAGATTGTTGGAGTGAACCCGAGATACTGGACGCAGAACTCGACCGGGTCCACTGGCCACTCCCTGGTCCGGCCTCGAACAGCCTTCACGCGTTCGAGTTTGTCATCCAGTCGTCGGATTCGTCCTTTGAAGCTCATCCAGTGCAATCTCCATCTGATCCATCTTCTCCCTGACACTCTCCAAGTCTAGGTTCCTGAGCACTCCGTCAAGGACCTGGGCGAGGTATCCCATCAACTGGAACCAGCGTTCTTTGGGGGAGATTCCGCCTCCGCTGGCTTTAGATCTCTTCCCAGCAGACTTTGCGAGGCGCTCGGTCTCTTCAATAGCTTCGACGAGTTTTGTTACAACTCGGGATCTGACTTCTGGCGCGAGGTTTCGCTGGGTCACTCTTCGACGCCTGGACATTGGACCTGGCAACGGTACTGGAGTGAATAGTACGCTTCGAGCAGTGTTGATGATCTGGCGGATTCGCCGAATCCCAGTTTTCTCTGTCAATACAGACTATCCCTTGGTTTCGAAGAGCGCTGTCTGCCTATTGAGGAAGAGAGATCATAGAATTAGAAATCCTCTCCTACCCGATAGCGTTATGAGATGGATCGACCCCTACTGATNTGGGACCCTTCGCTTTGGCCGGTCTCAGGCCTGGCTGGCAAGTTTTCTCTTACAGATTATACATAGTATATGCAGTGGTCCCGATCTTCGCGGTTATTGCAGCATGGCTATCGGGCACATTGACGACCCTTACGGGGGAGCCGCTCTACGGATTCCCACTTCAGTGGAAGACTCTGGTCGTTGTAGGAGGATGTCCGCCCGGTCCAATTGAGATCGTCTGTCGACTTGCTCGCACGTATATCGTGTACAACTGGAGTTTCTTCGGCCTCGACGCTGTATCATTCTCGGCCATGGGCTTCGCAGTCATTCTTGGAGGCAAGGCTGCCTTTGTCAAATTCGTTAGGGAAAGAAATGTTCAGAATAGAGCTTTACGAAATGCGCGGGCGAGCATTCTGGCCGTTGGGAGGATTCTCTTGTGGCGAGAGTTGGCGGCGTCTCTGAAAGTGACCGTGCTGATCGCAATCATAGCTGGCTCAACGGGATTCGCAGTCGCGACAATGATGCAATACAACCCGGTCGATTATTCTGCCCCGCCCGTCTTTCTCATTTTCATGCTCGGCTCTTACCTGTCGCTCCTCGGAGCTCTTTTCCTACTGGTGATTCCGATGAATCCTGATCGACGTGACATTCTGGGGTTTGTGACATTCCTCGTGCCTTTCGTGTTGCTCCTACTGAGCCTGTCAGCTCTCTCATCAATCATTTCCTGAAATCGTCCTGCTCCGGCAAATCAGAGGGAAGTTAGCTCTTCGACTTCATTCCCCAGTCGGTCGCGGTTTTTTAGATCGCCACCTCACGTGCGCGCTAAAGTTAGCACCCAAGAATTGACAAGTATGGATTTGCTCCGGGGTCCGCCTAACTGCTCGTTTTCCTTGGGGTTCCTGCTCGTTTTCCGGACCAGGAAAANAGCTCTTCTAGGTTCAAAATGGCGCCTAAACGTGAAACAAAGCCNACATCGGAATAATCGACTCTGGGACCCCCCTCCCGCCCGGGGGGGCTACACGACATTCCCGCGCCCCAGCAGACCCTGCCCAATCAGATTGGGCTCTGGCTTCTATCTGGCGCAGTACTCCGGCAGACTGTGCAGGTCTTCCAGCCCAGCGTGTCTACCTTGAACAGCTGATTCCTCGCGCAAGTTCCGCAGTACTGGAGGAATCCCGTTGCATGTCTTGGCTGAGACTGGACCTCTTTCGTCGTCTCATCTTTCCTGCCCGGCTCCTTTTTCGGGATGGGTTTCGTAGCCCGCTGGAGGTATTCTTTGCTGAACTTGAGCTTCGGCACAGCCGATCCAGTAACCATACGGCATCTCTAGGCTTTGAGTACTACGTTGGCCTACCCTAACCTGGTCTGGTGTCAGAGACCGATGCGAAAACATCTAAGAGCTTGTCTCCGAAAGACTGCGTTTTCAAATTGACTGGAGATCTGCACACTGGCCGGTACAAGATCGAGCCAGGAGAAGAAGTTCACTTGGACAAGTTCGATCCCAACGATACCTCAGGCTTTGATGGGAAAGGCGATGATGAGCGTGACGAGTCCAAGCGGCTCAACGAGAAGCTGAGACAGCTACAGGAAATGCTCTACGCAGAGCACAAGATGAAGGTCCTAGTCATCCTCCAGGCCGTAGACACAGGCGGCAAGGACGGGGTCATCCACCGGGTCTTCGAAGGGGTCAATCCTCAAGGGGTCCAAGTTGCACATTTTGGAGTGCCTACGCCGGAAGAGTTGGACCATGATTTCCTCTGGCGGCACCATAAACGGGTCCCTGGGAAGGGAGAGCTGGTCATTTTCAACCGCAGCCACTACGAGGGCGTTCTTGTCGAGAGAGTTCACAAACTTGTGCCCGAGGAGGTCTGGAAACGTCGGTATCGGGAGATCAACGACTTCGA
>JGI25384J37096_10000270_pt1 | contig 13866 bp, 15 predicted proteins | sample GraSoi013_1_40cm_4_FD_37096 | JGI IMG/M metagenome (IMG submission 37096)
GTGACGCTGGCCTTTGTGCTCATGTTCTCAGCCGGGCTCCTCGGAGCCACGGCCCTCCAGCTCATCCGAGTGACCCGGTCGCTCGTGGGACTCGAGGCGTCGGCGCAGACNCTNCGCTCGCGGATGGCCGTCGTCCGGTTGTTCTCCGAGTAACCGGGCCCGAGTGCCGGCGTCGCATCAGCGCCGGCGTAGCAGTCGAAGCAAGGCCGCGGCGAAGCCGAGGCCGGCACCGAACGCGAACGCCGAGCGCACGCTGATCAGGACTCGCAGGCCGTCGCCTTTCACCTCGTTGGCGACGAGGATGCCAATCGCGCTCTGACGGACCTGGGCCTGCCGCGCCAGGACGACGCCCGCCGCTGCCTGATCCAACACCGCCGTGTCCCGTGCGATCACCGCCTGGGCCGCCGCCTGTTCGAGCGTGGCTTTCTCCGCCATGGCGATCCCGATACCGCCCTGGCTCAACCGCACCGTGCCGCCTGTGATCTGTAGCGCGCCGCCCTGTCGGATCGCAACGTCCTGCGCGGTCACGCGGCGGGCGATGCCCTGCCTGATGGTGACCGCCGGGGCCTCGACGTCGTGTTCCTCATGTGCCATGGTCGCCCTCCTCCCTGCTATAAACGATCGCATGAAAATCTACCTCGCGGTGTTCGCCAGCGTCTTCATGGCGGAGCTCGGGGACAAGACTCAGCTTGCCACACTCACCTATGCGGCGAGCCCGGGTGCCAGCCCGCTCGGTGTGTTCGTTGCCGCAGCGGCCGCACTGATCCTCTCGAGCGCCCTCGCGGTGCTGATTGGATCACGGATCGAGCGCTGCGTCGCGCCGGCGCAGCTTCAGCTCCTCGCCGGCCTCGCGTTCATCGGCATCGGGACGTGGATGGTGCTCACGCGGTAGCTGGCCAGACGTTTCTCGCGTCCGATGGTTGGCTATTGACTGCGTCTGATCGCGGGCGTATTGATGGAGGTGACGGAAGACGAAGGCGCCAACTTTCCGTCGTGGTCGAAACCGGAGCGGAGGTCATGATGGAGACACCACCGGGCCGGTCGGGCGCGCTGTCCAAGGAGTGATCCGGCAGCGCGCGGTTGTAGAAACACCGTAACACCAAGATCCCGGTGCACACCGGGACGCGCAGCTAAGTCTGCGCATACCGCAAAAGCGACGAGCGCTCGGGGGTCGGGACACCGGTGCCCGCCCCCGAGCCGTCTTCTTCACTTCCCCTGTGCGATTATGAGCGCGTGGGTTTTCTCCTCAGGGTTCTGATCAACACCGTCGCGATTTACTTTGCGGCGACCGTCGTGCCCGGCCTCACCATCAGTGGAGTGCTGCCCGCGCTCGGGGCGGGACTCGTCCTGGGACTCATCAATGCGATCGTCCGGCCGATTCTCGTCGTGCTCACCCTGCCGGTGACGCTGCTCACGCTCGGCCTCTTCCTCTTCGTCCTCAACGGCCTCTGTCTCTGGCTCACCGCTCAGCTCGTACGCGGCTTCGTCGTGTCGGGATTCTGGGCGGCGGTGTTCGGCGCTCTCATCGTCAGCGTGGTGAGCTGGCTCCTGACGGCGTTCGTGAGTGACCGCGGTCACGTCCAGGTGATCACGCGTTCGGACGCGCGAAGGTTGCCACGCTAACCAGGTCGCTGGCACCCTGGTTGCTCCATTCCGCGTCCATGAACACTCTGCGCGCCCTCACTCTGACCGCCATCCTCGCCCTTGTCACCGCCGGGACCGCCGTAGCCGGCGAGCCCACCGATCAGGTCCGACGCAGCGTGGACGAAGTGCTCAAGATCGTGCAGAGCCAACCCGATGGGCCCGCGCGACGGACAGCGGTCCGCCAGGCGGCCAACCGTCTCTTCGACTTCGAGGAGACGGCCAGGCGCGCGCTGGGGCCGCACTGGCAGCAACGTACGCCGACCGAGCGCGAGAAGTTCGTCAGGCTCTTCAGCGATCTCCTCGAGGCGGCGTATGTCGGCAAGATCGACCTCTACCAGGGTGAGAAGATCACGTACGTGGGCGAGACCGTGGACGGCGACCAGGCCACGGTGAAGACGCGCATCGTCACCAAGCAAGGTAACGAGGTGCCGGTGGACTACCGGTTGCTGCGCGAGATGGACGGCTGGCGCGTCTACGACGTCATCATTGAAGGTGTGAGCCTGGTCGCCAACTACCGCACGCAGTTCAACAAGATCATCCAGACCTCCTCGTACGACGATCTCGTCAAGCGGATGCGGGCCAAGGACTTCTCGGCGCCCGAAGGGAATCGCGGCCGCCGCAGCTGAGTCGCGCGCCATCGCTCACGTGCTCCGGCGCTCCGTCGTGAACCCTCGACGACGTGGAATTGACGCGGTCGAGCGGCAGTGGTATTTGTCTAGACAATTTTCAGCCGGAGGCCACCCGTGGAATATCGTCCAGGCGTGCCCCGCTATCTTCAGATCGCCGACGCTCTCCGTCGCGATCTCCGCGGTGAAGGAGAGCGGATCCCTTCCGAGCACCAGCTCTGCGCCACCTACCAGGTGAGCCGCCCGACGATCCGACAGGCTCTCGACGTCCTCGTGCAGGAGGGGTTGCTCTACCGCCACGCCGGCCGGGGCACGTTCTCGACCCCGACGCCGGGCGGGGGGGACCGCAAGCTGCGTGTGATCGGATCGGTCGGCGACATGGTGGCGATGGGCGAAGAGACCTGGTTCAAGCTGCTGAGCCGCGAGGTCGTCCCCGTTCCGGCCAACATCGCGCAAGCCCTGAGGCTCCCGCCAGGGTCCACGGCGTTTCGCGTCGTTGGCGTCCGTCACGCCGACAACGGCCCGTTCCAGCACGTGACGGCGTACGTCCCCGAAGCGATCGGTCGTGCCTTGAGCGATGAGGACCTCTCGAAGACGTCGATGATCGGCGCCATCGAGCGCCACTTCGCCACCTCGATCAAGTTCATGGAGCAGGTCACGGAGGCGACGCTGGCGCCGCGCCACGTGGCCGAGCTGCTCCAGCTCCGGCCGCGCACACCGCTGTTGCTCTTCGAGCGCACCTACTTCGCGTTGAGCGGTGAGCCCGTCGAGCACGCCCAGACCTATCAGACCAGCCGGCGTTACCCCTATCGCATGGTGCTGTCCCGGGCGGAACGCCGGAGCTGAGGGCGGATGCCGTACCGGGTTGGATTCGACGTCGGCGGTACGTTCACCGACTTCGTGCTCCAGTCACCGACCGGCGAGCTGGCGACCGCCAAGCGGCTGACGACGTATCCCGATCCTTCCGCTGCCTGCCTGGCCGGCCTCGACCAGCTGATGGCCGCCGTCGGGTGGGACGAAGTCGCCCAGGTCGTTCACGGCACTACGCTCGGCTCCAACATCGTCATCGAGCGCAAGGCCCGCGGCGTGGGATTGCTCACCACGCGCGGCTTCCGTGACGTGCTCATCATCGGACGCGAGAAACGCTATCAGGTCTACGACCTCCAGATCGAGAAGCCGGCGCCGTTGATTCCGCGCCGGCTCATCGGCGAGGTGACCGAGCGCGTCCTGGCCGACGGGTCCGTCCGCACCCCGCTCGATGAGGACGACGCGCGGCGCGCCGTCCGCGAGCTGGCCGCGCGCGGCGTGAGCACGCTGGCTGTCTGTTTCTTGCACGCCTACCGCAATCCCGTTCACGAAAAGCGGGTGGCCGAGCTGGCGGCCGACGAGGCGCCCGGGATGCAGGTGACGCTCTCCCACGAAGTCTCGCCGACGTTTCGCGAGTACGAGCGCACCTCGACGACCGTGGTGAACGCGTACGTGATGACCGCGCTGCGCGAGTACCTGCGGGGGCTCGGCGCGGCGCTGAAGGAGCGCGGGTATCGAGGGCGGCTGTTCGTCATGCAGTCGTCGGGGGGTATCGCGACCGCCGAGGCCATGGAGCGCTATCCCGTACGCATGATCGAGTCGGGGCCAGCGGCCGGCGCGTTGATGGCCGCCGCCTACGGCGAGCTGACCGGTCATCGCGACCTCATCGCGTTCGACATGGGTGGCACGACGGCCAAGCTGGCCCTCGTCGAGAACGGGCGACCCGGAACGACGACCGCCTTCGAGCTCCATCGCGTGAACAACGCGCCGGGCAGCGGGTTGCCGATGAACATCCAGGCGATCGATCTGGTCGAGATCGGCGCAGGCGGGGGCTCGATCGCTCGCGCCAGTCTCGGGGTCATCGCGGTCGGCCCCGAGAGCGCGTCCTCCATGCCCGGCCCGGTCTGCTACGGCCGTGGCGGCCTCGAGCCGACGGTGACCGACGCCAACCTCGCCCTCGGCTATCTCAATGCCGACTATTTTGCCGGCGGCACGATGACGCTCGACGGCGTCGGCGCCGCGCGCGCCATCACCGACCGCGTCGCGCGTCCGCTGGGCCTGTCGCTCGAAGAGGCGGCCTGGGGCATTCACCAGATCGTGACCACGAACATGGAGCTGGCCACGCGCGTGGTCTCGATCGAGCGCGGACGCGATCCGCGGGCGCTCACGCTCGTCGCCTTCGGCGGCTCCGGCCCCGTGCACGGCTGCCGTCTGGCCCAGGCGCTCGGCATCCCACGGGTGATCTTGCCCGCGGCCGCCGGCGTCACCGCCGCCATCGGTCTGCTCGCCGCCGAGGTCCGCTTCGACGTCGCGCGAACCTANGTCCGCCGCGTCGACGCNGTCGACGTCGCGTTCGTGAGCGCCATGTACGACGACATGACNCGACAGGCCGCCGAGGTCGTGCGCGAGTCCGTCGTAGAAGGTGACGTCGTCATCGCGCGCTCGGCCGACGCCCGTTACGTGGGGCAGGGCTACGAGCTGACGGTGCCGGTGCCGGCGGGCGCGCTCGACGCCGCAGCGCTCGCCGACGTGCGGCGGTCGTTCGACGAGATCTATGCCGCGCGGTACGGCTACGCGAATCCGTCCGAGCCCATCGAGATCGTGACGTGGAAACTGTCGGCCACGGGCCAGACGAGCCCCGTTCGGCTTCGCCGTGCCTCGGAAACCGGGCGAGCCCGGCACACCGGCGAGGAAGCCGGAGAGTCGAGCGCACGGAAACCGGGCCGCCGAGCTTGGTTTCCCGAGACCGACGGCTGGATCGACACGCCCGTATACGATCGCTATCGGCTCGCGCCCGGCCATTGCCTCCGCGGCCCGGCCATCGTGGAGGAGCGGGAGTCCACGACGGTGTTGCCCCCGGGCGTGACGGCGACGGTGGATGACTACGCCAGCCTCATCGTGAGTGTGAGACCGTGAGCGCGCCTGATCCCATCACGCTCGGCGTCATCTGGGGCGCGCTCCAGTCGATCGCCGTCGAGATCGGCACCACCGTTCACAAGACGGCCTATTCCGAGCAGGCGCGCGAGGGCCAGGACTTCTCGGTGGCGGTGTTCGATCCGGCGGGGCGCATGGTGGCTCAGGGCCCGTACTCGCCCGGTCACATGGGCGCCATGTCGTTCGCGGTGAAGAATGCGCTGGCCGCGCACCCGGTGGAGAGCCTGCGCCCCGGTGACGCGATCCTGCTCAACGATCCGCTGCTCGGGTCGGGTCACTTCCCGGATTTCTTCATCACGCAGCCGGCCTTTCACGACGGCGCGTTGATCGGCTTCGCCGTCAACATCCTGCATCACACCGACGTCGGCGGCCAGCGTCCGGGCAGTCAGGGTGTCGTCGGGATCTTCGATTACTTCCAGGAAGGACTGCGCATCCCACCCACCAAGGTCTGGCGCGAGTACGAGGAGGACGAGGCGGTCGTCGGTATCATCGCCGCCAACACGCGCACGCCCGACAAGGTACTGGGCGACCTGAGGGCTCAGCGAAGCGCCCTGCGCGTCGGCGAGCTGCGGCTCGTCGAGCTGGTCGAGCGCTACGGTCGAGACGTCGTCGGCGCGGCCATGGACGAGATCATCGCGCGCACCGAGGCGAGCATGCGCACCGCGATCCGTCAGGTGCCGTCCGGCGTGTACCGCTTCGAGGACTTCTTCGACGACTATGGCCCCGGGACCGATCCGCTGCGCGTGGCCGTCACCGTGTCGGTGGACGGCGATCGGATGACCATCGATTACGCCGGGTCGAGCCCGCAGACGGCCTCGGGGATGAACTCGTACATCAACTACACGCGCTCGTACTCGTATGCCGCCGTCAAGTGTCTCGCCGATCCCTTCGGCCCGATGAACGAAGGCGCGCTCAGGCCGATCACCGTGAGCGCGCCCGAGGGCTCGTTCCTCAACCCGCGGCCACCGGCGGGCGGTGGTCCGCGAGCGATCATCTGTTACCGGACGTTCGAGGCGGTGCTGGGGGCGCTGGCGCCTGCGCTTCCCGAGCGCGTGGCGGCCGCCTCGTCGCACTTCGCCAACCCGACGTTCGGCGGCCTGGACCGCGCGCGAAATCGAAGCTTCGTCGCCTACGAGCTGGTGCTGTCGGGCACGGGCGGTCGCGCGACGAAGGACGGCTGCGAGGCCATGTCGTCGGCGTTCAATGCGTCGAACATTCCGGTCGAGGCCCAGGAGGCCAATCAGCCGATCGTCGTGGAACGCTTCGAGCTGATCCGCGACTCCGCCGGACCGGGGACGTTTCGGGGCGGCTGTGGGATCCGGCGGGACATGCGCTTCCTGGCCGACGACGGCAAGCTGACCAACCTGTCGGAGCGGCAGAAGTTCCCGCCCTACGGACTCTTCGGCGGCAAGCCGGGCATCCTCGCCCGGACGCTGATCAATCCGGGTCCCGGGGAGCAGATCGTTCATAGCAAAGAGTCGAGGGAGTTCGCCTACGGCGACGTCATCTCGTTCCAGCAGTCAGGCGCCGGCGGCTATGGCGATCCGCTCGCCCGGGATCCGGCCCGCGTGCTGGACGACGTGCTGGACGATTTCATCGGGATCGATGCGGCCCGGAGCGACTACGGCGTCGTCATCACCGGCCCGGGGATCGACCTGCAGGTCGACGAGACCGCCACTGAACGCCTGCGTCAGGCGATGAAGACGCGATGATCCGGTTCACGGCCGAGCAGGAAGAGTTCAGGAAGACGGTCGCGCGCTTCGTGGACGCCGAGGTGGTGCCGGTCGCCGACGCCCTCGACGAGCGTGCGGAGTTTCCCGCGGGGCTCTTCAAGCGGATCGGCGAGCTCGGGTACTTCGGCCTGCGCTACCCCGAGAAGTACGGCGGGGCGGCGAGCGACATGGTGACGTACTGCCTCTTCGCCGAAGAGCTCGCCCGCGGCTCGATGTCGGTGGCGGCGGCCGCGGCCATGCAGTCCCTCATGGGGACGTACTTCATCTACAAGTACGGCGGCGAGCGCCTGCACGAGCGTTACCTGGCGCCCGCGCTGCGCGGTGATCTCGTGGCGACGTTCGCGCTGACGGAGCCCAATGCCGGTTCGGACGTCGCCAACATCACGACACGCGCCGAGCGGCATGGTGACGGCTGGGTGTTGCGGGGCGCCAAGACGTGGGTCACCAACGCGCCCGTGGCCGACGTCCTCACCGTCGCGGCCAAGACGTCGCCCGAGCGCGGAATGAAGAACATCGCGCTCTTCCTGCTCGACCGCACGACGATGCGTGGCATCACGCTCGGCAAGAAGATCGAGAAGATGGCGGTGCGGGCGTCGGAGACGGGCGAGATCCTCCTCGACGGCGTCGAGGTACCGGCCGAGCACCTGCTCGGCGGCGAGACGGGCGGCGTCGAGAAAGTGGGCACGATCCTCTCCGAGATCCGCGTGATGACGGCGGCGCTCGCCGTGGGCCTGGCGCGCGCCGCCTACGACGCGGCGCTGGGGTACGGCCGCGAGCGCCAGGCGTTCGGCAAACCCATCGTCGAGCACCAGGCCATCGCCTTCAAGCTGGCCGACATGCTGACGTCGCTTCACGCGGCCACGCTCATGACGTATCAGGCGGCCGCCGGCCTCGACGCCGGCCGCGCGATCACACGCGAGGCGGCGATGACGAAGCTCTTCGCCTCCGAGATGGCGGTCAAGGTGACGGACGAAGCGGCGCGCATCTTCGCCTCGTACGGCCTGGCCATGGAGTATCCGGTCCAGCGGTACTTCCGNGATGCGCGCTTCTTGCTGCCCGGCGGCGGCACCTCGGAGATCCTTCGCCTCGTCATCGGGCGCGAGCTCGACTATCGCCGCGGCGAGGTGTTGTCATGAGGCGCGTCGGATGAGCGAGTCGTCCGCCATCCTGGCCGCGATGTACGAGGGCAATACCGACGCCCTGGCGGCGCTGCTCGCCGCGCGTCCCGAGCTCGACGTCTTCGAGGCGGCGGCGGTCGGCGACGCCGCCCGCATCCGCCAGCTCGTGAGGGCGCGGCCCCCGCTCGTCGAGGCGGTGAGTGGAGATGGCTGGACTGCGTTGCACCTGGCCGCCTACTTCGGCCAGGGCGAGGCGGTGGAGCGCCTGCTCGCCGCGGGAGCGGACCCGCGCGCGCCCTCTCGCAACCGTCTTGCGAACACTCCGCTGCACGCGGCGCTGGCCGGGCGAGCGAACGTGAGGATCATCACCGCGCTGCTCGCGCGGGGCGCCGACGTCGAGATCCCGGCGTCCGGCGGCTATCGGCCACTGCACCTCGCCGCCGCCCGCGGCGACGTCGCCATCATCGAGATGCTGCTGGTCCGGGGCGCGCGGGCCGGAGTGCGCGCCGAGGACGGTCGCACGCCGCTGGCAATCGCGGAGGAGCACGGGCACACGACGGCGGCGCGACGCCTCCGAGGAGAGATGCCATGAGGAAGGTCGCCCTGGTCGGCGCGGGAGTGTCGAAGTTCGGGGTCCGCAAGGCGGGCTATCGCGACCTGATCTGGGAAGCGGGCAAGGCGTGCTTCGATTCCGTGCCCGGCGTCAGCCCGAAGGACGTCGAAGGCCTGGTGGTGGGCTCCGTCATGCCCGAGCGCACGGCGTTCCAGAGCCACATCTCGTCGCTGGCCGCCGAGGCGCTGGGCATCAAGCCGTCGGCGCTGTCGGCTCGCACCGAGCACATGTGCGCGTCGGGGACGGTCGGCATCCGCTACGCGTACGCGTTCATCGCGGCCGGGCTCGCCGACCTGGTGATGGTGCTCGGCGTCGAGAAGCTGAATCAGCCCGAAGGCGCCGAAGCCATCCTCAACATGGGCGCCGGTGTTGACCGCGAATGGGAAGCCGCGTTCGGCCTCACGGCGCCGCCGTGCTTCGCGCTGGCCGCCCAGCGCCACATGGCGGAATACGGCACGACCGAGGAACAGCTCGGCCTCGTCGGCGTCAAGAACCACAATCACGCGGCCAGGAACCCCAACGCCCACTTCGGCAAGGGCGCCACGCTCGATCAGGTGCTCTGCTCGCGGATGATCTCGAGCCCGCTGCGGCTGTTCATGTGCTCGCCGATCACCGACGGTGCCGCCGCCGTGATCCTGGCCAGCGAGGAACGGGCACGCACGATCACCGACAAGCCGGTCTTCATTCGTGGCACGGGGCAGGCGCTCGACGGTTTCCAGCTCACCTCGCTCCACGAGGATTACGCTCACTGGCCGCGCTCAAGCGCGCGGCTGAATCGGCCTACCGGATGGCCGGGGTCGGGGCCAGCGATATCGACGTCGCCGAGGTTCACGACTGCTTCTCCATCGCCGAGCTGATCGCCTACGAGGAGCTGGGCTTCTGCAAGAAGGGCGAGGCCGGAGCGTTCGTGGCGGCCGGACGCAGCGATTACGGTGGCGACGTCGTGGTCAATCCGCGAGGCGGCCTCATCGGCTGCGGGCACCCGCTCGGCGCCACCGGCGTCGCCCAGGCCGCGGAGATCTTCGCTCAGCTTCGCGACGAGGCTGGCCCCCGTCAGGTTCCCGGCGCCGCCGTCGCCCTCAGCCACAACAACAGCGGAATGGGGGAGCACGTCGTGATGATCTATGGGCGCGATGCCTAGGATGGGCGCGATGCCTCGGATCGCGCCGATCGAGCGCCGGCGTTGCCGCACGATGGTCTCTCGATGATCGAAGCCGTCGCGGTGATCGGGCCGGGGAGGATGGGACGTCAGATCGCGCTGACCTGTGCGCTCGGTGGCTGCCGCGCTCTCCTCGTCGATCTCAAGCCCCGCCCCGACGCGCGGGCCGCGCTCGCCGACGCTCGTCGCGAGATCGCGCGCGACCTGCGACTCATGGCCGAGGAAGACGTCATCAAGTCGGCCGAGGTCGCGCCGGCCCTCGAGCGCATCGAGGACCGCACCGATCTCGCCGAGGTCGAGAGCTGCGGCTTCGTCCAGGAGGCGCTGCCGGAGTCCGTGGAGCTCAAGCGCGAGGTCTTCACGCGGCTCACAGGCCGCGTCGCCGACGATGCGATCGTGGCCTCCACGTCGTCCACGATCTCGCCCAGGCACCTGGCCGACGCCGTCCCGGGGCCCGAGCGGTTCCTCGTCGTGCACTGGTTGAATCCGGCCCACGTCATCCCGCTGGTCGAGGTCGTGCCCGGAGCGGCCACGTCGGCTGCCGTCGTCGATCGCACGATCACGTTCCTCACGCATCTGGGCAAGACGCCGGTGCGCTGCGGCGACGCCCCCGGCTTCATCGTGTCGCGTCTCCAGGTGGTCCTCATGAACGAGGCGGTTCGTCTCGTCGAGGAGGGCGTGGCCACGCCCGAGGAGGTCGATCGAGCGATCCGCGCTGGATTGGGGTTTCGGTACGCCGGCGTCGGCGTGTTCGAGTTCATCGACTGGGGCGGCGTCGACATCCTCTACCGGGCGAGCGCGTTCATGNCTCAGGCGACNGGNGACGAGCGCTATCGCACGCCCCGGCTGATCGACGAGAAGATGGCGCGGAACGAGCTCGGCCCCAAGACCGGCCGGGGGTTCTTCGACTACGCGGGTGAGACGCGGGAGCGCTTCGAGACCGCGAAGGTCCGGCAGCTCCTGCGCCGTCTCAAGCGCGAGCGCGAGGACGGCACGCCGTGAGCTATTTCCGGGCGATCGATCCGTTTCCGCTGGAGTCGGCCGAGCACAACCGGCTCCACGAGTTCTATGCGCGGCTCGGTGCGGGCACGCTCTCGACGACGCGCTGCGGAGGGTGTGGCAGGACGGCGTGGCCGCCGCGGGTCTNCTGTCCCGAGTGCGGGAGCGATGCCTTCACCTGGACGGAGCTCTCGGGTGANGGCGTCGTCCACGGCTTCACGGTNCAGGAGACCGGGCTCCCCGTCGGCTTCGATGGCCCGCGCGTCTTCGCGATCGTCAAGGTGGATGGGCACCGCGTGTTCACGATCCTCGTGGCCGCGGATCCTGCGCGCCTCCGGATCGGCCAGCGCGTGCGCTTGACGCCGCTTCGGGTGACCGACGACGCCAAGGGCCAGCCGCGCTGGCTGCCCGCGTTCACGCCCGACTCATGAAGCGCTGGGAGATCGGCGTCATCTCGGACACTCACGGCCTCGTGCGGCCCGAGGCGCTCGCGGCGCTCCGCGGCGTCGATCGCATCGTTCACGCCGGGGACATCGGCTCCGCCGACGTGCTGGCCCGCCTCGAGACGATCGCGCCGGTGAGCGCGGTACGCGGAAACAACGATCGCGGCCCGTGGGCGGAGGCCTTGCCGCTCACCGACGTCGTCCTGATCGGCGACGTGAGCCTCTATCTGCTGCACGACCTTCACGAGCTGGACCTCGAGCCACGGGTGGCCGGTTTCGCGGCGGTGATCAGCGGCCACAGCCACCAGCCCCGGATGGACGAGAAGGACGGTGTGCTCTACCTGAATCCGGGCAGCGCCGGACCGCGACGGTTCACACTGCCGATCTCGATCGCGCGTCTCACCGTCAGGGGCGCAAACCTCCGCGCGGAGATCATTCCATTGTCGGGACTTGCGACACCCGAACGATCCAACGCCCGTGCCGTGTAAATGAAGATCCTCATCGCCAAGCCGGGGCTCGACGGCCACGACCGCGGCGCCAAGGTCGTGGCCCAGGCGCTGCGCGATGCCGGCGTGGAGGTCGTCTACACCGGGCTCAAGCGCACGCCCGAGGAGATCGTGCAGGAGGCGATTCAGGAGGACGTGGACGTCATCGGCCTCAGCATCCTCTCGGGAGCTCACGTGCCCCTCTCGCGACGCGTGCTGGAAGGACTGCGCGCGCAGGGTGCGGACGAGATCAAGGTGGTCGTGGGCGGGATCATTCCGCCTCGCGACGTCGCGCCGCTGCTGGCCATCGGCGTGAGCCGGGTCTTCCCGATGGGCACGCCGCTTCCCGACGTGGTGAGGGCGTTCAAGGAGACCAACCGATGAAGGACGTGCGACTGCACGCGGGCATCCCCGTGAAGCCGGTGTACGGGCCGGAAGACGTGAGCGCCGACTTCGAGCGCGACATCGGCCGGCCCGGCGAGTATCCCTTCACGCGCGGCATCCATCGCCACATGTACCGCGAGCGCGTGTGGACGATGCGCCAGTACATCGGCTTCGGCACGCCCGAAGAGACGAACGGCCGATTCAAATACTTGATGGCGCATGGACAGGATGCGCTGAACGTCGCCTTCGACCTGCCGACACAACTCGGGCTCGATTCCGATCACCCGCGCGCCGAGGGTGAAGTCGGGATGGTCGGGATGGCGGTCGACTCGCTGGCCGACATGGAAGACGCGTTCGCCGGCATCCCACTCGATCGCGTCAGCGTGTCGCTCACCATCAACGGCATGGCGGCCCCCATCACGGCCATGTACTACGCCGTGGCGNAGAAGCAGGGCGCGGCGCCCGANCGCGTGGTGACCACGCCNCANAACGACATCCTCAAGGAGTTCGTCGCCCGCGGCACCTGGGTCTATCCGGTGGAGCCNTCGCTGCGCCTCGTCGCCGACCTCATCGAGTTCTCGGCCCGGCACTATCCGCGCTCGAACCCGGTCTCGGTGTGCGGCTATCACATCCGCGAGGCCGGCTGCACCACGGCCCAGGAAATGGCCTACGGCCTGGCCATCGCCGCCGCCTACGTCGAGCTGATGCAGGCTCGCGGCATGGCAGTCGACGACTTCGCGCCGCGGATCTCTTTCAACTTCACGTGCTGGGGGAAGATCTTCGAGGAGGTCGGCAAGTTCCGCGCCGGCCGCCGGCTGTACGCGCGGATGATGCGCGAGCGGTTCGGCGCGACCAATCCCAAGTCCTGGATGTTCCGGAGCCTCATCGGGGGCGGCGGCTCCGCGTTCACCGTGCAAGAGCCCGAGAACAACATCGTGCGCGGCGCCTACATCGCCCTGGCCGCGGCGCTCGCGGGAGCCCAGACGATGGCGCTGCCCACGTACGACGAGGCCTACACGATCCCGTCGGCGAAGGCTCAGCTCATCGCGCTCCGCACGATGCAGATCTGCGCCGAGGAGTCCGGCGCGGCCGACACCGTCGATCCGCTGGCCGGCTCCTACTACCTCGAAGCGCTCACCGACGAGATGGAGAAGAAGATCCGCGAGGAGATGGCCCACGTCGAGCGCATGGGCGGCATCGTCGAGGCGGTGAAATCGGGCACCATCCAGGCCGAGGTCGCGCGCCAGGCCTATCTCTTCGAGCAACGCCTGACGACGGGCGAGATCGCCAAGGTCGCCGTGAACTGCCACGTCGGCGACAAGGCCGCCGACGCCGATCAGGAGGTCGAGCTGTACCGCTTCGATCCCAAGGTGGCCGAGGCGCAGGTGACGAAGCTCGCGCGCGTTCGCCGCGAGCGCGATGGCGGCGTGGTGGCCTCGGCGCTTCGCCGGCTGGGCGACGAGGCACGCGGCTCGACCAATCTCATGCCGGCCATCATGGAGGCCGTCAAGGCGTATGCCACGCTGGGCGAGATCGCCCAGGCGATGAAGAACGTCTTCGGAGAGCACAAGGAGCCCGTGAAATGGTGAACGCCGAGCGGTTCGCGAAGGGAATGACGTTCGAGCAGTACGTGCGGTTCGCGGCCACGCCCGAGAACCTCGCTCGCGAAGGCTCGCGCGGACCGCGCAAGGACTTCAGTGG
>JGI25384J37096_10000277_pt1 | contig 13759 bp, 19 predicted proteins | sample GraSoi013_1_40cm_4_FD_37096 | JGI IMG/M metagenome (IMG submission 37096)
GCCTTGGAAACGTGAGACCCGTAGGCTCCCCGTAAGCCACGCATCGGGGGGCAGATCGGCCTTCAGGCAGCAATGGGAGAGAAATTCCTCGCTGTCGAATCCCTCGTCGACGGCTACCTGGGGCAGCAGCAATCCATGACTACCCATCCCCTCGACCATCAGTCCGTCCCGACCTACGGTTATGTTCTCTCTCAGATCGAGAGGATTCCTAACCCAGAGGGGTTCTAGCGTCGAGAGCACAGTGGCTTCGATTGTAATCCTGTTCCTCAATTCGTCTAGGGTTAGAGGCCTAAAACGAAAATCGGTGGTCGCGGCTTCGACCCCTGCGAGCCTTACCTGTTCTAGCAGGGGACGCGTTGGAAGAGGAATCCCGATGCAACCTCTCAGACCATTGCCCCTCGAATGATCGAGGAGGGTCACGAAGACCCCTCTCTCCTCATTGAGTCTGCGACCCACATTGGACGGGCTGGGAGTCTCGACTCCCGACAGATGCGATTCTATGGCTACGCGTCCAGCTTTGACCAGCACTTCGCCTTCTTCTAGGGTCAGCATCTGGTTGCTCGCTCCGGTGATGCTATCCTTTGCGCTTCTTGCAGGCTGTGACGTATCTGTTTCCAGTGGCTTCCGACCCAATACGTTTTACCGCAGCCAGTATTTGTGCATCTCCAAAACTTGTCGTAGAGTTTGAGGCTTTTGGCTGGGACAGTGTTGAGGGCTGATTCCCTTGAAATCTCCCGTAAATCAGATCCGCATTCTGGACATCTCGTCGTGGCCATATTGATCTCCAATGAGATGCCTAGCGTTTTCACTAGTTGTCCCAGCCGGACTTCTTCCTTTTCTCCTGTTACAAGAACCGAGTTAATGTTCTTGGCTCTTGCCCGGTTGTAGAGTTCCTCGTCTCTGGTTAGGAGGAACGCCTCTTGCCTCTTGGATAGTTCGAGCAGAGTATTGTCGTCGGCTTTTGAGTCATATTCAGTCTCGTATCCTAGCATTCTGAGCCAGCGCGCTAGCCCACCTAACATTCCGTCGACTACAAATCTCAACTGGAGAAGCTGCTCCGCAACACTTGGCCACAGCCCTCTCTCCCGAGCATCTCCCCGTCGTGATAGACGAGTCTGCCACTGACTATCGTAGAGACTAATGCGCCCTTCGTAGTCATCCCATCAAATGGTGAAAACTTGGCTTTCGAGAAAAACTTGCTAGAATCGATTCGAGATCTCTTCTTCAGATCAACCAGAATCACGTCGCCATCGTACCCGGGGCGAAGCTTTGCTTTTGACCGAAGCCCGAATATTCTGGCCGGATTATCGGCCAAGAGTTTGAGGAGGAGTGAGAGGTTCAGTTTTCCTTTGCTGACCAGCGTCAGCATTAATGGCAACTCTGTCTCCAGTCCCGGAACCCCTGGCAGGCTGTTGCCTGGTTGTCGTTCCTTCTCTCCAACAGTGTGGGGGGCGTGATCGCTGGCGACTACATCCGAGGCACCGGAGCAAGTGGCCGATAGAAGGCGCCGCCTTTCGGCCTCCGACCTCAAGGGGGGCACCATCCATGCTTTCCAGCCGACCTTCTCCAAGACTCCCTGTGATAGCCACAAGTGATGAGGGGTGACCTCACTCGTGAAGCTGGAAGATTCTGCGGCGATCTTGTCCAGGCTCGATTTGAGAGTCAGGTGACAGAAGTGGACCTTGCACCCAGTCTGTCTCTGGATCCTAACGATCCTTTCCACNGCCCTTGTTTCGAAGATCGGCGGGCGACCATCGGCTAGCTGTCGGAAACTGTCTATCGCGGGTGTCTCATTGCGAGACACAATGTCTTCAGCGTGAACCGTTACGGGGATTCTTGCCTCCCTTGCATCATTCATCAACTGGCGTATCTGAGCATCATCTTCCACATTGAACGGTGCGATGGGCTTTGGCATGTATAATTTGAGCGAGAAGGCCCCCGCTCGGGCTAGCGCTTGTGTCGTCTTGGCCTCAGGTACGGCCGCAACATGAAACCCGATGTTGACGCGCGCTTTCTTGGAGGCTTCTCTCTCTTTTTCCACTAGTCTTCGAGGTGTATCGGTGGGCGGTAGAGTGTTTGGCATATCCAGTACTGTGGTGAATCCTCCGGCCGCGGCGGCTGCAGTGCCAGTGGCAAAATCCTCCTTGTACGCTAGCCCCATGTCCCGCAGGTGCACGTGGACGTCGATAAGACCAGGCAGAGCGCACAAACCGGACGCGTCGATTGCTTCATGGCTTCCGGCGTCTGTTCTGCGAGACGTCTTCTTGATCCTGCCTTCTTCTATGAGGATCGAGCCTCTCGTGAACCCGTGTCCAGTCCAGATGTTTGCATCCTTGACCAGAATATTCTGGTCTTCCAAGTCTGGGTTTGAGTCAGCTCTCTTCTTCCGCGGAGCCAAGTTCCTTCGCGCAGTCCTGGCAGAGGAAGATGCCGTCTTTCTGAACTAGGCTATCTGACCACATTTCACATTCGTCGCAGTAGCCAGATAGGTTCGACCGACTAGGACGGGGTCTCGCCACGCCGACCCTGGTCTTCTCCGAGGCGAGATCGATTATTGCCGGCGTCACTTCCAGAATGTCCTTCATTGTCAAGACCCCGGAAAGTCTTCCGTCCTCGATAACCGCGAGTCTTCTGACTTTCTGATGGTTCATGAGTTTCGCAGCCTCTGTCACAGTCGCCTTGGACTGGATCGTGATTACTGGTTTGGACATCGAATCGGCCACTGTCACTTTGGAGGGCAAGAGATTCTTGGCCGCGATCCTCTGGACGATGTCTCGCTCCGTGACTATCCCGACTGTCTCTCCCTTCTTGCCGGAGACAAGGACGCAGCCGATGTTGTGTTTGGCCATTAGCTTGGCCACATCTGCGGCCGTGTCCGACTCTTTCACCGTGATGACGGGCCGAGACATGATGTCTCTTACAACCACTTCCTCCGGCTCTGTCTCGTGCACCGACAAGGGCAGTAACCGCAGCGACCCGACTTGTATAAAATCTTCGTGCGAGTCTGACGCTGCTCTCCGGCAAAACGTTATCAGCATCCAGAGTGTTGGCACTCTTCCGAGCCTTGTCTAGCGCGGGGTCCAACTTGGCGGTCCAGACTTCGAGGGAGGTCAGGCCGAGTCGTTTCGCTCTGCCTCCGACCTCGATTGTTTACTGGCTACGTCTAGGCTTCGGCGTCCTCGCGGGGGTTGTCTACAACATAGTCGGATTTGGACAAGGAGGGGTAATTCTCGGAACTCTTGCTCTGATCAGTGTCGGAATCGGCATATACGCTGTCTCGGTGATACTCGTCAAGAACATTCTAGGCTATGGACCCGACGAGTTAAAGGGTCCGAACAAGCATGTTACTCTGGGAATGGGTTCCTATATCATCTGGATGATTTTCACGACGATTCTGCTAAATACTGTGTTAAACCCTCATCCTTCTTAGCCTCTTCCATCTTTTCCCCTAGTTCTGGCGGAGTTACTGGGCTGGGAGGTCCTCCCGTCTTTAGCGCAGACAGGACCGTGACGTAGTCTTCTAGTGCCTTAAAGAATCCCCGATCATATTCTCCATGTATCTCGTTCGAAGCGAACTTCTCGAACTCTTCTCGGAGCTGCTTTATCGACTCTTCCGTCCGGTTTGCTAGAGCCCGTGGTAGATAGATGTACTTGTCATCATTACTCTTGTAAGTGAGGAGTAGTCCTTCTAGGGCCTTGACGTACCCCTTGTACCATGCGGTATTCTGTGCCTTCTGACGGATCGTATCGAGCTCCTTCTCGGCGTCTGTCCAGGCGCGCGTCTCAACGTTTTGGAAGTACCGGTTGACCGTGTCTTTCGGTATAGGATTTTCCGGTTTCACCGGCGCCGTTTGACCTCGTCCTCCTCGGACACGTCAACAATGCCAGTCTCCGTGACTTTGAATATTCTTTCACCTTCGGGAAGATATGGGCTGGATACAAGGCGTGCGATCCTTATTGGACCGCTGGCTGCTCGTCTGAGGAAGACCCGCGTGTGACTTGTGTGCGCTACGATGTGGCCTCCTACAGCGTCTACTTGGTTGGCGAAGAACTGGTCCGGCTTGGCCATGACCTGGTTGGTTACTATGGCGACGGCGTTGAATCCCCTCGCAAGCCGTATGAGACGGTGCATGTGGTTGTTCAGCCGTTGCTGCCGCTCGGCGAGCATCTCCCGCCCGAGATATTCGCTTCGGAAGTGAGATGTTAGCGAATCGATTATTATTACGCGGATATTGTTGTCTTTGATTATCTGGTCGGCTTTTTCCAGTAGGAGCATCTGGTGNTCTGAATTGTATGCCTCGGAATAGATTATCCTTGACGCCGCATCGATGGCCTCCAACCCGGCGGACTTTGCCATTCGCACGATCCATTCCGGACGAAAAGTCTGTTCCGTGTCCAGGTAGAGCGCGCCACCGTTCAAACCGCCCTTGTCCAATGGCAGTTGCACGTTGACTGCGAGCTGATGGCAGAGGACGGATTTTCCTACCCCATACTCGCCGTAGACTTCTGTAATCGTCTGCGTTTCTAGACCACCGCCGACGAGCTCGTCGAAGGCCTTGCTGCCAGTCGTAAGCCGTACGACGTTCGCTTTCATCTTCATCAGCTCGTCTGCTCTGATGAAAGAAAGCGAGATGCTGTCGCGGGCTATGCCGATGATCTTGGCTGCCTGTTTCTCTCCGATCCCTGCCGGGACGAGCTCTCTCACTGTAGCGGCTGCGAGGCTTTCGATCGTATGGAAGCCCAGCTCTTTCAGCTTGTCAGCGGTGGATGGACCTACGCCAGGGAGGTCTTCTACAACCTCGTATTTTCGGACGGCTTCCTGACTCACCAGGTTTCACTCGAGACTATGGATCGATCTCTACTCTGCGTCACTATTTAATCTGCGGCCAGACACCGGTCGGATTTAGCGGAGAGACGAATCCGAACCTAATCGTGTGCCAATGTTCCGCGTTTGATGTTTCACCGGATACGCCATAGTCAACTATTACTTCTATGGAGAAAGAAGTCACTCCACAAAGGGACACCGACTGTTTTCTCTCGAATTTGACGCCCTTCTGCTGAGGGGTCTGGCCGAAACGAAGCCGATCTGGGGCTACCGCATGAAATTAACGTTGCTTGCTACGAAAGTAGCACATAACCAGTAACGGTTCGCGCTAGTTGCGTTGGGCACGTAGGGGAATTCACGCTCCTAGCTGGAAAGATTGGAGCGAGATTAAACTCTGCCTGACTTCTTCGTCGCCGCGAAGTAAGCCTCTCGACTGAGAGCATCTGCTTCCTTGTTCTCTTCACGAGGTATCCATCTGAATTTGACTCTCTCAAACTGACTGGTTAGGCCTTTCGCCTCTTTGTATTCTTGGGCGTAGAGTCCCTTGTGAAACTTCCACTCGCCTTTCATTTGATTGACGAGAAGTCTGGAGTCACTCCTTATCTCGACGGGCAGCAGTGTCATCTTCTCCCTTATCAGATAACGGAGTGCTTCGCAGAGAGCCGCATACTCGGCCACGTTGTTGCTCATCCCCGTTCCCTTCCCCACAACCCCAGATTTCCTAGCAATATCTCTGCCAGCATCGTTTCTAACGACGTAACCGTAGGTTGCCGTTCCCCCAGGATTCACGGGCTCGCAGAGTCCATCCACGTAGACCACAATCTCAGCAGTAGCACTCACCTCTGACTCCTTCTAGAATTTTGACCAATAACGGACAATGTATAAGGAGACACGAGGGGAAGGTCGACATCATGACCCCTTGCCCCCTGCTTCATCACTGAAAGAAATCAAAGGCATCTTCTCTAGAAGAACCTACTACCAATCAGCCAGGGTAATGCTCGCGCTGGTCCGCGCTGACATGTACGTTTGTCCCAAGTGTGGGCCACTACAACAGTTGGTCAACCAAGAGACTAGGGACAGGATGAAACGATCCGCCACCGGGAAACCTCCGAAGTAAAGAAGCGGTTCACGATACAGACCTGTTCCGACTCGTTACTTTTGAGAGCGTTTGGGAGTAACTATCAAGAAAATAGGCTCAACAAATCTTGTGATCATGAACTCAGGCTACGAAGCCTAGAGATTGTAAAGAGGGAGAGGAAAGGAGTGCAGGCAAAAACGTCGGCCGGGTCGACCGTCACGTTGACAGAGAGTGGGATACTGCTCGAACACTCGGGACATTTTGGAATCAACAAGAACAACAAGGAGATTCCTTTCTCTTCAGTACGATCCATCAAGTTTGAGAAGCATCTAATCCGGAAGTTCTGGACTGTGACAACTCGCGAGGGGCCCTTCTACCTCGAAGCTGATACTAACAACAGCGATTTTATCGGAGAACTCAAGGCCAGGATCGCCCCCTACCAGGGCGCAACAGTGGTCATTCAGCCACAGCAGCCAGTGCAGCAATCAGTTGTTCGAGAGGTCACGACTCAGAAGGAAGTCGTCAAGCTACGCTGTTCACACTGTCGAACGCTAAATCTTGACACTAACCAGTCGTGCTCCAACTGCGGAGCGAGACTCTAGGGACCGGGTTGAAGCTCTGATTATTATCCGAACCAACTTCTACTCATCGTCCAAATGAAGCCCGATCCTGACCGCTGCAAGTGCCACTGTGGCTGCAAAAGGAAAGGCGCAGATGTCAAGGGTCTACAGGGCAACACGTATCGATTGGCCCTGTGTCGCGAGTGCTCGGAGAAGCACGAGCCGCGAAAACTCAGATAGTATTTCGCTCCGACTCTTCTACCTAAGAGACCTTCTGAGCTAATCAGGCTTCGATGCCTTCTCTGGAAGACGACCTCCCATCGTGCGGCCGTGCCGAAATACTGGAATATCTGGCCAAGCTGAAGACGGCCGAAGAGTTTGCCGGGAGAATTCTTCGCCTTGGGACTAGCTACGACATGGTGCTGGTCACGGTACGCCGGAATGGCGATTCGCACGAGCAGACCTATCCGCTGGACAGGTGGGGGATTTATCCTACCAACGACTGTCTACGGTTCCAGCACGAGTTCCGAGTCAAACCGTACGGCAAGCTCCAGATAACCAAATGTAAACATTGATCCAAGATCCGACAGTCGTGACACAAACAGGCGAACGGGAATGGGCCATCTTTAGGTTTGCCAGAGATCACTTAAGGTAAAGCGTACCAGAGAAAAGGCGGTACCCTTTCGTTTGAGTGAGATTGACACCCTAATCGGAGTTGGAGGGACAATGGCAGGCACCCTTCTCGGTGTTGTCGTCACGCACCTCTTAGAACAGAGGGGTAGGGCCTACCAAAAGAGAGAGGACATCGCCTTTGGGCCTCTTCAAGATCGATACGAGGCCCTGAAAGCGACCTACCGTGTGATGGTGCGCTGTCACGTCTCAGTTTTTCAAAGAACCTTCTCCTACCCGAAGAGTAGGGAAGAATTCGAGAGAGACGTCCTCCAGCCAATAAGAGAGCTTTCCGAGACGATTAACATGAATGGAATGTGGTTGTCAAAGGTTCAGCCGGAGATTACCGGTGCTTACGAAGCCTATGTCAAAGCGGCCATAGGTATCCAACTCCGGACACCTGCTTACGCGAACACGATTCCAGAGCAGTCTCGTCCGCCATCAGGAAGCATGGATGTATCTCCGGATGTCTTGACAATGCACTTCACTAAGGCTGTCAAGGCCATGGGCGATGAGATGGGAGTTGAGCCACTGGAGAAAGGATTGGAGAATATCTTTCGTAGACTGAAGGAAAAACCCCCAGGAAGCTAGCGCTCATCAGCGTCCTCAACTTTGGCCGAACCCACACGCTGAGCTGAGATTCTGTCCTCAAAGACGAGCTTGAAACCACCTTTGATTGCAAATGGGACCAAAGCCCATAGTCATCGATCAGGACCGCCTCATACCCAACCGGTTTGACAGGTACACCCAATCAGGCTTGTTTGAAGCTAGATGTGCAACATTTGCAGGCCTTGCTGAGACAGGGACTCTGTAAGCCGTGGTCACACTCTCCACAAGTACAATAGCTCCGGCCTTCTGAAACCATCCCTTTTGCGCCGTCGTGAACAAGTATTCCTTGTGATGCGGCCATCTTACTCCGAGGCATGCTAACGAGCTTGAAAACCGGCCGGGTTTAACTCAGTTTTGTAACCAAGACCTGAACAGGGCTCGAAAGCAAGATATAGCGTTAGGATTCGGCGGAAGTCTCAGGCTATGCGGGCTGAAGAGAATGTCGAATGCTAAGTACATGCAAACCCTAGACTCTCACGTGTACTCTGAGCTGAAGCGTCTGGCAAAGGAGAGGGGTGTCAGCGTCCAGGAGCTAGTGAGAGCGGTCATCGTTCCCGACTGGATGAGGGCCAACCGGAAGCGAAGCGCCGAGAGGAGATAGTGACTCGCCTATGGCAACCGGCCGGAACCACTTCGCCTACCTGTTAAGGATGATTCGGGAAGACCAGAAGAAGACGATAAGCGAATGGAACGCCCTGATCAGGACTGCTCTCATAGAGATTGATGAAGAAATCCGAGACGTGAGCGTGTCAGAGCGCAACGCCGTATTCACGTTTGAAGAATACAGGAACCGACTACAGAACCTTGGAGCTAGTAAAGGTTTCGACATGAAGGACATCGACCCCAAGACTTCAAAATCGGCTCGGAAGGACTGAAGAGCCAACGTTCCAGTTTTACGTTAGAACTGATACCTCGACCCGGCGGTTTACTCGCATCTGAGAAGGAGCGACTTAGAAAAGCGCTATAGGAAGTATCAGTAATAGTTGATACTGAGATGCCGAAACCGATAATCAAAGGCGTCGTCAGGGTTCTCCGCCCCACGAAATACGAGCTGCTCTGGAAGGGAGCCAGAAGTCAGGAGAACCAGACTAGGCTCGACGCGTTGCTACTCACAGGTCTCCGTTACGTTGAGGCGCAGCGTCTACAGCAGAATGAGGAGTGGCTCGACGGCCGCTTCATACATATTCCAGAATATGCCCAGAAGAAGGTCAAGCGGCAACAGCGTGGACGATGGATCAGACTAAGCGACAAAGGACGCACGATCGTCCGCTATTTCTTCAAGACCAAGCCGCTTCCGTCTTGGAGCGGCTGGAGTCATAACCTGGAGCGGTGAGCAGAGTATTCCAAGCTCGACCCTGTTGGACTCGGACCCAAGACAATGCGTAAGACTTGGGAGTCATGGTTAGTTTCGTCCTATCCAGAACGGTTCGCTGAGATCGTCGTCTCGCAAGGACACACGACCTTCGTCGCTGTAAATCACTACCTAGGACTGCCATTCGATCGACACGACAAAGAGGAGATGGTTGAGTGGGTGGGGGGCTGGGATAAGTGACAGTCAGCAGATCGGATAGTCGCCCGAGGGAAGGCTGTGGTAAAGAATGCGGCTGTTGAGAAACGGGGACCGCGTGACCGTTAGAGTCGCGAAGTGGGACGATCCGAAGATCAGTAGGCGAGTAGAGGCGGTCATCAACACCAACTCAATAGTCTCAAAGATCCCGGCAAAGACCTGGAAGGAACTTGACGTCAAACCAGCCTTCAAACACTGGCAGACTCAGAAGCCTGCTGACCTTGTACTCTTCGAGCTTAGAGGGCACAGGGCGAGCGACAGCGTGATCGCTACGAAGGGCCGAGCTAGCCTCAGTCTGCTCGTTCTCACTAGTGTGGGCTACTGGGAAGACCCGGAAACAGGCTGGCTACACTAGAGCCCGCCACGACTCTGACCAGCGACTAGGTTCCAAGCTTGTCCTGGAGCGCTTTGAGGGTCTCGCGTAGCTTGACGAGGATTTCTATGATTTCCTTCGTAGAGGGTCACTGACTCTCGCTGGCTTGGAGCCCCTTGAAAATGATCTCGTAACCTGTCGCAAGATTCGAGGGGAAGGGGTGTTTCAATCTAGCACGCGTTCTATGAGAATGGAAATGCCCCGGCCGCTCATCGCCCGACATCTCGGACAGCTAGAGCCGGGTACGACCCCTCTTGTCTCTAAGGTTAGTTGTTNGGCGGCCGGTTACTGGCCCACGTTTGATCGTTACAGACTTACACCAACCATTCTCTCGTTTTGCTCTGCGATCCCCACATGGATATGTGGTTCGAATCTGAGCTAGTGATATTGCGGTTTGACAGCGACTTGACGACAATGTTAAATGTTTACGGGCAAAACGTCTGCTAAGGTCGTTCGAGACAGCGTGGCTCTCCCCACGCTCGGCCTTCCAAACGTTTCCAGAAAACGGGTTCATTGGTACGGTTACCAATCAGTCTCGCATCACTTTCAGTCTTGACATCTTTTCAAATCTAAGGGTTAACAATGTCCGGGTGCTGTAAGGAACCGACCAAGAACCGATGAAGCAGACAAAAGAAGAGTCAGGGTCAGAATAAAAAAATGAAACCCACACGCAAGCTATTGGTCGCGACCATGATTGTAGTAATCGGAACCATGATGCTCTCCTCTATGCCAGTAGTTTCGCCAGATGCACAAGACATCTTGTCTGCCCCATCTTTCGGGGCCTCTAGCAGGAGCTCCCTTGCGGGTCGCCTGCAATCGCCGAGTATGCGAAAGTCAACCTTGANGCTGCAATCAAGGCTGCTCAAGAATCATCCCTTTTCATGGAGGAATCAACGAAATTTCAGAACCTGACATATTCCAGCGCGTTTCAAATAGACAAATGGAACAGTCCCTCAGCATGCGTCTCATCGAACACGACTTTCAATGTAGTGTTCTCAGCCACCAACTCCTCACGCTACCTGGGGAATATTGTGGTCTCGGAGGTTCCGCAAACCTTGTCTGTTATCGGTGTGAGCGAACAACTTAACCCTCCCCTTGCAACAGGGTCAGGTGGATTAGCAGTCGATGGTTCTGTTTCGGCTTGGTGTGGACACTCTACCAACTCTTGTGCTGCTAGCTTGACTACATCATCCGCGTATGACATAATAATAGTCTACACTATGGAAGCTCTTGATCTTCAATCGAGCTGCACCTTCTCTGTCTCCGACATAGCCGGACTCTCATGGACGGCCAGAACGGCAGTTGTGTTCGGTAACAACGGTCGTGACCAACTTCAAGAGTTCTATGCCAAGAGTTCCAGCGCCCTGTCCTCTGATACCATTACTGAATCGATCTCGGGCTGTGCGAGCACTCAGTATGGAGGCGAGTATAACGGCTTCATGGCCTTCGGCGTAAGCGGGACTAGCTTCAACAGTCCCTTTGACCCCAACATTTCGCTTCCTGGAACTGCTAGCGGCAATAGTAACACGCCTACTAAGAGCGTATCCACTACCAACGCAAACGACATGATAATCGGTGCTGCTCGGCTGGGTGGTCTGACTTCGGGGTCCGGGTTTACCCGCATAGTCTATGCCGATGGGACGAACGACCTTACCGAGTATAAGATTGTCAGTTCAGCCGTAACAAACCTGGCAGTTGCATTTAGCGGGAACACTGGCTACTGGGAAGAAATAGCAGACGCCTTACAAGCGCCTGTCCCGGGAATACTCTCCACCTCCTACAACTATGCGGGCTACGAAGTGTACACGAATGGCAATCAAAACGGCGTGGTCCCCTTAGCGGCCACATACTTCTACCAGCCCGTGCCCACGTATCCACCTGGAGGGTGCGCCGATTTCTATACCTGCAACTTCGCCACGTGGGTTGGCCTTCAAGACACTTGGAACCAATCCGACGGCAAACTCGCACAAGCCGGTACTTGGGCGGACTGGGTTAATGCTTCATGCGCAGCATCGTACTTCGCCTGGTACGGGGTTGTTGGTGGCAATCCTCAGTTTGTCAAATGTACAGGCTCGAACAACGTCATCGTAAATGGCGCGGACAAGATTTTTGCTTATGCTGAGAANGAGGCCGCCTATGGAGGACAAAGCAACTATTACGACTTCGAGGTCTATGACTATCAAAGCAATACATCCTGCATTTCAACTCAGAACAGTCTCAACATGAATACTCCCCACTTCGCCGACTACGTTCAAGAGAACAGTAAAGAATGCTTTATCGATTGCGCCTCGCTGGCATCTTTCGCAACCGCGCACTTCTTTTCCGCACAATTGTATTCTGGCTTGAATCCACCCGTGGATACCTTCATCTACCAGTATACTACGCAGGGCTTCTACTACGCGTTCAACATGACAAACGCGCCCTGCACCGCGGGCTGCGGGGGGCAAAAAACTTGTGGTACCTACGTGACAAACGTATCTACGGGCGCCGTAGATCCTTCAAGTTCATTTGACGAGACATGGCAGACAAGCTATTACACTCCGACGTACAACAGCCAAAACTGCTGAGATAAAGTCGCCAGAACCAGCCACGCTATTCGTCGTTACAATAGGTTCTTTGGTTTTCACTCACTATTCGAGTCCATGCATCCGGAAAAAATGGCGTCATTGATTCTCATCGCTATGGCCGTTCTCTTCATCGTAGTTGCAGTTATCTTCCAGTCCCAAGACATCGGGTCTTGCCCACCGTTCGTCACTGGACAATACGCAACCTGTACCATCTACTATCCTGGGACAAATATCCCGATAGAACCGACAGTCCGCATTCTCGTAACTCTTAGCGTCATTGCCTTTGGAACGGGAGCCTCGACATATCTGATCTCTCGCCACTACAAGCGAAAACCCTCTCCGGCAAGCCCTCAACACAGTCGGATAGAGACTGAAACTCAAGTTGTTACGACTACAGAGAGGAGCCTGCGCGGAGTGTGGCGAATCCCTTCCACTACTAGCTCACGGAGCCGTACTTGACAGAAAAGACGCGATGGCCGGCTACACCCTCGAAAACGTGAAGCTCATCTGTCGTAAATGTGACGACAAGATCCAAGAATCGCGAACATTCACTGGATAAGTTCTGACCGATCTGAAGTCCGATCCCGATCGTTGCGGATGCCACTGTGGATGCAATAACAAGAGTGCTGAGGTCAACGTCTCTCTGCAAGAGCTCTAGGACCTTAGCTGGAAGGGTAACCTGAAGCTCCAACATAACTTTTGAAGCCTCAATCTTGACGCTTCGCCTAGCTTTGTGAAGTGTAAGGGTAGTCTGTGAGTTATAGATTGGCCCCGCAAGTTAGACATCTGGGTGTTCCCTGCTGATAGCGAGCACTACAGCTTCGGCATTGGATTAGAACAACCTCTTTGATCTCTTTGATGACTTCCCTAGTTGAAACCGCTGGAGAAGAAGTCGCTGTGGCTTTTCTACCCCAGAGTTTCATCTGTTCCTTGATGGCGGCAATCATTTGTCCGTGCTGTCCATCGTCGGTGATTGGGAACCGCATTCCGTTGGTTAGAGTGATGTACCATCCTTTCCAGATTAGATGTTCTCTATCAAACAGGCCCCTAGGCCCACGATCTACTTCCTCATAGGTTATAGATTTGATAGCTGAATAGGAAATCTGGTCATGTTCGACACGAGCAGGAACTTTGGAAGATTTCGGACTCCAGGTTTGTTTCTCCCAGAGTATGCCTTCATCAGTAAATGTTAGGAAGTATCTGAACCAGCCTTCCGTCATGACGGCGTGGCCAAAGCCTACCGCCTGAGCTGGACTAAGCCGCGATTCGGTTCCCATCCGTTCTAGGGTATGTCCTGTTACTTCTTTGTGGCTATAGGCAATTTTGACTGAGTTCGCAATAAATTCACATGACGGAGCGGTACACCGGTACTTGTCCATAACCGTCTTAGCGAGCTAACGAATCGCGGAAAAAATAAGATGCTGTTACCGCCTTTGGTTCGGAACGGCTAACCCGTGAGGTCTTTGGCTACTGCTAACTCGAAAGGCTTTTCACATTTTCCAAAGACGAGT
>JGI25384J37096_10000297_pt1 | contig 13499 bp, 10 predicted proteins | sample GraSoi013_1_40cm_4_FD_37096 | JGI IMG/M metagenome (IMG submission 37096)
ACAGGCGCCGTGGAGCATGTACACGCCCCACTCGAGGGTGAATCCGGCCACCTTGGTCGGCCACACTCTGTGAGACCGCTGGGCGCCGCAGGTGCGGCAGAGCGCCTCCACCACCTCCGGCCAGTCGCCGTTCCACCAGACCGAGGTGCGGGGGTGGAATCGCTTGTACAGATCGTAGCTCTCTAGGAACTGCCTGACGTCCGTCGCCACAGGGCACCTCCGCGCGAGCGTCCCGACTGTGAGCCTATCAACCGTTCGTGTGGCGGCGAAGCTACGAGGCGAGTTCTCACTCGTCAAGTTCTTAGTGTGTCACCGCCGCGACATAGCGCCTGCGCAACGGTGACCCTGTGACCTCACGAGTTTTCAGTGCTGCGACACGGAGTAGTCGAGCGGTAGGCGGACGAACGCCCGCACTGCCCGGCCCTGCAGCCGGGCCGGGCGGAACAAGGCGCTCACGGCCCATTGCCGGATGGGCCGCTCGAACCCGGCGCTGGGGGTCTGGACGATCTTGAGGGAATTGGGCTCCAAGTGACCCGTTGTGTCGACGATGGCCAGCAGCATGACGCGGCCGTGGATGCCGGCCTCCCGGAGCAGCTCGGGATAGCGAGGGGGGCCCGAGAGCAACTCAGGCCGCTGCTCGACGAGGGCTTCCAGGTACACCGGGTCGTCGTCAGGCGCCGCGCCATTCGCACGGCCGCCCTCGACGCCCACGCCGGAATAGTCGTTCGGATCGAAGCGCTCGTGCAGGTCCACCACGGGGATGTCCGCGGGAATCTCGGGCGGCACCACGAGCGTCTGGAACCCTTTGAGCGGCGCGTCGAGGNTCGCCGGTTGCTGCTCGGGTGGCTTGGCCTGCTGGCGCGGCGGGAGCACCACGACCGCGGTGTCGACNTTGACCGAGTGGTCGCTCAAGGCGGCGCCCAGCGTGCCGTACACGGCNCCCGCGATTACGCCGGCGTGAATTACGAATGAGACGCAGCAGACGCTCAAGACCCTTTGCTTGTTGGTCTTCCGTGCGGACTCGATCAGCGTGGGAAACATGACCGTCCTCCTGTGCGCGACGAGCGGACGGCATGTCGTGACAGCCTCGAAGTGTAAGACGTTCGAACCCCTGGGAAGGTTGCACCAGCACTGTCATGGGATGGTCAGGAGATGCGCCGCGGCCGCCCCACGCCCGACACGTGCGCGTCTTGAGCGGAACGGCGCATCGAGTCTCCGCGGAGAGCGTTGCGGCGCTCAGGGTGTCGGNGGCGGCGCGTCGATCTCGACGTTCGACGGATACTGCGCTGTGCGATACACCCGATGCACGCGGGCCTTGTAGTCCTCGGCGCGCGCCTTGAAGATGTTGGGCACGAAGGTCTGCGGATTCCGGTCGTACAGCGGGAACCAGCTGCTCTGCACCTGTACCATGATGCGGTGGCCCTTTTGGAACGTGTACGCCTGCTGGTGCAGGTCCACCGTGAACGGCAGGATCGTATTCGGCGNGATCGCCTCCGCACGCTCCCAGCTCCTGCGGTACNGCCCGCGCATGATGTCCCCCGTCACCATCAGCTCATAGCCCTGCATGTCCGGTCGGCCCGGCACGGTGTCGGGATAGACGTCGATGAGCTTCGCCACCCAGTCGGCATCGCTCCCGGTCGTCGCAGCGTACAGATGCGCGACGACGTCGCCGGCGACGGTCACGTCCGCGGTGAGCGGGGCGGTCTGCCAGGTGAGCACGTCCGGCCGGCCGTCCACGAAGCGTTGATCCTCGGTCTCCCAGCGCCGCCAGCGCGAGGTGCGCGAGTAGGTGAGCTCGACCGGTCTCGGGCGGTACGGCACGGGGTGCGCCGGGTCGGAGACGAACTGGTCGCTCCCGTCGGCTGCCGTCGGCGCATCGAACGCCAGCGCGCCGTCGGCGCGGAAATACAGCCGCCGCCGCACGGCGTTCGCGGGGGGCCACTTGTCGAAGGTGCGCCAGGTGTTGGTGCCGGCGTCGAACAGCCACGCCTTGGGGAACCGTCCGTCTCCTGCGCCCTTAAGCCAGTAGGCGAACCAGCGGGCCTGGAGCTCCCGGTACTCGACCCCGGTAGGGCGGCCGAAGCGGACGTTGCCCAGCGCCGTGCCGGAATCGCTGGACCACTGGCCGTGGAACCAGGGACCCATCACCAGGTGCGCAAGCCCCGCGGTGTCGGTGCGCTCCAGAGCGGCGTAGTGGGCGAGCGGACCAAATTCGTCCTCCTGGTCCCACCATCCTCCCACCACGAGCGTCGGCACAGTCGCGTGACTCATATAGCGCGGCAGCGCGCGGGCCTGCCACGCTGAATCGTACGCCGGATGCTCCGAGAACCGGCGCCAACTCGGCCACCGATCGGCGCGGGCGGTCCGGGCGAGCGCGCCCAGGGTCGGAAACGAGCGGTACCACTCGTACAGGTCGTAACGGGACGGCGACGGATCTTCGCTCTGGTCGGACGAGGACTCCATGCTCCAGGTGTACTCGGTGGCGTAGCTCAGCCGAAACGCCCCCTGGTGGAAGAAGTCGTCCCCCAGCCAGGTGTCGCCCATCGGCGCCTGGGGTGAGATCGCCTTGAGGGCGGGGTGCGGGCCGATCCCCGTGACCGCCGTGAGCCACCCCGGGTACGAGACGCCGATCGTGCCGACCTTACCGTTGTTGTTGGGCAGGTTCTTCACGAGCCAGTCGATCGTGTCGTAGGCGTCGGTGCTCTCGTCGATCCTCTGAGGTCCCACGCGCGGCGGGCGATTCATGTCGAACGTGCCTTCGGAGCCGAACCGACCGCGGATGTCACCGAAGACGATGATGTAACCCTCCAGGCCGAGTTCCTTGGCGCGGCGCGCCATGCCGATCGCGCCGTTGGCGTTGTATGGCGTGCGTTGGAGCAGAATCGGGAGCGGCGCGGCGGCACGCGGCGCCAGGATGACGACGCGCAGTTTGACGCCGTCGCGCATTGGGATCATCGCCTCGCTCTTGGCGTAACCCGTGTCGACGGCTTGTTGGGCCGCGCTGGGCAGAGGCAGGGCGGCAGCCAACGTGCCGGCAATCAAAACGAACGAAGGACGCATGACTCCTCCGAGGGAGCAGCGACGGCCGGGAACGATGCCGTCTGCTTTGCGTGGCGGCAACTGCGCCACTTTTCGGGGCGCGAGCACGGTGGCTGCACCCGAATTGGGCCCTGAACGCCCTGCCAGCACTCCGATTGTATCGCCTAACCATTCACCTGAAACGGGATGGAAGAGTGCACACCGCGGGTACGCCGTGTGCTAATCGGGTGGCCGGACGTTCTTGCCGACAGCCGGCCTTCCAGAGAGGAGACCGTCAGCATGGCGACACCCAGTTCGCAAGCGAGTGTGCCCACCGGCTCCTATGCCGCCCGGCTGGAGCAGATCGCGCACCTCCATGTTCCGGAGACTGAGGCGGAGCAGCTGTGGCGCCACGTGTCGCGGCACCGCCGCGAGCTGCTGCGGCGCCTGGGGCGCGACGTCGGGCAGCGCGTCGCGTTGCTCGACTACCTGCTCAACGTCCACCCACATCACGTCGACGCCACCATCATCGAGACGACCGCGCTCGACGCGATCGAGCGCCGCGCCATTTCCGACGCACTGACCGGTCTGTACGATCGCGGCTATTTCGAGCACGGCCTCAAGCGGGAGCTGGAGCGGTGCCACCGCTACGGGAACCCCGTCTCGCTGCTGCTGCTCGACCTGGACGAGTTCAAGGAGATCAACGACGAGTACGGTCACCGGGTCGGGGACAAAGTGCTGCAGGAGTTCGGCGACCTGATCCGCAAGCACCTGCGCGGCGCGGATGTGCCGTGCCGCCTGGGGGGCGACGAGTTCGCGATCATCTTGTCGGACACCGCGCAGGCCGAGGCGGGCACGGTGGCGGAGCGGTTCCGCGCCGACGTCGAGGCGTGGTTCGAGACGCATCCGGTGTGCGGTCAGTTCCTCGAGGTGACGGTCAGCGGCGGCATCGCCACGGCGCCCTCCGATGCGGCCGGGCAGGATCAGCTGTACGCGCTGGCGGATCGCGCGCTCTACGAAGCGAAGCGGCGCGGGTCGAACCGGATCGTGACCACGGCAGGTTCGGCGCATCCCGGGACTCCGGCCGCCGTTTGACGGCGCGCCGACGCCCGAGCGGCCCACCCGCTCCGGCGACCCGCGACTGCGTCGCTCCAGTCCTTACCAGATCTGCGCCCTGAGGCTGTCCGGCCGCACCATCGGATCGCCGGCCTGACAGCGGAACGCCCGGGTGAACTCGGGGAGGTTCGAGAGCGGCCCCATGACGCGCCACCGCGCCGGCGCGTGCGGGTCCACGGTCACCTGGTTGCGCAGGGACTGGTCGGTCGCCTTGGAGCGCCAGATCTGGGCCCAGGCGAGGAAGAAGCGCTGCTCCGGCGTGAGCCCCTCGATGTCGGGCGGGCGCGGCTTGCCCGCGAGCGAGCGCTGGAACGCGGCGTACGCGACTTTGAGCCCGCCCAGGTCCGCGATGTCCTCACCCAGCGTCAGCCGGCCGTTCACGTGCGTCGCGCTGTCCACCACCGTGTATGAATCGAACTGCTGCACCACCAGCCCGGCGCGCGTCTTGAAGCGCTCCGCGTCGTCGGCCGTCCACCAGTCGCGCAGGTTGCCGACGGCGTCGAACTGACGACCCTGGTCGTCGAACCCGTGGGTCATCTCGTGGCCAATAACGGCGCCCATCCCACCGTAGTTGACTGCGTCGTCGGCTGCGGGGTCGAAGAACGGCGGCTGGAGGATGCCCGCAGGGAAGGTGATGTCGTTGAGCGAGGGGTTGTAGGAGGCGTTGACCGTCGGCGTGGTCATGCGCCATTCGTCCCGCTCCACGGGCTTGCCGATGCGGTCGAGGTTGCGCTTGGTGGCGAACGCCTGGGCACGCAGCACGTTGCCCAGGAACGGCCCCCGATCGACCACCAGCGTGGAGTAGTCCCGCCATTTGTCGGGGTAGCCGATCTTTTTCCGGATGGCGCGCAGCTTGGTGAGCGCCTGGGCGCGGGTCGAGTCGCCCATCCACTCGAGCGTGTGCAGCCGATCGTCCAGGGCGCTGATCAGGTTGTCCACCATCTGGAGGGCCCGACCGCGCGCGTCGGGGCCGAACGTCTCTTTCACGTACGCTTGCCCGATGGCGTCGCCCATCAGGAAGTTCGCCGCCTGGAGACAGCGCTTCCAGCGCGGCTGTTGCTCCTTCACGCCGGTGAGGGCGCTTTGGAACCGGAAGCTCTCGTTCACGAACGGACGCGAGAGCCACTGGGCCGATTGACGCACCAGGTGCCACCGCAGGTAGGCGCGCCAGTCGGCGAGCGGCACGACGGTGAGTAGGCTGTCGACCGCGCGGAAGAAGCGGGGCTGGCCCACGTTGATGGCGTCGGTCTTGGGGGCGCCGGCGTCGCGCAGGAACGAGGCCCACGTCACGTGGGGCGTGAGCGAGTCGGCGGCGGCGAGCGGCATCTTGTGGTAGTTGGCGCTTGGGTCGCGGCGCTCGACCCGGGTGAGCGACGCGCGGGCGAGCGCGGTCTCAAGGGCCATGACGCGCTGGGCGGTCGAATCCGCCGCGACCGGCTGGTCGCCGAGCAGCTGCAGCGTGGCCGACAGGTAGCGCAGGTAGGCAGCGCGCAGCGCCGTTGCGGTCGAGTCGGAGCGCACGTAATAGTCGCGGTCGGGGAGACCGAGGCCGCCCTGGGAAGTGGAGGCGATCGTCATGGTGCTGTTTTTGAAGTCCGGCGTGCCGCCGAAGTTGAAGAGCGCTTCTCGGCCGCTGCCGTGCAGCCGCGCCACGGAGCTCACCAGCTCACCGGTCGACGTGATCGCCGCGAAGCGGCCCAGCTCCGCTTGCAGCGGACCGGCGCCGGCCCGCTCGACGGCGCTCGAGTCCATGCACGACGCGTAAAAGGCGCCGAGCTTGCCGTCGGGTGTCTTGGGGGTGGAGGGCGCGGCCGCGGCGAGCCGGTCGGCGATACGGTGCAGCGTCTCGTTGTTGCGCTCCACCAGCTCGGTGAAGCTGCCGTAGCTCGCATATTCGGGCGGCAGCGAGGTGCGGGCCAACCAGCCGCCGTTTGCGTAGCGGTAGAAGTCCTGGCACGGAGCGCACGTCGTGTCGAGGTTCGCGGGGTCGAGGCCGTGGTGGACGCCCTGGGCTGGCAGCGCCGCGACGGCGCAGCAAGCGAGGGCCGCGGCGAGCAGACGGGGAGTCGCGGACAAGGGAAAGCACCTCCGATGGGAGTCCTGTAGGCTACGCGCGCGGACCCGGAGCCGTTTACCGCGCCCGCCACAGCGCGAACGTGCCGTGCTCGGGCGGGCCGCCGCCGCACGACCCGGTCACCTCCACGTCCCCCTCGAGCAGGCGGGCGCCGTTCCACTGATCCCCGGTCGCCGTGATGATCCCGGCGCAGTGTTTCGCGGGGTAGTCGAACGGCACCCGCAGCGTGATGCTTCGGCCGGCGCGTCGCACCGTAACCGGTCCCGCCACCCGGAGCGAATCGATCCGTGCGATCGCTGCCGTGACCGAGTCGCCCACCGCCTGGATCGTCAGGTCGAGTCCGATGCGCGCCCCCCCGACCCGGATCTCACCGGCGTACGCCCCCTCGACCGGAGCGGCGGCCGTGTCGGGAAGGGGCACGCCGGCACCCGGCAGCGTGAACGCCAGCACGTAATCGCCCATCGCGGTGCGTAGGCGGTCGTGACCGCCGGCGCTGATGACCACGTACTGGCGTCCCGCGGCGCGGTAGCTGATGGGGAGCGCCTGTGCGCCCGCGGGGAGGCTCGTGCTCCACAGCTCGCGTCCACTCTCCTCGTCGAACGCTCGGAGGTGCTGGTCGTACGTGCCGGCGATGAAGACCAATCCTCCGGCGGTAACGATGGCGCCGCCGAGGTTAATCGAGCCGGGCGCGACCCCGGGGACGGCACCGAGCGGCACCTCCCACTTCACGCGGGCGCTGTTCAGGTCGACTGCGGTGAGCGCTCCCCACGGCGGCGGATTGCAGGGCACGCCGGCGGAGTCGACCAGCACGTCGCGCATCATCCCGTAAGGGGTGCCGCGCTGGGAGCTGATCTCCGTGTGCGGGTGGGCGTGGCGCGCGGCGCCCAGGCTGTCGCGCGGGATGAGGGTGACGACCATCGCGAGCCGGTTGGTCGGTGCGATCAACACGCCGCGCCGCTCGTCTACTGCGACTCCTGACCAGTTCATTCCGCCGATGTTGCCGGGAAAGATGATGGTGCCTCGGAGCGAGGGGGGCGTGAACACCCCCTCATAGCGCAGTGCCGCGATGCGGTTCCGGCATTGCTCGCGCGTCGCGGCCGTCACGCCGAATGCATCAGCCGGCGAGAGGCTCTGCGGGGCGAGCCGGAACCCGGCGGGCGGAAACGGCTGCGTCGGCGAGGCTTCCTCCCCCGGGACGTCGCTCGCGGGGACGGCACGCTCCTCCACAGGCGTGAGGGGCGCTCCGGTGCGGCGATCGAGCACGTACAGGTGCCCCATCTTCGTCGCGACGGCCACGGCCGGAATCGCACGGCCGGCGCGACGCAGGGTGAACAGCACGGGCTGTGCGGGGACGTCGTAGTCCCACAGATCGTGGTGCACGACTTGGAAGGACCAGACGACGCGGCCCGTCGAGGCCTCGAGCGCCACGACCGAGTTGGCGTAGCGGTTGTCGCCGCGGCGCTCACCGCCGTAGAAGTCCGGGCTGGCGCTCCCCGTGGGAATGAACACCAGGTTGCGCGCCGGGTCGGCCGAGAGGATCGACCAGGCGTTGGCGGCGCCGGCCTTCAGCGCTCGCCGGATCGGGTCCCAGCTCCAGCGCTCTTCACCGGTGCGCGCGTCGAACGCCCGCACCACGCCCTCCGGCGCGTCCACGCGCTGGTTGTCGCTCACGGCTGAGCCGACGACGACGAGACCGCCGACCACCGCGGGCGGCGACGTGACCCCGTACTCCCAGGGGTAGTCCGGCGCGTGGCGCAACCCGCTGGCGAGGTCCACCGTCCCGCCCGCGCCGAAATCGGTGCAGGGCCGCCCGGTCCCACCGTCGAGCGCGATGAGGCGGGCATCCACGGTCGCCAGGAAGACCCGGCGGCGGCACGGCGTGTCGGGTCGCGCCGCCGGGTCGAGCCACGTCGACACGCCGCGGTTCGCGAAGTCGCCGTAGTCGCCCTCGAGCGAGACCCGGGCGTCGTAGCGCCACCGCTCCGTGCCGCGCGCCGGGTCGAGCGCGATCACCCGGCCGACGGGCGTCGAGACGTAGAGCGTCCCGTCCACCACGAGCGGAGTGGCCTCGAAGCGGCCGCGATCGCGCAGGTAGTCGCCGGTACGGTACACCCAGGCGAGCCGGAGGCCAGCGACATTGCCGCGGGTGATCTGTGCGAGCGGCGAATAGCGGGAACCCCCCGCGTCCCGGCCATACGCGCTCCACTCGTCGGCACTCGGCGCCGTTTGCGCGGCCGCCTGGGGAATCGAGGCGGCGGTGGCGGCGAGCCACAGAGATAGGCGCAGCGCGTTCACGTGAGCTGCTCGAGGGAGCCGGCTCAGCGGGCCGCCTGCGCCGCCATGATGCGGATCAGGTCGGCGTTGGTCCACGGCTGCCAGCCGTGCGGCTTCAGGGGGCGCCCGTACCGGAACTCGGCCTCCGCGGCCGGACGCGCATTCTGGAGGAACTCCTCCAACCGGTACACGGCCAGGTTGAGGTAGAACGTGTCCATGTCGCCCGTGAATAGATGGAGCTTCCCCCGGAGCTTGGGCCCGAGCGTCGCCCAGTTGCGCTCGAGGTAGTCCCGCAGGTCGTAGTCGTGGGCCTTGAAGTACTCGGCCACGTCGCGCCGGATGTGCCCGGTGAGGAGGTCCCACAGCTCGGCCGGATAGCCGTCCTCCCCCACCCGCCCGTAGGTCGCTTCCCAGATGGCGAACTGCTCGCCGGAACGCGCGTGGCTGCCCAGCACCGCCTCGAACTGGCTTTCCATCCGCACGCTGATGCGCCCTTGACCCGTGACCTCCCGTTCGGCAGGCACCTCGTAGCTCATCCACTCCGTCACCGGGTACACGAACGCGCTCGTATCGCTGTAGATGTTGACGAGCTCGTAGGCGCGAAAGTCCACGGGATCGGGGTAGAGCACCCAGGTGGCGCCGAAGAAGTCGGGATGATAGACCTGGAGCGCAAGCGCCTCCCAGCCCCCCGTCGAGCCTCCGGTGAGAAAGCGCGCCTTGGGCTGCCGCCTCATGCGGAAGTGCGCCTCGAGATATGGGATCAACTCCTGCATGATCGCGTCGCCGTACGGCCCATTGTTCGCCGAGTTCACGGCATACGAATCGTCGAAGTACGGCGTCGCGTGCTGGAAGGTAACCGCGATCAGTCGCGGGAAATTGGCCGAGCTCCAAGCCTTGTAGAACTCGAATCCCGGCTCGCGCAGCGTACGCTCGAGTCGCGCCGCGCGCTGCGCCGGCGTCTCCGCGATGCTGTCGGTCGAGAACCCGAACGGCGGGTTGAGCGTGAAGTGGCCCTGCTGGTACACGGTGGGGTAGCGCCGCGTCGTGTCGCGGTCGTAGTCGCGCGGCAGGAGCAGCGTCGCGCCTAGGTACATCGGATGGCCCCACCAGGCGGTGAGCATCTTGCTCTGGATCTTGACGTGCTTCACCCACTTCGTGTCGGGCGGTGGCTCGATCGGCGGCAGGGCGCGCCCGAGCGCGAGGCGGACCGTGTATCCCGCCCGCGGGTCGAGGTGCACGCGCTCGACCTCGCTCACCAGGTTCCCCGGTGACTTGTTGAACTGCTGCCCTTCCCACTGGTCGTCGTGCAGCCAGAGGGTGTGTCCATCGGCGCGGTGGAACTCGGTGTACACGCTGAGGAGCGCCTGGACCCGATAATCGCCGGCCGGAATGTCCGTGAGGCTCGCTACCGGGTAGCCGAGCGTGGAGCCGTCGATCACAGCCACCGTGCCGGGCGCGAGGGCGTTCACGTCCACGCCGAAGAACGGCGTGCAGTCGCTCTCGTGATGTACCTGGAGACGGGGCTCCTCGTCGTCGCGGCGGGTCACGAAGACATACACGCGGCCGGTGACCGGTGTGTTGCGGAGCTCGGCCCGCACGCTGATCTCGAAGCGCGGCCCCCCCGGCCCGGGCCCCTGCGCGGCGAGCGGGCAGACGGCGACGGCAGCCACCACGGCCAGGTTGCAGAATCGCACGGGCGCTCCGTGAGGAAAGAGTCCGATAGTGTGACTGCGAACCCGCCGCGCCGCAAGAACGGGTGCGCCCAGTCGGGGCGACGCGCCCGGAGCTGCGCCTGGCGCGGGACGCAATGCACGATGCAGCTTAAGCGTCCGATATGTCGTATCGTCCGGCGGATATCCGTTACGATGCCATGCCCTACCAGCGCTGCGGCAAGAGCGGCGTGAAGCTTCCCGCCATCTCGCTGGGATTGTGGCACAACTTCGGCGGCGTCGATCGCTTCAGCAACTCGCGCGCGATGGTGCGCCGGGCGTTCGACCTCGGCATCACCCATTTTGACCTGGCGAACAACTACGGTCCCCCGCCGGGCTCCGCCGAGGAAACGTTCGGCCGCCTGTTGGGGCGCGATCTCGCGCCGTACCGCGACGAGCTGATCATCTCGACGAAGGCCGGCTGGCGGATGTGGCGCGGCCCGTACGGCGACTGGGGCTCTCGGAAATACCTCATCGCGAGCCTCGACCAGAGCCTGCGCCGCATGGGGCTCGACTACGTCGACATCTTCTATCACCATCGGCCCGACCCGGAGACGCCGCTCGCGGAGACCGTGGGCGCGCTCGATCACGCCGTGCGCAGCGGGCGGGCGCTGTACGCCGGGATTTCGTCGTACACGCCCGAGCAGACGAGCGAGGCCGCGCGGCTGCTGCAGTCCCTGGGAACCCCGTGTCTGATCCATCAACCCAAGTACAGCATGCTGAACCGCGGCATCGAGCGCGGCCTGCTCACCGTGCTGCGCGAGCAGGGGATCGGCTGCATCGCGTTCTCACCACTCGCTCAAGGATTGCTCACGGACCGGTATCTGTCGGGTATCCCGGCCGATTCTCGGGCCGCCAAGCCGCACGGCTTCCTGAAGCGCGAGGAGGTCACGGAGGACGTGCTGGGGAGAGTTCGCCGCTTGACCGACTGCGCCCGCGCACGGGGCCAGACGCTCGCGCAGATGGCGCTGGCCTGGGTGCTGCGCCACCCCGAGGTCACGTCGGTGCTGGTCGGCGCGAGCCGGCCGCAGCACATCGAGGACGCCGTGGCAGCGCTCGCGCACCGGAGCTTCGCCAGCGACGAGCTCCGAACGATCGACCAGATCCTCGCCTAGAGCNCACCCGTGCTTCCGGGCCGGACGGCTCCAGTTCCAAAGCGATACTGCGGGGGCCGCGAACGTGCGGGTCACAGGAACCGGCGGACAGAGGGGGGGGTCTTAACGTTACCGCTCGGGGTGCGTCCACACTCTTCAATGATGATGCCACTCGATCCCGACCGCTCAGGAGGATGTGTCATGCCGCCCACCCGCCACCTCCGCCGGCTTGCGGCCGGCGTCGCGGCCGCCGCGCTCGCTGCGGTCGCCGCGTGCACTCACGAAAGCACCGCGCCAGTTTCTCCCGGATCTACCAATCCAGCCCTGAGCGTCCCCGAAGCGAACCTGCTGGGCGAGGCCGTCGCCGCCGATGCCCAGAGCGAGCTCGACGGCGCGACCCTATCGAGCGGGATGTTCCTCCCCGGGCTGGGCGCGCCGATCACCCCGTTCGGGTCCGGTGACGGGTTCTGCATGCCCACGCGCAGCCCAGCGTCGCCGGCGAACGCGGACGGGGACCGGGTGCCCGACTCGGTGCGCATCGCGTTCACCGNCTGCGGGTTCTCGATGGGGACCGAGGCCGACACCGTGCGCGGGACGATCGACATCGTCGACCCCACCCCGACGGTCGCGGACCGGTCGGTGAAGACCGTATACACCGATCTCACCTGGGTGCACGTGCGCGACGGCAAAGTCCGTTCTCTCGTAGTGAACGGCACGCGCGAGACCGATCGAGACGCGTCGGTGATCTCGCAAATCGAGCAGGACTTCAAGAGCACCTACACTTTCCCCGACGGCAGCACGGCGAGCCACGACCGCTCGTGGAGCAGTACGTTCACCGCGGACGTCCCGGGCTCGATCCAGCCCGACGCGCGCCTCCCGAGCGGCACGCTAAGCATCGACGGCACGTCCACTTGGACGCGCGGCACGAACACGTACGCGCTGGCCGTGTCGACCGATCCGCTGCTCCACTACAACGCGAGCTGCGCCGTCCGGCCGAAGTTCGATGCCGGGACGTTGCACGTAACCGTCACACGCAACGGGACCGCGTCGAACGTGACCATCGCGTTCACCGCCTGCGGGCAGTACACAGTGACGCGGTCCTAGGGCCGCGCCAGTCCCTGCCGCTCGGTCGACGAGCCCCGCGATCGCCGCGCGATCGCGGGGCTTTGCGTGTCACGCGACAGCGGTGCAGCTTATCGGACCCCTCGCTCCGAGGATCGCTATGACGCAGGCCGATCACGACCGGCAGGTCGACTATATCGAGTTCGGCGCGACGGACATCGGCCGGACCAAGCAATTCTATCAACAGGTCTTCGGCTGGCGGTTCGAGGATTACGGACCCGACTACACGAGCTTCCAGGACGGCCGTCTGAGCGGCGGCTTCACGAAGGACGCGCCCGTCCGGCCCGCCAATCCGCTCGTGGTGATCTACGCCGCCCGTTTGGAAGAGGTCGAAGCGAAGCTCATGCAGGCGGGTGGGAAGATCGTCCGCAAGACCTACACGTTCCCTGGCGGCCGTCGGTTCCACTTCAGCGACCCGAGCGGGAACGAGCTGGCCGTGTGGACGGACCGGTAGGCAGCGGGGCCGGTGCCGCGTGCCGCACGCGCTGCGGGTCGCTGGTCCGCTGCGTGGCAAGCTCCTCATCGACTGCACGAACCCCATGTCGCCGTCGGACGACGCCCCGGCCGTGGGCCATCGCGTATCGGGCGCCGAGCTCGTGGCCCGGTGCGTGCCGGGGAGCCGCGTCGTGAAGGCGTTCAACACGGTGCCAGCAGAGTTGCTTCAGGTCGGTCCCGACGTCCTTCCCGAGCGGCCGGCGGTGTGCTATTGCGGAGACGACCCTCGGGCCAAGCAGGCCGTGGCGCGCTATCTAGAGCCGTTCGCGCTGCTGGTGGCGGAGCTCGCCTACAAGCAGCGTCGGCGTCCCGAGGTCGGCGTGCGCTTTCTCCGCCCCCGCCGCCAGCGTGGCAAGAAGAGAGACTGAGGTCCTTCCGGTCGCGCTCGTCACGGGCGCGAACCGCGGCATCGGGCTCGAGGTGTGTCGCCAGCTGGCGCAGCATGGCTACGCGGTGGTGCTCGGGTCGCGTGACGCAGGCAAAGGCGAGCGTGCCGTCGCGGCTCTCGGCCCGGAAGGGCACACGGTGCGGCCGTACCAGCTCGACGTGACCGACCCCGGCAGCATCGAGCGGGCTCGGGCACGCGTGGCGGCGGAG
>JGI25384J37096_10000312_pt1 | contig 13333 bp, 14 predicted proteins | sample GraSoi013_1_40cm_4_FD_37096 | JGI IMG/M metagenome (IMG submission 37096)
GCGATTGCTGCGGGAGCGGAGATAGTTGCGACTGGCCGGTCCGACTTTCCGAACCAGGTAAACAACAGCATCCTATTCCCAGGCATCTTCAGGGGCGCGCTCGACGTTCGTGCCAGGACGATCACGGATGGTATGGTGATCGCGGCCGCGAGAGAGATCGCCGGCTTCGCGAAGGACAAAGGGCTCAGCCCCAGAAGGATCATCCCTACGATGCTCGACTGGGAGGTCTACCCCAGAGTGGCAGCGACGGTCGGCGTAAAGGCTCAGGAGGAGGGGGAGGCAAGGAGGCGGGCATCTAAGGAGGAACTAGGAAGACACGCGCGCGAAATAATCGGGCGCGCGCGAAAGATGCACAGGGTCCTGGTGGAGAAGAGGATCATTCCGCCCCCACCACCTCGCTAAGCCTAAAACGATGCGGGAGAACAGAGCAGCGATGGAGGAAATCTCGGTTAGGGAGGCCAGGCGGGAGGACGTTGAAGAGGCCGCGAACCTGGTCGTCCGGATGAAGAGGCTTAACAACGAGTTTGACCCCCTCTTCACCGTCGTCGACGACGCTCCCGCGAGGGCCCGGAGCTATCTCTCTACGTCGCTCGAATCGAAGAGCTCCCTCGTTCTGGTAGCTTTGAAGGGGAAGAGCGTGGTCGGAGTCCTGCGAGCAGAGGTCAGGGAGAGGACCTTTTACAAGCCCACGATGGGCGGCAACATCACAGACTTTTACATCCTTCCGGAGCACAGGCGGAAGGCTCTCGGGAACACCATGCTTGAGCGTGCCTCTAAGGCTCTCAGGAAGCTCGGCGCACAGGTCGTGACCGCGGAGTTTCCTGCACGAAATGAGATAGCCGTCAAATTCTACTCAAAGAGGAGATTCAGGGCCCTGACCAACATCTACGCTGAATCGACCGAGTAATCGAACGTCCTCAACCGACAGGCTCTGACAGGGGGCGTCTCAAAACAGACGCGCTCCCCGATCGAGATTTGAGCGGGCCACCACCTCGAGAAACCCGGAGCCTAAATCAACGAATCTATCTCTTCTTGTTGGAGAAGGCCTTTAGCATTCCGTCCCCGTTAACCTCGATGTTCGTCCTGAAGCTCCTCGGATCCTCGATCGAAACCCCACCGCTTATCGCCCACTCTTTGAAGGAGCTGTCCCCAGACGTCTCCCCCTTGACCTCGTGTGAGGAGCGCAGGTGGAAGGTCCGAGTCTTCCCCGTCAGGTTCCTCCCATCGACGATTATCTTCAAGGAGTTCTCGTCCTGGCTGACGAACTCCACGGAGCGTGTGTACCTTCTGTAGAGTCCCCCAAGAATGACGGCGTACACTACGGTGGCCGCTAGGTCGAAGAGGCTGATGAGAATCCTCGCCGTATACTCAAAGCTGAGACCCGCCAGCCCCAAGTAAAGCAGCGCGATGAGGAGGAGGAGCCCCATAGAGGCGGCCTTAACCCTTGGCGACTGGCCGGGCAGATGCTCGTAGAGAATTCCGTACGCGGCCGCGAAGACGAGAGAAATGACAAATCCGAGGAAGATGAAGTAGGGGATGTAGACAAGGACGACCGACGAGAAGCATTCCTCCGGCGTCGGCCGAACACCCCCAGCCACCCCCCCACAGGCCGAAGGGAGGTTAGCGGAGAGGAACTGGAGGACGTCGCCCTTCAGCGCGTAGAGTAGGAGGACGTTGAAGAGCCCCATTGACCCGGCGTAGACTATTCCAGCGAGTATCCCTGCCTTCACTCCGGCAAAGGCAGAGCCCAAGGCTCGCGCCTAATCCTTGAGTGCTTCAAGCACTTGCTGGTCGTGCCCGTCGACCCTCACCTTCCTGAAGATCTTCTTGATCCTCCCCTCGGGGTCGATTACGAAGGTCGACCTTTCAGTACCCCAGTATGTCCTTCCGTAGTTGTTCTTTAGCCTCCAGGTGTCGTAGAGCTTGTGCGCGGTCAAATTCTCGTCGCTCAACAGGGTGAAGTTCAGCCCGTACTTTCTGATGAACTTGTCGTGAGAGGCGAGCGAGTCCTTGCTGACGCCGAGAATAACGGCGTCGAGCTTCTCGAACTTTGGGAGGTTGTCNCTGAANGAGCANGCCTCCNTGGTGCAACCAGGCGTGTCGTCNTCGGGGTAGAAGTAGAGAACGACGTTCTTCCCTTTGAGGCTNCTCAGCTTCACGTCNTCTCCGTCGCTTGATGGGAGGGAGAAGTCTGGCGCCGGGTCTCCCTCGTTCAGTTCCACGCTCTTGTTCATCGTTCGGGTGGAGAATCACTGGTAGAAAACTTTAACCCCGTTTCAGGAACGTTCGGGCTCGATTGTCGGTAGACGTCCACGTCCATCCCTGGACAAGGTCTTTCATTCTGAAGAATGGTCCCATCGTGAAAGCCTGCAGGTTCTTCAATCTCGACACGACCCTTCTCCCAAAATCAATCGGGCAGCTTCTTGAGGAGATGGACGAAAGCGGGGTCGAGAAGGCCGTTATCCTCGGCCAGGATACTCACGCCACTCGGAACCCGAGCTTCAAGAACTACACGATTCGAAACGATGACCTGGCGGAGGTGGCCGCGCATGGGAGGGGGCGGCTACTCCCCTTCGCCGGGGTCGACCCCAACGCCCCTCCCCAGGCCCTAAAGGAGCTGAAGAGAGCGATAAGGAAGCTGGGCTTCAGGGGTTTGAAGGTCCACAACAGCGCGAACTCCGTTTATCTGAACGACAGGAGGAAGATGTATCCGCTCTACGCTCTCTGCGAAGAGGAGGAGCTTCCGATACTCTTCCACACCGGCACGACGGCCCTCGGGGACTGCGAGATCAGGTACAGCAACCCCGAGCTGCTAGACGAGGTGGGGCAGGAGTATCCCGACCTGAAGATGATAATGGCCCACTTTGGCTGGCCCTGGATGGACATGGCGATCGCGATCGCGATGAGGAATCCCAAAGTCTTTCTCGACGTCTCCGGTTGGAAGCCCAAGTATCTTCCCTCGTCTCTCCTGTCGTACCTTAACGGTCCGCTCCAGAGTCGGATTCTCTTCGGCACCGACTACCCCATGATAAGGCATCGCGACTGGATGCGCGACTTCAACGAGACATTGAAGCCGAGGCTCAAACCCGGGGTGGCCGAGAATCTGATGAGGAGGAACGCGGAGAAACTCCTAGGAAGCTAGTTAGGGAGAGACCAGCTGGTTCTTGAGCGCCCTCCGCCCCCCGAACCCTTCCTCAGGCCTGTGCCAGTAACCAACCTCCTCTTCGCCGTATCTCCAGCAGAGAAAGACCTTCTCGCCATACCTCTCCGCCGGAAAGTCTACCAGACCGAAGTCGATGTCCCTTACAGTCAATCCGAGGTCTTCCAACTCCCTGATGGTTCTCATCATGTCTTCTGCGAGGAAGTCCAGTCGCTTCGCTTTCTCTATGGACCCATCGGTCCTCAGGCCGATCAGGTTGTACCTCTCGACCTCATCTTTCTGCGCGTCTAGCAACTTCTTTTTCTCTATGAGAGCCTTCATCTTTTCCCTGACGTCCGGCAACATCCTCGTCGCCTCCTGCGGTGTGAAGAGGTGATTCTCTCCCTGGTTGCTCGATCCGAAGGAGGTTGACAAAATTCGCCCCTCTTCACTTGATATCTTTCAGTTAAATGCTTTCGCTGCACGAAAGACGCAACTGGGGTCTACAAATTTTACGTAAATCTAATATTAAGTCCAACCCATGGGGCGCCTTGGACGGGGCACGCGAATAGTATGCGGAAGGGGCCACGCAGCTTCGTGGCGAAACGCCGGTCGAGGAGGGGCGAGAGTTTGTTCCAATAAAGGTTGTTTCGGATGGGCGTTCCGTTCTGGGTGGCGAATTTGGACTAAGAATAAGTGGTCGGGGAAAACCATGAGGCCCGTCATAGTTTTTCACCGCGCAGGTGCCTCCCGTGTCGCAAGTGAGCGGGGCGAGCTTTCCGAACGTCAGCGGAACCAGTTCACCTGCCTGCAAGTTGTTGTAGCTTGCAGCGTATGAGTAGAGAGAGGTGGACCAACTGTTCGTCGAGCTCCGGGGTCTAAGCCCTCTGAGAAAGCAACGGGCAGGCTCCTTGCAGGCGTTCGTCATTTAATGCAGAAAACCTCCGATGTCGTACTTGACGTTTATTGTCATTAAGTTGTCATCGCGTCCTAGATACTGGCCGGTGTCTGGGAAGAAGGCTTCGTACCGATAGTCACAAGCTCCTCTGAGGCTTTCTACACGTTTAGTCGGCAGGTGGGGGAAACCTTCACTTACTGTTTGTTCTTCAGGAGGGCTTCTGTTTGTTCGACAGAGAACCCCACCTCTTTCAACCCCTCTCTCAACTCTTTGATTGTCTCTCCTTCCACCTCTAGCTCGCCGAAGTTAGTTCGGATCACAACTCTGAACTTGGACAATTCTTACCCATTCCTGATGTCCTTCCTATATTAATGCAACTGGAGAAGTTGGTAAGACATCTCAACATGAGGCGTTCTTAACTTCATCACATCATCGAAAATATTTACTTCAAGCTCACTGAAATCGGCCTCCCTATGTAGCCAGCATGGGGATTAATGGAACTGTCTTGTGACAAGTCGTAAGTTATTATTTCTTGCCCACGACTAGAGTGCTCGCATCATCATCTCTAAAAGGCTCGTCGCCACGCCTCGCGATATAATCTCTAAGTTCCTTGATACCTCGCTGCCTGACTTCGTCTGTAAGGACTGCAAATTCTGGCCAAAGTTTTCTTTCAGCGGCATCGATATACTCGCTTGGCTTCACGTTACCCGACCAGGAGTAGTTGGAAGTTTCAATCGACTTGAAGCCTACCTTTCCAATAACTGCAGTCAGGTCGGGAATACTGGCATAAAGGCTGATTTGCCTAGTGACTGCTTCGGGGAAGAACTTGAACAGAGGCTTACCGCGCAACTGTTCGTGGGACTGGGACAGAATAGAGATCGTCCCATCGTTTTTGAGCACTCTGTAGCATTCAACTGCAACTCTGCTCCCATCGTGAAATTCATGCCAAGCATAAGGGATAAACACCGATCTAAAGGCACCGTCTGCCTGCGGTAGGTGTTGGTTTCCTCCCGTAAACGCCTCGAAAGCACCACTGGCAAGGGCGGCCAATCCAGCTTTTGTGAACGAGGCGACATAACGGTCTTCTTCGCTGCTCAGAACCAAGACTGATGAATCCTTCTCAAGCTTGGTTCCCCAGGCAAGCTCCTCTGCCCAGAATTTCGGCCTATGGGCGTTACCGATCAAAGCTGAGAACCTCGTTCCAAGTGCTTCCTCCAGTTGCTGTCGGCTTGTCTTTCGCCGTTCAGTTTGATGTAACCTTGCCTTTGTCTCTTTGCTATCAAGGCTCCCCGAACGTGTTTCGGATAGAATCTTAGAGGTTCGACAAGTCTAACCATGCCTTTGATGTGTTCGTAGGGGCGGTAATTAAGTCCCACCCAGGGAACAATATCGCAATGATGAAAGTTCTACCTTCAAGAGTTCTCGGAGCCAATGTAGAATTGTCTATTTGTGCGAAGTTGACCGCAGACCTGGTTGCCCCCCAGTCACAATCGGAAGAGTCTAGGCAGCTGCCAAGCGAACGCTATCGCCGCTGCAGTCGAAGAACTGTGACCAACGCTCTGAAGTACCGGGCGGATGAGTACCAGAGGCTCCAGAGGGACCTCGGCCAGTCTAAGGGCAGCCTGGCCCCCGGGTATCTTTTCGTCTTCGGATTCACACCGTGAATCCCATTCTCCGCACCATACGTTACCGTACCCTGCCAAAACCAGTAGTTGGGAACCGGGTCGCCGCGACAAAAGTCGGCGCAACCCCTGCCACCTCGATGCATATCTAAGGCGAGAAACTACCTTGGCATCAATGAATTATATCGAACCATACATCCCGACTCCGGGAGACATCATACCGAAGATGCTCACCTTGGCTTCTGTGAAGCCAGATGAGACGGTATTCGACCTCGGCTCGGGCGACGGCAGAATGGTGATAGCAGCGGCCAAGGACTTTCATGCCAGGGTGGTGGGAGTGGAGCTTCGGAGGCGCCTCGTGATAGAGTGCCGCAGAAGGGTGAAGGAGATGGGACTGTCCCATCAAATCAGGATANGGTGTCGCAACTTCAAGAAGGTAAGCTTGAGAGAGGCCGACGTCCTTGCCATGTATCTTTCGAGCTATACCCTGAACTTAATGGCGCCCAAGTTCATGAAAGAACTGAGGGCTGGTGCCAGAATCGTAAATTTTGATTACTCGATTCCCGGTTGGAGGCCTGAGCGTGAAATAGAGGTCACGCCTGCGGGCTGGAGGAAACCTCATCCGATATTCCTGTATGTGATGTGAACTAGACCGACCCATCAGGCCGTCAGGAGGGCGAGTTTCAAACATGCAAGACTCTTCAGAGAAGAGTCCTCTAGACCTATCCTCATACGTGTGTTTCAAATAGAAGACTGCGAATAATTACTCTTTGAGAATAACTTCTCGAAGCTGAAACTCAAATGCCGAGAGCCGACCTGAGACCCTTGTACCTGTTTCTTATGGTTACTTCGGTCACCCCAGCAGCTTCAGCAACNTCCTTCTGCGTCTTATCTTCGCCTTCCAATGTGCAAGCAACGTAGAGCGCCGAAGCTGCAAATCCCATCGGGTCTTTGCCAGCTGTTATCCTCATCTGCTTGGCCCTAATCAGTATTTCCCGTGCCCTTCTCTGTGTTTTCTCGGACATTCCTGCCCTAGACGCTATCTTCGATACGCACCTCGATGGCTCTGCCACTGGCATCTTGATGTCCATCTCCTTGAGCAAGAGCCTGTAGGACCTCGCAAGGTCCTTTCTCTTGACATTGCTCACTGCTGCCACGTCTTTCAAAGTTCTTGGAACTTCCATGTCCCTGCAGGCGGCGTAGAGCGATGCTGCTATTATTGATGTGATGGACCTTCCTCTCACAAGATTCCTCTCAAGTGCCTTCCTGTAGATGTAGGCGGCCTTTTCCGTGACAGCTTCGGAGACTGTCAGCTTGTCCGAGAACCGTCGCAGTTCGCTTAATGCCTGCCTTAGGTTCCTGTCCGCGGATTCGTGCACCTGGCTTCTCCGATCCCATGTCCTCAATCTCTCGACTGTGGATTTCATGGAACCGGACAATGACCTCCCTGATGCGTCCTTGTTCATGCCTCCTATTACTGTGGCAAGGCCCATATCATGCATTGTTATGGAGGTGGGGCTTCCGGTCCTGCTTCTATTGTCCTTTTCTTCGTTAGAGAAAGACCTCGATTCCGGACCCGCCTCCACAATCTTCTCCTTCATTACGAAGCCGCAATTACTGCAGAAGAGTTCTCCTCTGGAGCTATCAATTACCATTAGCCTCCTTCCGCATTTGGGGCATCTATCCAGTATCCTCTCAGATTTCAGCAGTCTCGAAAAACTTATGCTGTGTGACATGTTGCGACATAAATCTGAGATATTTAAGTCTCAGAGTATGAAATTATTCGTCTGGTATATAAACTCTGAATGCCAGTCTCTCTTCAGGTTGAAGGTATTTTCAAGTGTCTAGATCTTCGTTGTTGGTTCTTGCCCTGTCTTGCTCGCCGTTGTCTGAGCAGTTTCCGTCATTCCATCAAGTCTCGGCGGTATCGAGTCGGAGAATTGGTGGAATTCGCTATATCTCCAGATGGACCTGAACCACGCGGTCGATCTGCTTTCCCGCCTTGGTCATCTTGAACTCTATCAAGAATATGGCTTTACGCACCTGAACATAGTGACGAGTAGTCATACGGATCAGGCGTTCGGTCTCGCCTCTATATGTCAGCTCTCAGCATCTAAACCGTTTCAGCCTGCAAGAAGCATAAAGATCTAGTTAGACTGCATAATAGGTAAAGCAATCTCTAGGTCAGAGCAGGACAGGGTTCTGATAACTCTTCGGGGTTCGAGGATCATTTGAGATGAGCCTCACATACCGATGACGCCTCACACGACCAGACGTCATCTGGCCGATTCCCAGTCTCTTTTGTTTACTATATATGCTGTCGAATCTCCACGCCTCCGTAATGCCCCAAACGAAGGCAATAGTAAGCATTGAGAACGTTGTCGCTTCAGCCTCAATAAATCAGAGGGTCGAGCTCAACCTGATAACCAAGAACTTTGTCGACGTGGAGTATCATCCCGACACATTCCCTGGACTGGTCTTCAGACTGAAGAGCCCAAAGACAGCTACCCTGATCTTCAGCTCGGGTAAGATGGTCTGTACGGGTGCAAAATCGGAGGAGCAGTCAAGAAAGGCCGTGCAAGAGGTTGTCAGGAGGTTGAAGGAGGGGGGCATCCCCATCAAGAACGAGGCAGAGATAGTGATACAGAACATGGTGGCATCGGCGAATCTTGGCGGGAAGATTGACCTAGAGGAAGCGGCTAGACAGTTACCAAAATCGATGTACGAGCCGGAGCAGTTCCCCGGTTTGATCCACAGGATGCCAGACCCCAAGACCGTGATACTTCTCTTCTCCTCTGGGAAGCTCGTTTGTACTGGAGCGAAGAAGGAGAGCGAAGTCTATAGGGCCGTGAACAACCTGCACGTGATGCTCGAGGAAAAAGGGCTTATGGTTTACTGACCCTTCCCGCGACCAACCTGACCGATGATAGCCTTCTTCTCTTCGGCCAGCCATCGAATCGGCGCACGTTGAAGGCCATAGGTTCTGCGTACTTCCTCTGGGAAAGGTTGTCCTTGACCTAGTGCATTACTCAGTTTGATGATCAAGTACATTCGCCGGTGTAATTATTACAACCAGTACAAACTAAAACAGGGCTTCCTTCAGTTCTCATCTCTACCGCCTTTTTTCTACATTTACTACAACGAACCAACCCTACCACACATCTTGCCGCCTTACCTGTAATAAGGCACCGCGACCTTCTCCATCGGGTTGCTCTCCCTGGAGGACCTCACTTTCTTCGCCGCCTCCTGGAAGTGCTCGTAGGTTACGATCGGGTCATACAAGTGCTTCTTCGCGTCCTCGGGCCTCGGATACTTGGCGATGTAGGCTTGCAGAACTATGGAGACTTCCGTGTTCACCAGGGCGGCCAAGTGCTGGCACCCCCCCTTCCCTCCCTTGGCAGGTCGAAGTCATTTCTTTTATAGCCCATAATTGCTCGGTTGGTCAGTGTCATCCAAGCACTAGGAGATGAAAGAACGAGTTTCGGACGCGGACGCGGAGGCGGATACGGCAGCTCAGGTTATGGTGGAGGNTCNAGGCCGGANGGACCCAAGCCAGTAGAAGTCGGTAAGGAGTACGATGTCACCATCTCAGAAACGAGCAGAAGGGGCGACGGAGTGGCCAAAGTCGATGGCTTCGTCATCTTTGTCACAGGAGGAAAACAAGGAGAGAAGACGAGGATTAAGGTCACCCAGGTAGGCCCAAGATTCGCCAGCGCCGTAATTGTGGGCGCATCATCTCAAGGCACGAGTTAAGACTCGTCCTGACAAGGACGGAAGGGCAATCCGTCCACCTCTCCCATTTGATATTCGACCACGTTGGAATGGTCCTTCGAACAATCCTAGTCGGCCAGGGTCTGGCGGGCCACACATAGCGGGTGCGCACATCATGAGGGTTCGTCGAGACCGAAATGTTGATTGGAGAACAATGGGTAGCTGTTCAGACGGATCCGGTTCTTTCTGAGGTTCATAATTGGCGACGCGGTCGGGAACCCACCTAGAACAACCAAGCCGGTAGGGGCGCCACATAGATTGCGATTCGAAACCAACATTTGGGTGTGGCGACGGCACACAATCGATTTAGTGGTCTGAACGAGCAGAAAATGGACTGCAAAGGGCAGGACGGTTTCCATGCATAATTCATTGCGCCTCCCCGACTCAACAGGCATGAATTCGTTTACGTCTCTGGCACGGTTTCCTGTCGACTCCCGTGCGACTCGCAGACATTCCACTCTTATTCTGGAACACANNTCCCCTGACGTCAAATCACGATTTCCGAGACGCTCNTTTATTTGATGGGCCTAAACGACTTGCAGGAAGAGCGACTAATGAACCGGCTGGGTCCCGAGGACTACCAGAGCAACAGACATATCCGGAAAATACTCAATCTCGCACAGGCATTCAANGGAGACNTCTTCTATGACCTCGGATGCGGGCGAGGTCAGCTCTGCGTCGTNGCGGTTGCCGAGTTTGGCGTGAAAAGGGCAGTCGGAATCGAGCTGCACAGGGGTCGGGCGGCGAAAGCCGCGGAGCGTATTCAAGAAATGGGGTTGACCNNTCGGATAGAAATCAGGAATGAGGACTTCATGGAGTCGGATTTGCACGACGCAACTATCGTGTATTGCGGCCTCGGGGAAGTCGATGANGATGTCGCGTTGTTTGGGAGGAAACTGAAGACTGGCTGCAGAATCGTTAGCCTATTCCTCCCTTTTGTCGGAATATTGCCAGCGGCAGNGGACTACCCNTTCTACCTCATGAAGGTTCCCTTCAGGAAGACGAAGGATATTTCTCTCTGGACGTCGAAAGTGCTCTTCACGGGCGCCTCCGTCGAAGAACTGTACCAAGAGCTGGATACCGATAGAGAATATCGATATGACAAGCGCACCTTCAAGCGAATGATGAAAGAAAGGTTCCCTAGTCTGTAACAACGGCGTATGCGCCGGACCGAACCTCAATCTGGTCCAAATCCAATCACCTGTACGTGATGACTCCCGTCCGACCGCTGCGCCCGCGGGTTCCACTCACACATAGGGGCGCCTACATAGACTGACAAGGCCCGGCCAGGGGCGCCTAGTCTTCAATTCCAATAATAAAGCAGTAAGGAGACCTCTGACTTTGGGACAACCTCTATCTTCTCTTGGCCGCAAATCGGGTTCGTCACGCGCTTTGGGACGGTCGCCCGTCCGTTCAAAGAACAGAGGGAGGATACGCATTCAGCATTCGCGGTAGACGGAGAAAGACGACTAGTCTACTAGATTTAATAGCTGACCGTTAAACTTGGTCCGTCGTGTACACCCGGCGAGGGGACAAGGGAGAAACAAGCCTCTTCGGGTCCAAGCGCGTTTCGAAAGATTCTCCCCGGATTGAGGCCTACGGCGCTATCGATGAGCTGAACAGCTGTATCGGTGTTGCGATCTCGTTTAGCACCTCAGAGAGCCTATCGACCCCTCTCAAGAGGGTGCAGAAGCTTCTCTTTGTCGCTGGTGCAGACCTGGCGACGGAGCTAGCCGCAAGGGGAGAGGGTGAGAAGATCCCCAGAATTGGCGGGGAAGACACGAGATGGCTTGAAAGAGAAAGCGACGAGCTCACGACGAAACTCCCTCCACTGAAGAACTTCATCCTCCCGGGCGGAGGCCAGTCCGCCGCGACGCTTCAGCTCGCACGGTCAGTCTGCCGAAGAGCCGAGAGGAGAATAGTGGCCGTCGGGAGGGTTGAGGCTATCAATCCCGAGCTTCTTCCCTTCGTCAACAGGCTTTCCACTTATCTCTTCAACCTCGCGAGATACTCCAACTTCGCCGAAGGGAGGCGGGAAGAGGTTTGGAAGAAGATGGACTGACCATCAATCAGTCCAGGTTGATCTCNACGTTCTTCACCCTCAGATAACTCTCGATGGCGTCTACGCCCTGCTCGAAGCCCAGCCCACTCTTCTTGAAGCCACCAAACGGCGACTGAGGGTAAGTCACTGGGTACTCGTTGATAGAAACCATCCCGCTCTCAACCTCCTTCGCAACTCTGTGAGCTGTCCTGAGGCTCGTCGTCCAGACGCCGGNGTAGAGTCCATACTCGCTGTCGTTCGCGATCCTCACGGCCTCCTCGAGACCCGCAAAGCTCATCACGCTCAACACGGGCCCGAAGATCTCTTCACGTACAATCTTCATGTCTGAGCTCACACTCGTGAAGACAGTAGGTTCGAAGAAATACCCATCCTTGAGCATATCGTCCTTTGGCGGCTTCCCTCCGACGAGCAATTTGGCTCCCTCCTTCAGGCCCGCCTCCACGTATCCCATCACTCTCTTCCTCTGAGATTCGGAGACGAGAGGCCCCATCCCGGTCGACTGGTCCAGACCATCGCCGAGCTTCATCTGCTTGATTCCCTCCAGAACCTTCCCAACAAGCTTCTCCCGCACGCCCTCCTCGACCAGCAACCTCGAACCCGCCCAACACATCTGCCCCGCGTTGGTGAAGATGCCGTCGATGACGCCTCGCGCGGCCCTGGTGAGGTCTGCGTCGGCGAAAACTATGTTCGGATTCTTCCCGCCGAGCTCGAGGACGACCCTCGTAAGATTCTTTGCCGCGAGCTCCATCACCCGCCCTCCCGTCTCTGTCGAGCCAGTAAGAGCGATCAGCCTGATGTCAGGACTTCTTGCGATTTCTTCTCCGACCTCCTCACCCGCACCCGTCACCACGTTGAAAACCCCGTCTGGTAGCCCGGAGNCCTTCGCTATCTCCGCCAACTTGAGGAGNGTGAGGGGTGTGAANGAGGCGGGCTTCGCGACGACGGTGTCGCCCACCGCAAGGGCGGGAGCGATACTCCTTGAGGCGAGAGCGATTGGATAGTTCCAGGGGATGATGTGGGCGGTGACGCCGATCGGCTCCTTCAGTGTGTAGTCGAGCCTGCTCCCCGGGAGGGGTATCGTTTCTCCCTGGAACTTGTCGGCAAGCCCGGCGTAGTACTCGAAGAGCCTCGCCGCATAAGCGACGTCGCCCTTGGACTGCCCGATTGGTTTTCCGTTGTTGATCGTTTCGACTCGTGCGAGCTCCTCGATCTTCTCCCGTACGGCCTGTCCGATCTTGTAGAGTATTCTCCCCCTCTTGCTCGGGTCCATTCCGCGCCAGGAGGGCTCTGCGAAGGCGGCCTTCGCGGTCTCTATTGCGAACGCAACGTCCCGGGCATCTCCCCGGGGGACTTCGGCTATCGCCGACCCTTGAGCGGGGTTGTAGACAGGGTAAACCCTCCCGGAGTGAGAAGGAATCCANCTCCCGCCCACAAACATCTGGTAAGCCTGAACTGTCNTCGCCTCCATCCCGAAACGGCGGTGTCGAGGAGCGGAGATAAGATTTGCCCCCCATCCCTATATCAGTTCGAAGGCGGTCGCAATCCCCTGCCCTACCCCGATGCACATCGTGGCCAACCCAAACCGCGTCCTCGTTCGTTTCATCTCGTGCAGGAGGGTCACCGCGATTCTCGCCCCGCTGCAACCTATGGGATGACCCAACGCCACCGCTCCTCCGTTGGGGTTCATACGCGCGGGGTCGAACTCGGGCATCTCCTCCATGCAGGCCAAGACCTGCGCGGCGAAGGCCTCGTTCAACTCTACTACCCCGAATTCATCCATTCCGATACCGAGCCTTGAGAGGAGCTTTCTCGTGGCGGGAACTGGGCCCAAACCCATGTAA
>JGI25384J37096_10000327_pt1 | contig 13146 bp, 8 predicted proteins | sample GraSoi013_1_40cm_4_FD_37096 | JGI IMG/M metagenome (IMG submission 37096)
CGCAAGACGGACGCGCACCCTCGACCGGCGTGTTTGACAGATGCAATGGATCGTCGAATCGCGCGGATCGCCCTTCTCGTTTCCCTTTCCCTCGCCACGCGCGCCTCTGGCGAGGAGGCGGACTCGCGCGCCCCGCCGGTGCGCCCCGGCGCGATGATCGGGTTCGTCAGCCTGCCAAGGCCGATCGACGCCGAGGTGTTCGTGCGCATCGTCGACCTCTTCGGTGTCGGGTTCGGGTACAGCGACTTTCCGGCGTTCATCGCCAATCCCCTGCTCGACCTGGTCGGCGCGAAGAGCGACTCGACCGATGCGCGCCTGGATCAGTTCGACGCGTTCGATCTGGACCTGCGCGTGTTCCCCTTCCGAGGGAGGTTCTTCGTGGGCTCCTCGTTCGGGCGGCAGTCGCTCAAGGGCGCAGTGACCGAGAACACCGCCTTGGGCCCACAGACCGCGACGGTGGACCTGACGACGTGGTACGCGACGCCCCGCGTGGGCTGGATATGGACGTTCGAACATGGGTTCCTTCTCGGCTTCGATCTCGGCGTCCAGTTCAAGCTGAGCGCCGACCGGACGGTGACGGTGCCACCGAGCGCCACTCCCGACATACGAAACAGGGTGGACAACCTCGCCGACCTGGGCGCGAGCTACCCGCTGCCCTCACTCCACCTGCGCCTCGGCTGGATGCTGTAGCGCCGGCGCCTTTGCGCACCGCAAAGGCCGTTCGACGCTGCCATTCGTTGGGTGTAAATCCGGGTCAGCTCGGGAAGCTGAACCCGACCCGGAGATCCACATGGCACTCACCAGACAGACCATGACCGACGAGCAGCGCAAGTCGGTGGCGCTGGAATATCTCAAGGCTTTCGACAACGGCGGCAAGACCTCGACCGGCGGCTCGATCCTCGAGCTCTTCGCGCCTGACGCACAGGTCTACTTTCCCAAGTGGGGCCTGGCCAATGGCCGAGAGCAGATCGGCGAGATGTTCGGGGACATCGCCCCGACGCTGAAGTCGATTGTCCATGACTATTCCAGCTTCAACTGGATCTTTTCGGGCAGCGATCTAGTGGTCTGCGAGGGCACCAGCCACGGCGAGCACATCGCGGGACCCTGGCGCGCCGGCGTGCCGGAATGGGGCGCGGGTCGCTGGTGCGACGTCTTCGAGATCCGCGACTGGCTCATCCAGCGCTGCTTCATCTACCTGGACCCGGACTATGCAGGGAAGGACGTAGGCCGGTATCCCTGGCTGGGCCACCGCAAGCCAGCCTGACGTAGCTCAGGTCAGGCGACATCAACTGGCGCGCAGCCGGTATTCCACGCGCCGCGACCGGCATTCCGCGCGGATCCGGTCGAGGACCCCTGCGTCTACCAACTCCTGCAGGCGCTGGGAGAGACAGCGAATTTACCAAGCCGGGCAGTGCAGTGTGGAGCAGTACGAATTTCATACTAGAAGCACGCCCTCGCCTGGGACGAAGTTGGACCCCTCGATGACCGGCCTTGCCACGACCGGCCCGTGCGAGGGAGGTCCGATATGAAGACGAACATCCGCATTGCATGCTCCAGGACGCAGAGATGGTGGTTCTCAGGTGTCGTGTTGTTCGCCGCGGCGCTGTCCGTCGCCTGCGGACATCAAAACCCGGCGCAAGAAGGGAGCGTCGAGAAGTCCAGCACGGCCATGCAGGTGCAGTCAGGGGACCGGATCGACGAGACCCTGGACTGGAACGAGCATCTGATCGACGCGCTCTTCAGTGCCGGGACGACACCGCCGCCGGCGCTGAGGGCCGCGGCGATCATGAACGTTGCCATGTTCGACGCCGCCAACGGTGTCTATCGGCGTTTTCATCCGATCCATTTTGATGAGGTCGCACCGCATGGTACTTCCCGCCGGGCGGCGGTGATTGGAGCGGCCTACACCACGCTCTCGAAGCTCTTCCCAACGCAGCAGTCCAAGTTCGATGCAGACGAAGCAGCGTCACTCGCCGCGCTGACGGACGATGAAGACGACGACGGCAGCGGCCAGTCCACAAGCCTTGGGCTCGCTTGGGGAGCGACGGTGGCCAACGATATCCTGGCCTGGCGTGCTACCGACGGGTTCACGACCGCCTATCCCCCGTTTACCGGNGGAACTGCGGTCGGCCAATGGCGTCCCACCCCAGGAGGGCCACTCCCTTTCGCGCCCATGGTGCAGCAGCAATTCTCGTTCATGAAGACGTTCGCGGTTGCGAGCGCCCAGCAATTTGCCGCGCCGAAACCGCGCGGCATGAACACGGACGAATGGGTCTCCGACTACAACGAGGTGGCGTGGATCGCCTCCCAGACCGACTCTCCCCTTACCGCCGACCAGACGGCGATCGCCTGGTTCTACGCCGGAGTCGGCTGGGCCCACTGGAGTGAGGCCGCGCATCAGCTTGCAGTCAACAATGGTTCGTCCCGTTCTGATACCTCTCGGATATTTGCACAGCTAGCCGTCGCGGGAATCGATACCATCATCACGACCTGGGCTGCCAAGAGGGCTTATGCGGCGGACCCCACGGCCGTCACGTGGCGCCCAGTGACCGCGATCCGACTGGGCGGGGACGGCAATCCGAAGACTCCTGCCGATCCAACCTGGACCCCGCTCATTCCGACTCAGCCCCACCCCGAGTACGTCGCCGCACACCCGAGCGTCAACGGCGCCAGCGCTGCGCTGCTGCAGCGATATTACGGCGACGATGACAACAATCAGTCGTTCACGCTCTCCTACCCTGTCGCTCCGTCGACCGCGTATGCGCCGCTCCCTGCCGGATCAGCAGGACCTCGCAGCCTCGCGAGCATCGCCCGGGCTGAGGAGGAGGCCAATGCCGCCCGCCTCTACGGCAGCCAGCACTACAGGAGCTCCATTCGTGCGAGCGACGCCGAGGGCCGTACGATCGCCGACTTCGTCCTGAGGAACGTCGCCACGCGGGTGGACGATGAGGGCGTTTTCAACGCAGCGGGGCTGGGCCACAACCATGGAGATGGCGACTGCTACGGCGATGGTGAATCAGCCACCGAATGACTCGTCGCGACCCGCACTGAGCTGTCGCGCGCTACAGCAGCTCCGCCGGCCGGTCCCGGTTCAGTCCAGCTGGGGGAAATCGCGGATCTCGTTGGAGATCGGTTCTCCCTGCGGCGCGGCGGGAGCGAGGGCGCCGGCCTGCGTCTGCGGTGCGGCGACAGCCGCTGACGGGCGCGCCGCCGCGAAGCGCTGCGAGGCGAGGAACAACGCAAGTCCCACGGCGATCACTGCCAAGAGCACCTTCCAGTTCCGGGCCATTGCGCTCATGGTCAACCTCNGCGCACGACCAGGAGCATCCGACGTGCCAACGCTGCCGCTGCCCNGGGCGCANGAATCGTGGCATTGGGGGGACTGACACAGCCGNGTCGACACAGGTCAACACGGTCCAGACGCGCCCCCGGCGACCTCGGGCTGAGCTAGCATCGAGCCATGGGCCCGGACGACCCCAGGAACGCCACGACCACGCTCGAGGATCGCCGGGAGCGAGCCGGCCACGGTGCTCCTCGCGCCCTCGGCCCGCTCTTGTTCCGGTTCCTCTGCGGCGACGATCTCTCGCAGCCACCGGCACGCTACTCGCTGGGCCCGCTTGCCGAGGTGGACATCGGCCGCGCAGGGCTACCCGGCACCGGACCCCGCGAGAGGGCGCTGCGCATCGATCTGCCCGACCGCTTCGCCTCCTCGCACCATGCGCATCTAGAACGGGGCGACGGGGCTGGCGCATTCGGGACGAAGGCTCCAGGAACGGGACGCTGGTGAACGACCAGCGCGCGCCGACCGGCGAGCACGTTCCGCTTCGCGATGGCGACTTGATCGAGATCGGCCGCACGTTCTTCATCTTCCGCACGGCGCGTGGCATTTCCGATTCCAGCCTGGAGCCCATCCCCGGAGAAGCCGACCCTCCCACCTTGCGGCCTGAGTGGGAGCTCGAGCTGGCGAAAGCCGCGCGACTTTCGCGGACCGCGCGCCTCGTACCGGTTTCCGTAAGCCTCCACGAGGTCACGCTCTTCGAGCTGGATGGCGATGAGGATGTATCCCATCGTCGCCACGGCGAAGACCAGGTGCGCGATGGTCATCGTCGGCGTCGCCCAGAAGGCGATGATGAAACCGAGATAGATGGGATGGCGGACGTACCTATAGAGGGCGGGAGTCCGGAACCCAAGCGGCCTGTACGGCTGGCCCTTCAGATACATGAACACCTGCCGCAGGCCGAAGAGATCGAAATGGTTGATGAGGAAGGTGCTGACCAGCACGATGCCAAAGCCCACCAGGGAGAGTCCCTGCAGCGCGATGCGGACCTCCGGCGTCTTGAGGTTCCACACGATTCCACCGATGGGCTCCCAGTTCCGGAAGAGCAGGATCAGCGCCAGGCTGGCGAAGAGCACGTACGTGCTGCGCTCGACGGGTGGCGCAACGATCTTCGTCCACACCTTCTTGAAGCCCTGCCTCGCCATCACGCTGTGCTGGACGGCGAACACCGCGAGCAGGATGGCATCGACGATGAGCGCCTGGCCCAGCGGAGCGGTGGGCGCAGAATCGATAGACCTTGGCACGAGCAGGTCATCGACGAATCCGATCGCGTAGAGGAACGTGCCGAAGAACACCAGGTAGCACACGACTCCATAGAGAAAAGCAAGAATGCGGCTCAATGAATCCTCCTTTGCAGCGCAGCCATCGCGGCCTTTTTGTGACGCTGCCCGCGGACCGATCCACGTTCCGTGCCGAAGAGTCGCTTGCTCCGTTTCTGCAGGAGGCTCCCCCTAGAGGCGCCTCGCAGCGGCCTCCGATGCGGTGGCGACACACTGTGACGACACGCGGTGTCAACCGCGCACCCCCGGCGCCCGCGCGTCGCGCGCGCAGCCTCGACCTCAGCGTCGATGTCCTTTGCGGACAGCCTGTCGAGTCCGCGAAGANTTCGCGCGCTCCTGCGCGCGCCGCAGCGCCGCAAACGCCCTTCCACGCGGACTGCCAGAGGACTCAAACGCGTTCCGCAAGGCCAGGGCACGCAGGTAGGTGCCGACACCCAGCCCTTCCCGGCCAGCTTGCGCAGCGATCGTGTCGTGCTCTTCCTTCGTCAGCCGGATCTGAATCGTAAGGTCGCGCGCCATCCATCACCTCGTAATCGTACGTACATTGTAGCTACGATCTGCAGCGAACGCAATCCGCCAGGCTCCAAATTGGATCCGGCGTGCGCCACGTCGACATTCCGATCACGCCGGAGAAAGTGTGGCGGCTGCTCAAGGAAAAAGGCCTGGCGGAGTAGCGCGCACAACGTCGGAGGGCCAACAGACCTTTTGCCTGATAATACCTTCGTCTTAAGATTATCGGCCGCCTTTCGTGCGGATTTTCCAACGAAAATACGGGGGTGAGGTGCCACGCGTTGACGCGTCTAATCTCCGGCCTGAGTCGGATACGAAAGCGCTGAGAATGCCCGATTGCGCACGATAGCGCGCGATTGGCGCCGGTTAGCGCTAGTACCACCCTGTTGCGAACGTTCAATGTGCCTAGAAGCCCGGCAAGTCCTAGGGCAGTCTCGCGCGCATGATGAACGAGCGGGTTGCCGGCAGGATGATCGATTCACTGAGAGCACAGGTTGCGCGCACGCAGGCGCGAGCGACGCCTCAGATTCTAGTCTCTCAGACGATCAGCCGTCAGACATCACTCTCTCAGACGTTCGCCGACTTGATGCACGCCGCGTGCGCCGTCGAGCACGCCGTTCGCTCCGCGCGATCGGCGTAGCCGTCCGCACACGGTGGGGGGGATCAGCATGACGAGATTTTCGATCGGACTTCCAGCAAGGACTCACTGCGCGATCAAGTGCCGGCAGATCCCGGTTCTCGTTGGGTCCGCTGTCGGGAGTTGGCGAATGATCGCGAACGGCCAGCCCGGGACGGGGAACCCGAGATGACTCTTGCACGGCGAATCGGTGGTTGGGCCGCCGCGGCGGCACTCGGTGTGTGGGCTCCCGGCGCGCTCGCCGCAGACGCCTCCGACCCACACGCCCATCACCGCCACCACGTGGCACCGGAGGCAGCCCGCACGTCGGCCGCTTACGCCGTCCCCGACGTCGAGCTGGTGCGCGACGACGGCAAGACAGTGCTCCTCAGCCAGGAACTCGAAGACGGCCGGCCGGTGGTGCTGAGCTTCATCTTCACGAGCTGCACCACGGTATGCCCGATGATCAGTGCCACCCTGGCCCAGCTGCAGCGCAAGCTCGGCCCCGCGCGTGACCAGGTGCATCTGGTGTCGATCTCGATCGACCCCGAGTTCGACACGCCGGCGCGGCTGCGCGAGTACGCGAGCAAGCTCGGTGCAGGCCCCGAGTGGCAGCACTACAGCGGCACGCTGGCCGCGAGCCAGGCTGCGCAGCGCGCTTTCGGCGTCTACCGCGGCGACAAGATGAACCACGCGCCGGTCACGCTGGTGCGCACCGCCCCTGGAGCGCTCTGGGTGCGCATCGACGGTTTCGCCACGGCCGACGAGTTGCTCGCCGAGCTGCCCGCCATGCACGCCTCAAGGTAACCGCGAGAACCGATATGTGCAGCCGACGATTCGATTGCGACAAGGTAGTTCGAGCGGGCGCGCCGGAGCCCGCGCATGGGAATGGAGGACTCGACATGGTCAGCATTCACCGCTTCGTTCGCCTGCTGCCCGCAGTGACCGTTCTGCTGTTCGCCTGGGGCGCAGTGGCGCAGAGCTTCCGCGTGCAGTGCCCGACGAGCACCGCGATCCATCCGCTGATCGGCGGGGCGCCGAATCCCAGCATCAAGTGCCAGCAGATCTCGGGCGGNGAGGGTTTCGCGACGATGGGCGACGGCACGCAGACCTATATGTTCGGCTTCGGGCCGCTGTCGGGCCTCAAAGATATNGTNAATGCCCTGCCGGGGACGCAGCCGGCATCGGTGTTCAACGCCGACAACACCGTCTTCGGCGTCGGCAATATCAATATCGGCGATCCACAACCTGGTTATGGCTTCAATGGCGCGATCGGCCTCGTCCCTGACCCGGAATCTGATCCGCCCGGCCAGCTCACCGGCCACGTCGATCCGCGCCTGATCATGGATGTCGGCGTCATGAACGCCAGCCAGCCGGCGCCGCTGTTTGCGATCGACGAGGACGACGAGTTTTTCCTCACGCTGACGAACGTCGGCCAGGTCATGCGCCCCGACCTGTTCGAGCAGCACACCGTCCATTTCCACGGCTACCCGAACGCCTCCAGTTTCTACGACGGCGTGCCTGACGCCTCCATCGCCATCAACATCGGCGGCAGCTTCACTTACTACTACCTCGCACCCGAGGCAGGAACCTACTTCTGGCATTGCCACATCTCGCCGCCGGAGCACCTGCAGATGGGCATGGTGGGCCAGATCTACGTGCGGCCGCGCCAGAACCGGGTGACCGGAGACCTCGGCGTGGCGCTGAAGGCAGCGAACACGGTAGCGGCCTACGGCGGCACGACCGGAGTGACGTGCAACGACATCCTGTGCACGGGCCAGACTCCGTTGCCGGCAGGCGCCAATGCCACGACCGGCGCGACCGGCGTCAATGGCGGTGGCATGTACGCCTACAACGACGGTGACGGATCCACGCGTTACGACGTCGAGTACCCGATCCAGATGATGGGCTTCGATCCGAACTTCCACTTCGTCGGCATGACCTTCAACCCGGAATCCTTCACCGACATGAAGGACAAGTACTTCATGCTCAGCGGGCGCAGCTACCCCGACACGATTTCCCCTGGCACGATGCAGACGCAGTCAACGGACGGCACCCTGCACTCCTCGCAGCCGCTGCCGACCATCATCAACATCCCGGCCGGTGGCAGGGCGCTGCTCAGGATCTCGGACCTCAGCGTCACGGAGTTCTCGACGCTCGCATCGCTCGGCATTCCGATGAAGGTCATCGGGATCAATGCGCGGCTGCTGCGTGATACGGCGGGTAACGACATGAGCTATTACACGAACTCGATCACGCTTGGCGGCGGCGAGTCCCTCGACGTGATTCTCGACGCAAGCGGCACGAACCCTGACAGCACGCCGAAGTATCCGGCGGGAAGCAAGTTCTATCTGTACTCGCCTAATCTCGACCACCTGTCGAACGACGCCGAGAACTTCGGCGGCATGATGACCGAGGTCAACATCTGCGCTTCGTTCGACCCGACGACGAAGGTCTGGACTGGTTGCCCCAGCATCTAGGAGAGCAGACATGCGCGACACGAATACGAAAACCTTGGTCGGGCGCCTACTGCGAGGCGCTGCGGCTGCGTTTGTCTCGCTGCTCGCCGTCCCCGCGCAAGCGGGCGTGCCCGGCATCACTGGCCCGACTTTCAACCTCAGAGCCGGTCCGGCGTACATCAGTCAGCCGGATGGAGCGAGCATCTACTCCTGGGGCTACGGTTGCAGTCAAACGCCGGCGGGCTTTCTGCCGGTTGTGGGAATGCCTAATCAAAATTGCCCGGACATGCAGATCCCCGGCCCGACGCTGATCGTCAACCAGGGCGACACGGTGACGGTGAACCTCACCAACAACCTGCCGGCGGCCGCAGGCAACACCTCGATCCTGTTCCCGGGGTTTCAGGTAACGGCGAGTAGCGGGGCAGGAACCGCAGCCGGTCTGCTTGCACGGGAGGCCGTCAATGGTGGCACGGTAACTTACACTTTCACTGCCACGACACCCGGCACTCGCGCCTATTACAGCGGCACGCAGGGCGATCTGCAGATCGAGATGGGCCTGTATGGAGCGATCATTGTTTTGCCCAGTCCGGCTCCCCCGAATTGCTCGAGTACATTGAACGACCAAGCGAAGGCTGCCAATAGCGAATTGGACTTCCGACTCGCCAAGGCGGCCTACAATCACGCCGCGACCTGCTACGACCGCGAGTACTTGTTCCAATTCTCCGAACTGGACCCGGCGATTCACCGCCAGGCAGAGGAGCAGAAGGGCGTGCCGTGCACGAACAATAGCGGCTGCATGGTCGTCGAGACCGAAGTCTACAAACCCGCCTATTACATGATCAATGGCCGTTCCATGCCGGACAACATGGACCCCCATTACGCAGTCCAGTATCCGCGCCAGCCGTACAACGGCAACCCGCACATGCATCCCGGTGAGCTCACGCTGTTGCGGATCATCGGGCAGGGACGCTGGCAGCATCCGTTCCACGAGCACGGCAACCACGTGCGCGTGCTGGCCCGCGACGGAAACCTGCTCCTCAGCGAGACGGACACGACGAAGCTTGCCGGGCCGCTGCTCTTCACGACCACCACGACGCCAGGCCAGGCGATGGATGGCATCTTCGTGTGGACAGGCAAGGGCCTGAACTGGGACGTCTTCGGACATACGGACGACCCCCTGAAGCCAACGGCGGCGGCAACGTGCACGCCCGACGCCAACGGCTATCACAACGATCCGACTGCGCCGAACTACTACGAGTGGTGCAGCGATCACAACAAGGCGCTGGAGTCGAAGCCCTTCGGCAATGTTGGCAGCGGTGGTCCCGTGACGCTGCCCGATCCGGGAATCGTGGCGAACGGGCCCTGGTACGGGGGCAGTCCCTATCTCGGTCCGAACGCAACCACGCGCGCTGTCGGCAGCACGCCGATCCCGCCGTCCGGCACCGTCGCGAACAGTCCGACGGACGAAGCGGGCTTCGCTTTCATGTGGCACTCCCACAACGAGCGCGAGATCACGACCAACAACATCTTTCCGGGCGGCATGCTGATGATGATGCTGGTCGACTCACGCGAATTCGTAATCGACGAATCGCTCTAGGATTAGGACGGGGGGAAAAAATGCGATCAAACATCTTGAATTCGTTCCCGATCAATTCGGGATTCGTGGCATCCCTTGTCCTCCTGACGGGCGGCATGGCGATNGCGCAGAGCGCCGTCACGCTGACCGCNGGTCCGACGTCGGCGACCTTGCCCGACGGGCAGATGGTGCCGATGTGGGGCTATANCTGCGGCGCGACGCCGACNAATGCCACGTGCACGGCCATGAGCGGGGCCGCGCAGACGGGCGCCACCTGGCAGCCGCCCTTGATCACGGTACCCAGCGGCCAGCCATTGACGATCACCCTGATCAACAACCTGACCTTTGCGACGACTGGGGCACCCAACAGTATCCCGACCTCGCTCGTCATCGACGGCCAGCTCGGCGGCGGCTTGGGTACGGACAGGACGACGACGCTCAGCCCCACTCACGCCCCACAGGGCACGACCTGGCCCGGCACATTGGGAACCACCAATCNGGGTGACCCGGTGTTCACCCCGGCTCCTCAGCCCGANCGCGTGCNNTCGTTCGCGACGGAAGTGCCGGCAGGAGCAACCACCGCGCTGACGTGGAGCAATCTCCGGCCCGGCACCTACCTCATCCACTCCGGCACCCATCCCTCGATCCAGCACCCGATGGGCCTCTATGGCGTGCTCGTGGTGACCGAACCGGATACTGCGACCATCCCGCCGGCGCACCAGGCGTACGGCACGACCTTCGACAAGGACGTCGCGCTGCTGCTGAGCGAAATCGACCCGGTGCAAAACAAGTCGGTCGACACGGCGGTGAGAACCGACGGCTTCAGCGCCACCAAGGTGTGGAACGGTCGGCCCGGCGAATGCGGCGACGTGCCGCCGTCCGCCACCGCTACGACGGCAGCGAACACCTGCTATCCACCGGCGGTCAACTACACCCCGCTGTATTCCCTGATCAACGGCGTCTCGTTCGACCGCACCAATCCGGGGGCTTCCGCGCTGACCGTGCCAGCCGCCGTCGCGCAGGCGCGCGTGCTGCTGCGTTTCGTCAACGCCGGCCTGCGGATGCACGTACCCTCAGTCGTTGGCACCAGCATGACTCTGCTCGCGGAGGACGGCAACAAGCTGCCGGGCGCTGCGAAAGTGCAGAGCGAAGTATTCCTCGCGGCGGGCAAGACGTACGATGTCACGATCCAGCCGGCGCAGGTCGCCCCCGCCACCACTCCTGCAACCTACGCCCCTGCCACTTACGCGGTCTTCGACCGCGCGCTCAGCCTGTCAATCGGCGGCCAGCGCGACGGCGGCATGCAGGCTTTGATCAACGTCGCCGGCGGCGCCCCGGCCGGAACGCCCAGCACGACCGCCAAGGCGAACCCCGATACCTATTACGTCGTCAACGGAATTCCGTTGGCCGTTTCCGACCCGGCNAAAGGCGTGATCGCCAATGACGTCGGCATTTACGGGGTCGCGGTTTCAGGCGCGGCGCCGGCGGGCCTCACGTTCAACGCCAACGGCACGTTCACGTACACAGGCGCGCCGACCACGTTCACCTATTGCGGAAACGGAGCAACCGTAGGGGACGCCTGCGCCACGGTCACGCTGGCCGATTGCGCTGTCTCGGGCACTTGCCTCGCCGCCGCGCCCGTCGCGGGCAACGTGGCATTCACCAGCAACATCGCGACGCGCTATGCCTCGTCCCCGCCGGGGGTTCTTGGCAGCAACGTGACCAATCCAAGCGGCCTTCCCTTGACGGCCCTCGTCTCGGGTACCGCCGCCGGCGGCACCGTGACGCTGAACGCCGACGGATCATTCGTTGCGAACAAGAGTGGCTCCGGCGTGGCCTGTCCTGCATTTGCGTCCGCGCCAGTCGGGGCGACCTGCATGACCTTCGGCTACCAGGCCAGGAATTCGCAAGGGACGACGAGCGCCGCGCCGAGTTCGGCAAACGCCGCCGTGGTCTTCCTGCCACCGTCGAACGTGACGGTCAACGTGAGCGACGCGTTGAACGGTGTGTTGATCGCGGACTACCGCTGGATCATCGAGGAAGACCGGACGTTCTCGGTGGATCCCAAGTGCCAGATCAACTCGACCGACCCGAGCGTCCGGCCGAGCACCTGCCCGCCGCTGCCGGTGGAGAGCCTGGGCTACAGCTTCCACGTCTCCAGCATGCCGGTGGTGGCGCAGGGCTGCGTCGGCGCGACCTCGTGCGAGGGCGGGCAGACGGTGCAGGGCGCTCCGGCGACGTGCGACATCGGCAACGGCGCGTGCCGCGCGACGTCCGACCCCTCCGGCGTCGGCATCGTCGTCGATCCCGCCGCGGGCCAGAAGGTTGCGGTGAATCCGAACAGCGTCCACCTCGATCCCACGAAGCGCTACTACCTCTCGATCCTGCCCGGCGACGGCGTGAACCCGACCATCGGCGGCGCGGGCGGCGCGATGCAGGTCAACCCGAATTGCGACCCGAACACCACCGACTGCGCCCTGCGGCAGTTCGACATCGCCAAGGACTGCGGCCCCTACAACCCGGCCGACCCGCGGTGGCAGCCGGGCAATCTCGGCGATGCCGACGGCAACAACACGGCCCTCTGCGGCCACGCCATGGGCGGCGCGTCGATCGCCGCCGGCCAGACGACAGTCAACATCCGGCTGCAGCAGACCCCGCTGCCGACGGCCAAGATCGCGGTGTTGGTGTTCCAGGACGACTACCCGGTGAACGGCGAACAGGACGTCGGCGGCAGCCCCGGTACGACCCTCGCGCCCAACGAGCCCGGACTGGGCGGGTTCGAGCTCAAGCTCTTCGACCAGGCGGGGGCTCTCGGCGATTCGACCGGGCAGCTCACCTACGACCAGTTCAACGAGCCGGTGTCCAATTCCCTGGCGGGGACCATCGATCCCGTCACCGGATTGGATGCCTGTCCGATCACGAAGAGGACCGACGGACTGGTGGGAATGATCCCGACCTGCCCGAAGTTCGAGGCCGACGGCGTCACCTGGTCGCCGCTCGCCGGCCAGGCGGTCATCGCCAACCTCTATCCGGGCCTGTACGAAGTCGTGGCCACGCCCGCGGCCGACCGCATCGCCCGCGGCGAGGAGTGGCTGCAGACCAACACCCTGGACGGCACCAAGCCGCACGAGGCGTTCATCAAGCCCAACGAGCCAGCCTACTTCCAAGAATTCGGTCCGGGCGGCTACCACGTCGCCATCGGCTTCGCCAACCCGCAGATCATCAACAATCGGCGCCACAACAGCACGGGTACGGGCATCTGCGACCCGGCGCCGGCGGGGGGCGGCCTCACCTGCAACGCCACCCTCAACGTGCAGGTCTCGAGCGCGCGCATGAGCCGCACGCCCGACCAGCGCATCTACAGCAGC
>JGI25384J37096_10000342_pt1 | contig 12853 bp, 9 predicted proteins | sample GraSoi013_1_40cm_4_FD_37096 | JGI IMG/M metagenome (IMG submission 37096)
TCGTACCGACGATCGAATCACGCCCTTAGAAAGGAAAGGTGAGCGGGTCCGCGGCGGACGGGTCCCCTCGCACCACGAAGAACCCCTACTCGCTTAACTGGAACGTCATGAGGGAGGAGTTCTACACGACGAAGCAAGCCGGACTCGGCGCCACCGAGGGCAAGCGCTACGTCAAGGGGACGAAGACCCTGCCAATCGAGCCTCTAACTGTCAAGGAGGTCCGGAAAGCGCTAGAGAATAGGCAGACCCGACAGCGCGCCAAAGCCAAGCCGTAGGGCCCAGACTATGCCAGTGGAATACCCCTCTGGAGGACTGGTGGGTAGCGAGGGCTAGGGGCCGAACTCTCCGTCGGGAGCATCCCAAAATGGGGAAGGTGCCAGGACCCTTGTGGGCGAGGCGTGAGAGGACAGGAGCGAGACCACCTCTCGGAAATCTGTATTCGGTGCCTCTATGATCATTGCTCCGTCCCGATTCGAACCACCTTGGAAAAGGAGAACGGGAGAAGGACCGTTTGGTCCTCCTCGTGCTGGGACGGGACGACCTTTCTGCTGTTGGCGTACCTCCTCTGGTCCGCTGTTCTGTCAGACATTGACATCTCGATATGGAGAAACCGCGCATCCCTCCGGGTCCGTTCATTCTGCGGGAGGATGTGTACGAGGGAGTGGCCGTTTTCGATCAGTCTGTGTCTGACGCTCTTTTAACGCGTAGACGCCGCGATCCTACCATTCGCATGTCACCTTCGAACGTCCGGCCGTGTCGAGGTCGAACGACTGGAGACTTTCAGGCCCCAAGGAGTTTCTTCCGCGCCAGGACTCGCTCCAGGTCCGGCCTAGAGTCCATCTCGGTGAACAGTTCCAGCGCCCGCCCGAAAGGACCCGCTGCCTGCCCCTGCATGCCGAGTTCCTGGAATGTCAGCCCGAGGAGATACTCGGTTCTGGCGAGCTCATACTTCCAGCGGAGCCGGGTCCAGACCGCGATGCTCGCCTCGAAGGCCCGGGTCGCGCCGGCCAGGTCCCGAGCCGAGGCAGCCCATCGACCTTCGGCCCGATGAGCGTATCCATAGACCGTGTCGCCGTCGAACCCCCGTGCGATCTCGGCAAGGCGGTCGAGCCGTCGCCGCGCGCTTTGGGAGTCGCCCTGACGGAGGTCGATCTCGACAAGGAGGTCGAGCGATTCTGCCACCCGCGTCACAAGGACGACCGGGCCGCCGCCGCGCTCGAACACATCAACGAACGGAATAAGGAGTTCCTCGGCCCGAGCGAGCTCTCCGCGGTCGACGAGGAAGCGCGCCCAGATCCGGGCGACTCCACCATGTGGATAGGGCAACCTGAAACTCCGCTCGATCGCGAGGGTCCGGGCGAAGAGGGCCTCGGACGCAGCGACGTCTCCCCGCAACCCGGCGAGCTCGGCCAACACAAGGAGGTTGGGGGCATCGGGGGTTGGATATTCGCGGATCGCGAATTCGTACGTCGCCTGGGCGAGCCGCTGCGCGGTCGAGAGCTCTCCGAGCCGAATGTACGATTCGGCCAAGTCTTGGCCCTCGATGTCCCGAACTTGGGATACCGCCCCGACCTTCTCAGCTTGCTCCACGGCTCGCTGTATGCCTCGGAGACCTCTCTCCGTTTGCCCCAAGACCGCGAATCCGAAGAGGTGGAGCAGACTGACATAATGGATGAACATGGGACTCGGAGGATTTGCTGGCACGCGGCTCAGTGCGCGATCTAGAAGTTCCTGAGCCTCGGCTTTCTCCCGAAACGGGACGCACCAGCACAAGTACCCAAGCGCCTGTACAATGAGGTCACCTGCGCCGAAATGCTCGGCCAAGGCCAGCGCCCGCTTCGCCGCGTCGCTCGCCGCTGGAACGTCGGCCTCCCCCAGTTGCAGATGCGCGAGCTCGCAGTACACTTCTGCCAGCTCGCGGCTCTCGGTCCTCGACTCGAGGATCGAACGCGCCTCGTTAAGGAAATGCCCACCGGCCTTCGGGTCGTAGAATGCAAGTATTTGAAGCCGCGCAACGCGGATGAGAAGGGACGCCGCCTCCACCTCCCGCCCCGCATCATGGTACTCTTCGACCGCCTCCCCCAGATCTCGCAGCTCCGCACGGACTTGACCGAGGAAGTCTTCCTCATCCGCAAGCCGAATGAGGACCTCCGCGCGTTTCGAGGGATCGGCCTCCTCTTCGAGTAAGTCCAGGGCCGTCCGGTACCACCGGAGCGCCTCAGTATGTGCGTACACTCGCGCCGCTCGTGCCCCGGCTACCCGGGCGTACACAAGCGCCTTCGCTGGGTCGTTGCCCCTCAGAAACAGATCAGCGAGCTCCGCCGCCCGCTCCAATGCCTTCTCGCCGTAGGACGCCTCCAACGCGTGCGCGGCTTTGAGCTCGACGCGGCGTCTCCGAATCAGACTCATCCCCTCGTAAAGCGTATCGCGCACCTGTCTATCGGCGAACGCGTGCACTGGGCGACCGGGCGGGCCCTGCCTCTCGACGACTAGGCGGGCGCGGAGCGCGCTCTCGAGTGCGGCGAGGGCACGCTCTTCTTCGATTTCTGCGATCGCTGGGAGCAGGTCGAAGGGGAACTCGATGCCGAAAACCGATGCAATCTGGAGCACCTTTCGCGTCTCGTCGTCGAGCCGGCTAAGGCGCTGTTCGATGACGGCCCGGACCGTGTCGGGGAGCCGTATCTCGGCGATCGGCTTGCGGTCCCACCCGGTCGGAGTCCGGAAGATCGTCCCGTCCTCGGCGAGCGAACGGAGAATTTCTTCGACGAAAAAAGGGTTCCCTCCGCTCTTCTCGAAGAGGAAGTCGCGAAACTCGTCCGAGACGCTTGGGTCTCCGCTGATGGCACGCAGAAGATCCGCGACCCCTGCCACGTCGAACCGGGCCAAGGGGAGGGAGGTCGCCCGACGGTCACGGTTGAAGTCGAGGAGCAGGCCGCGGAGCAGTGAGTTCGAAGCCGAGTCGACGTCGCGATATGCGCCGAGGATAACGACGAACTTCCCGGCACAGGCGCGGACAACGATTCGCAGCAGGTCGAGGGATCCCGGGTCGGCCCACTGCAGGTCGTCAAGGAATATGAATAGCGGTCCCTCGTCGGCCATTCGTGTGAACACCCGCGCGACCCCCTCGAGGAAACGCCTCCTCGCTTCCTGGGAAGCCGCGTCCGCAGGTTCTGGGCGGGTAGGCCCAAGAACTTCGCCGAGCTCAGGGAGGAGCTTGAGGAGATCAGCGGCTGAATTGCCAGCGACCTTGTAAATAAGCGACCTCGGCGCCCTCGCGACCCACGAACGGAGCATCTCGAGCCAGGGAGCATATGGGACTCCGGCGACGATTTCCTCGCACCGGCCGGAGAGACAACTCATCCCTCTCAAAGCCGCATAGCTACGAGCTTCCTCGGCGAGTCGGGTCTTTCCGACCCCGGCCTCGCCACTCATGAAGAGGGTGGTGCCTTCTCCTCTGAGCGCGGAGTCGACCGCTGCTTTGACCGCGCTGAGTTCAGACTCCCGAGCGACGAAAGGCACGGTCCTGCGGAGCTCGGGGGTGGGCGTGCGCCTTGACTCCGAGGGAGCCGACCCGGTCCGCACAGCCGGAATCGATGTGCTGGCGGTCGAGGTGGTCGCAACGGTGCCCACCTTTTCCGCGATAGCATCGAGCGCCCGGAGCACGTCGGTTGCCGAAGCCGGGCGATCATTCGGGTTCTTCGCAATGAGACGCAGGATGAGTCCCTCGAGGTCGGGCGAAAGACCCGGCCGCGCTCGGCTAGGGGCCACCGGCAGGTCGTGAATCTGATGATACACCTGCTTGACCGTCTCCGGCTCCGCGAACATCGGACGGCCCGTCGCCATCTCGTAGAGGACCGCTCCGAGCGAGTAGAGGTCGGAGCGGGCATCGGAATCCTTCCCGAGGGCGTTCTCCGGAGCCATGTAGGCAGGGGTTCCGACCATCGTCCCGGGCAATGTCAGCCGGGGTTGGTCCAAGGCGCGGGCGAGTCCGAAGTCCATGAGCTTCACGCCGCCATGCCGCGAGAGGAGGATGTTCTCGGGCTTGACGTCTCGGTGGAGGACTCCCTGCGAGTGCGCGTAGGAGAGGGCGCGACTGACGTCTGTGCCAATCGCGAGAACGTTCGGAAGGTCCAAGCCGGTCGGCGCATGCGCCTCAAGAAGATCGCGGAGACTCGTTCCGTCGACGAGCTCCATAACCTCGAACGGCCGACCATTGTCGACGCCGATGTCATGAACCTGGACTATGTTGGGGTGGCTGAGCCGGCCGGCGAGTTGGGCTTCTGAGCGGAACCGAGCAATGACCTCCGCGTCGACGCCCTCCCCTCTCAACAATTTGACGGCGACGACACGTTCGAGTCGGGTGTCGCGGGCCTTATAGACGATGCCCCGGCCCCCCTCGCCGAGTTTTGAGAGGATCTCGTAGCGCCCATTCTGAAGGCTTGTGGGATCGGTCGTAGCCCTTACCGGCGGAGAAGAGCGAATCCGCTTCAATCGCCAAAAGCCTTGCCCTTCCTCCAGAACGGTCCAAAAGGTTGATACCGGGCATGGTGCGCACGGCCACTGCTCGGGTCGCCTAGCACCGAGAGGGCGGCGGGGCTCTTAACCCGCCAGCCGTGCGTTCGCATCCCATCCCGAGCGTTCAATTCTGAATGCCCCCTAGGGGGCAATTGGGCGCAGGATAGGGCACCGGATTGCTAATCCGGCTGTGGAGGGTTCGAATCCATCCGGATCTGTCAAATTCATGAAACGACCAAAAAGAAAGCGAGATTGGCCAAATGTTGCCAGTGGAATACCCCTATGGAGGACCGCTGGGTAGCGAGGCCTGGGAGCCGAACTCTCCGTCGGGAGCATTCATTTGGGGGTTGGTGCTCCCACTTTCTCTTCCGTGAGCCGGCGGGCCTGTTGTCATCTGTCAAAATGGACTCAGATAACCTTGAAGCACTCGTTTCGGGGATGACAACTTGGTTTCACTTGTGAAAATGGACCACGTAAACATAGGAGCACCTAACATGAAGACGCCCTGCCCACATGGTTGACGCGTGGGAGGACGACCGAATCATAGCGTAGCCCTGCCTGCAGGATCGCGTCCGTCAGCGTTGCACCCATGTGATGATACGGCAACTCAGGATCTAGAAATCTGAAATCTTCAAGGGTACTGATGTGGCCGATGAGGGCCTGCGCCGGGTCCTTCTCTCTTCTTAAGCGGTCCGCTAACTCGCACCCTCTTGCTTGTAGATTCCCAGGCTAAGGGCGCCGCTAGTGCCCTAATCGTATACTCCTGACGGGCACTGATCCCAAAATAGGTATTTGTAAGGAAGGGCATACCGACTTAACGCACCTCAGGTTCCATTTGAGACCCCCGTCGGAAGCTCGTCATACCTCCTTGATTGGGCGAGGAAAAACGCAATCCGGAACTGCAAACAACGCGGGCCTGCAGGACCGCGCGCCAGTGTTATTCTATCCGACTCGAATCGGCTGCCTCTACTCTAAGGGGCCTCGGTGAACATGCTCTGGAACGTCCCCATCCCGTCACTTGTCGTGACCCCGTTCTCGAAGCCGCACCCTCCGCCGAACGACAAGCCGACCGTCTGCACATTCTGGATTGCGACCATGAATGCCGCCGTGATTTCTGGACTTGTGTCACCTCTCTTGCCGTTCCAGTCCGACCACTCGGTCGGATCAGCGACGATCGCGCTTATGGAGATTGGCGTTGTCTGGGGGTCGGTGAGGAGCGGCACGTTGGCCGGGTTCGACCACCAGAATTGCGTGTAGAAGCCGGTTGTACCGGGGCCGGTGGTACCGGATGCCTTCGGCGACGCGAAGTGGAACCGCACGTTGGCTGGACCACCGCAGCTGCCGCCACGCTGATATTGGAAAGTGCCCCCGCCACCGGACACGCTGACGGTGACGCTCAACGTCTTGCCGCTGAGATCACCGGTCAGGCTGGCGTCCCTGGTGGTGAGCAGGGCGGTGTAGATATTGGGTTTGAATGGGAACGAGACGGTGGTACCGTCCGTCGTCGCCGGCATGGACGCCGCCGACACCCGAGGTGCAATTGCTTGGCCCGATGGGTTGTAGTCGTACACCGTCCAAGACGCGGGGGGCGTGCCCGCCGGATCCAGCGTGCAGCTCAGTCCAGTGGGGTCCCCGACCAGCGCTTGGACTTCCGCCGTGAGCTGAAGGAGCGTGGTCGAATCGACCGCAGCGGTAACGCTGTGGCCATCGTTGCACGTAAGTGTTACCTGGGTGTCGCTGGTGTCGGCAACGGCCCTCGATGACGTTGCGGCGATGAAAGCGAGACTTGCAACAAGCGCGAGGACCAGGCTTCCCATAGCCCGCCTCCGCCCACGATGAAGCGAGTTTCCCGAAATTCGACGGGAAGATACTGTCCGAAGCACACTTAGCTGATTCATATCCAACTCTCCGGTCCTCGATGCTCTTTCTCGCCGCGACCTCGTCGCGTGTGGCGAGTTCTCCACTCGCGGCCTGAATGCGACGCCGTCTATAAGAGGGAGAAAGTATCTCCCGTGGTACGGCATAATCGGTTAGTTACGGAATATCTGGGGAGACAGGCGAAGCGTTACTGCGTTGTCAACCCTCGATGGGAACGGGAGGCTTGAGGACGATGAACTCGGAAGAACTCGAAAAGCGATTTCGGGAGTTCGCCAACCAGGCCGCCAGCTTCACGCGCCAAACGATCGGCATCAGCGTCCTCGGAAAGAAAGACCAGACGAATCTGGCCGAGTCCAATCTCGAAATTGCTAAGACAATATTTGGCAAGTGGTGTATTGAAATCTTCGTGATACTCTACGGCGAGGCACCGATCGGATTCGAGAAACTCCGCAGGGATCTCGGATCCATAAGCCCCCGGGTCCTTTCTGGGAAATTGAAAATGATGGAAAGCCAGGGGCTTGTTCAGAGGACACTCATAGATTCTAGGCCTCCGGGCGCGCGCTATTCACTTACGGAGAAGGGGTTAACGGTCGCAAGGCTTGGCGAGCCCGTGTTTCTCTTTCTTAGCTCCAAGTGATTCTATTCTAGAGATGTTCGAGCAGGAAGCCACGTGCTTCCAGAATATCGCGACGGCCATTGCCCCGGAGAAACGGGAGCCTCCCACCGGGCGCTCGATCCGCCGTCAACGGCGAGGCTTCCGGGATTTCATCAAACCAATTCGAGTGGAGCCAAGGAACACCAACGAGCGGCCTTCTTCAGTGGCTTCTAACGCCGGAGGATTCAAGGCATTATTGGAGCACTCCCCGTCGGGAGCAATGGTGTGCACAACTGCATCCGTCGGATGCAGGTGGAACCCGGCTGGCAGTCGGGCTAGAGAACCCGCCAAGCGCCCATGGACGAAAGCAGGGCGTAGANCGGACAACCGCACGGTTGGAACGCTTCGTCGGAACCATTGCTCCAAGATGACGCTGACGTGGATGTAGCCGAGCAAACCTACCGCCCCATCTCGCCCACATGGGTCAGGGGCGAAAACAGACTATGCTAGCATCCTTTTGCCGGTTCGATTGAACTGTGGGCGTCTGCGTGAGTCCTAGGGGTATCTACTTGCAGTCCGGCGAGCTCTCTGCTATTCTGAAAACACTGCAATCATCCAGTCCTTGACGTCAAACCCGCTCTTGGTGAGGAGCCCTCTTGACGCAGCGTTATCAACGTTCAGCGTTGCCAGCATAGAATGGATGTCGTGCTGTCGTGCGTAGGATTTGACGGCAGATAGAAGTGAGAGACCAACGCCCTGGTGCCTGTGTTCCTTGCCAACCGCTATGTATTCCAGCCAAAGTGTTCGTGGCGCCGAACCCACCCAGCCCAGTGGCTGAACTAGGATGAAGCCAACAACTCGTCTGCCAATCAGAGCGACAAAACTGCAGCCCTTCTTTGCATAGAACTCAAGCTCCTTCAACGGAAGGGCGCGGCTTATTGTGGCCCGTTCTCGGTGGAACGCCCGCTGCCTACCCGAAGTCTGCAACTCGTCGAGATATTCCTTCACAACTCCCCTGTAGATGCCGTCCACCGACCTGTAGTGGATCGTCTTGAGGGGCTTGATCTGGAGCTTCTGTTTCAACTGGGTCTCGGGCACGAATATCATTTCCTGGCAGGTTTATCAATGCTTGCGGACGCGCGGTCTGTCTTCGCTCATTCTCGCCTCTACCAAGCGCGGTCAAGTGACAACTCGTCCGCGAGGTTGCATCTTGGGGTGGCTGGTTCCGTTGGGACATCTTTCATGCCCACAGCGCCTTCTGGCCTCAATCTTCTCCCGCCGTAAGCTCAACCACGTCGTTCCGCCAACGCGGGAGGACTCCCTTTAGTTGGTTTTGAATGGACTCCAGTTTCTGAAAAACGTCCCTTACTTTGTCGGGTAGGTATCGGACCCCGTAGATGAGTTCGTCCCAAACGGAGAAAATCCGTTCCAAGTCGGCTTTGCTCACGCCATCTCCATCCGTCGCCGGACGGTAGTCGAGGATGCGATACAGTTGCCGGAACCATGCCGTCGTGTGCTCGGGCGGTTTTCCGTGGTAATATTCTGCGCCTATCTCCTTCGTTATCCCCGGCATGAAAGCTGCCGACGCTTCCCGGTTAATCTTCTCCGCTAGGTCGATCTTCAGCGTGACTCGTGCCAACTTCCGGGAACGTGCCAAGTCCTTGTCCCTCTGGTCTTCTATCTCCCCAAGCCGGTTCGTCGCCTTCCAGAGAACGGCAGTAAAGGCGGCGAGGGCAATCGTCGCAGCGGCAAGAGTGAAGTTGGCGACAAGGAGTAGGGTCTCGAAATCGACCAAGTGTTCGGCCCCGCATGTGATGTCCTTCGACAATTAAGGGGCTTCGATTCAAGGCATGAAACCGTGCATTTCCAAATCGGCCAAGCCTCCCCGAAGTTGCAATCAGTGCTGGTTCAAGCCCCGTCGGGAGCACTATCCCCATCGAGCTGGTACAAATTAGGCCTACTTCGAGACACCCACGACGAGTGCCGCGAACGCCTGCTCGAACTCGGCAAGGGATGGCTCCGGTCGGATGCGACCGTAATAGAGCTCAGTCGTCCGATGCCCTAGCGCCCGACTCACCGCCTCGATGGAAACGTTGCGGTCCTTCGCCACCTGGGCGAAAGTCTGGCCTGAAGGTCTTCAGGCGGTTTGGTTTTCCGTAGGAGATGGTTTCGCGGCGGGAAAGCGTGCTCGTCCCGCGCTGACTAACTCTTCGCGTCCAGTTTGAACGCCCGTCTCACGCCCCTCTCGAACGTGGAGGCGGGCAGGATCCGGCGAAGGCGGATGTAACGGCGGGCGTCCGTGCCCACTCGGTACCGCAACGCGGGTGACCTGCTTTCGACAATCCGCAGGACGCACTCGGCCACGGCCGCAGGTCCCGGACCTTGGCTCTCCAACCGTTCGATCGAACTCAAGCCGCGACGACGCCAAGGGTCGTAGTCGTTGATCGGTTCCGCCCCATATTGCCGATTGCGGCCGATATTCGTTTTGAAGAATCCCGGTTCGACGAGTGAGACGCCGATGTTAAAGGGCTTCAGCTCATGCCGCAGCGACTCCGTGTATCCTTCGAGAGCGAACTTGCTCGCGTTATAGAATCCGAGGAACGGCGCGGCGATCAATCCGGCGACCGAGCTGATGTTGATGATCCGCCCGCTGCCCTGCTTCCGCATCGTCGGAAGGACGGCCTTGACCATCCGAACCGCGCCGAAGAAGTTCGTCTCGAACTGCGCCTTCGCTTGCTCTAGTGTCACCTCTTCGATAGCCCCTCCCTGAACATAACCCGCGTTGTTCACGAGAATGTCCAAGTGGCCCGTCCGGTCTAGGATTGTGTCCACGCAAGCACGTACGGACTCGTCCATGCGTACATCCAACGGACCCATTGAGACACCGGGCATGGATCCGTTTGCCGACGGATGTCGGGAAGTTCCGAACACCTCCAAGTCCCTCTTGGCGAGAAGTTCTGCGATGGCCTTACCAAAACCGGACGACGCGCCCGTGACTAGAACGACCTTTCTGTGGGACATCACATGAATCCTCCTCGAGGGTTTGCAACAACTTGCACGATATAACCATTTCGCGAACCGGCGGCCCCTGGCCTCGCGCTCCCGGCCACTTCGTGCCAGCGCGTAGAACGTCGCCTTCTCGTTCCTGCGAATTGTGCCTAATGACGGTTTTGACTTGCTTCGAATCGAAATGCGACCCTTGCAAGAAACTGGGCGCGGAACCTCTGAGAGACACATGGATGTCCGCGCTTCTTCTATCGTCGCAAACATCAAAATTCCTTTGAGCCCGTTGCAAATTTGGTAGGCGGCCGCAACGTGAGCGTTGAACCCCGTTTCCCTGGGGGCAGAGGGGAAGCCACGCAGGCCGGTCACATTTGTCGGCGTATCACGGTGGTATAATAGTAACATCGTCCTGCACAGACCGCCCTGCTCGCGCTACATGGCGTTGGTTGCCAACGCGTTCCCGGCGATGGCTGCGCCGACCCCCTAGGCGCGTCGGGAAGCGGAGACGAAAGTGAGCAAGCGCTGAGCAGCCAGAATCGCTCTGCCACACAAATGCCAGCCGGATGGCCCAAATGTTGCCATTGGAATGCCCCTATGGAGGAGCGGTGGGTAGCGAGGCCTGGGAGCCGAAGTCTCCGTCGGGAGCAATCGATTAATGCCAATTTTCGAGATAGCTGGCTCGGAGGAATCGTGAGACCGTCAGCGGTCCCCCTCCGTCAGGACGTTCACTGCGAACCGGACGTCATCCGAGGGTGGCCTCGTAGAGGATGACGTCCGCCGTGGCGGGCTTGATGAGGATCTGCATGAGGTCGGTCTCGCTGTAGAGCGCCGCGGAGAGTGTGAACAGGTCACCGAGACTCACGACGCTGGAGCCAGGCGTCGCGGGGATGTATGCGATGCTCCCGTTGAAAGGGGATCGGTAGAGGGCGCCCAGGGGAGTCGCGGAAACGACTGCGGCACCGTCGAGGGTCAACACCCTCAGATAGGTCGTCGTGTTCGAGTATCCGGATCCCGCGGACGTGACCTTGAGGTTCCAGCGGGTCCCGTCTGCCGATCTCTCGATTGTCGCGAAGAGGTCCGAGAACGTGACCGGGATGTTGATGATGTGGACGAGGATCCCGACGCTCACGGCTGGGGTGAAGGGGCCCGTCACCGCGGCCCGGATGCCGAAGAACGCGTTGTCGCCGAGCGGGTCCTGCTCATCGATGTACGCGGGGTAGCGGAACTCAAAGTATGGCCCCGTGGTGGACGTGTTCTGGAAGGTCGCGAGCATGCTGGCCGATCCGTTCCCCGCGACTTGAGACAGAGACTTCGAGATGGANGTAACGTTGGTCGGGCCCGGGAACGAGATCAAGGCCCCCGGCAGGGAGTTGTTGAACGCCGTCGCGTAGGGATATCCGTAGGCCCACGCTTGCCGCCCTGTCTGGTTGAACGTGAGCGTGAGCCCAGTCGGCGACAGATCGGGGGCAAACTTGCCCGAGGCGACGGGGAAGAGGTCGAGCATGACGCCCATGTGCGGGTCGTAAAAGGCGCCCAAGTACAGCCGGAGGGTCAGGGTCGACGTCGCGCCCCCGCTCTCGTTCGCGTACGTCGTCGCGGTGTAGATCCGAAAGATGGGATGGGCGGTGTTCGAGTAGTCGGCGAAGGTCGCCTCAAGGAGCTTGCTGATCGAGCCGTCCGAGACGGTCAGAGGAATCGGTGGAGGCCGCGTAAGGACGTACACCGAGATGGAACCAACCGCAACGACGGCCGCAACGGCGAGGACGAGGAAAAGCCATCGTCTTCGATGCGGAGGCGCTGATGCGAAAGCCGTAGGCGTGCCGGGTTGCGTTCCCTCCACCTCGAGAGGAAATCGTTGGCGAGGATTAACAGGTTTCGGCGCGCTTCGTGGCGGAGGAGTCTTTCTTTAGGTGCCGAAAGCTCCGTTCGGAGATCCCATAGGCCTTCATGCGCGTTTCTGGATGACGTCGGGTTCCTGCTCGGCCTCTCGCGGGGTGCCCGCCCGCGCATTGTGACCGGCGCCGCGTGCGACCCTTGCGAGCTTGTCTTGGCTGCGCGCGTAGCTGAACACCACATCGTGCCCCGCGCGCGAAGAGTGTCCCCAGCTTACCGCCCATCAACCCGGAACCTAAAATGCGGACTCGCGTGCTACCCGTCCCGTCTCAGTCTGACAAACACCTGATACGTGACGGCGTCCCAGGCATTGTGAATTCCAGTCACGAGAAGGAGCAGCGCTGCCGCGCCGACGAGGAAAAGGGCTGAGCGCGCGTCGTACTGAGCCGCGAATGACGAGAGTGCCAGAACAATGTACGCCGCGAGCGGAAGCAGAACATGGAACAACCAGTCCTCGAACACCGGGCGGTACGAGCCTTGCATGCGCATACGCCGTGACACGACGACGATGTACACGACCCCACCGAGACCCACGAATCCCCAAAGAGCCGCGACAATAGCGATTTCGTCCCATGGGGCGCTCAGAATCGCCGAGAGCAGGAGCACCACTCCGAAGTGAACGACGCTCGGCGTCCCGAAGGCTCGGCCGGCTCTCTCGTCACCTCGGGCGATCGGCCTTGCGGCAATCAGCGTAATGACGACGAACTGCAATCCGATCAGGGCGCCGGCCGACGAGCCAACGATGACGTAGAAGTTTTCCCATCCGTCGAAGGCGGTCATGAGCGATCGACCTCCCTCGCATCTCGAACTCGCCTGTATTGTTCGTCGCTGACCTTCTCCATCCAGTTGACGACTTTGCCGTCGAGTGCTTCCTGGATGGCGATGTGCGTCATCGCGCTGGTCGGCGTGGCGCCGTGCCAATGTTTCTCTCCGGGGGGACACGAGACCACATCTCCGGGATGGATCTCT
>JGI25384J37096_10000353_pt1 | contig 12725 bp, 10 predicted proteins | sample GraSoi013_1_40cm_4_FD_37096 | JGI IMG/M metagenome (IMG submission 37096)
CGTTGTCGCGTACGGAAAGATTCTTCCACCTTGGTTGCTCCACTTTCCCCCCCACGGGTGTATCAATGTACATGGTTCGATTTTGCCGAAATACCGCGGTGCCGCGCCCGTGCATTGGGCAATCGCGAACGGCGAGACAACGACGGGTGTGTGTACGATGCTGCTCGATGAAGGTCTCGACACGGGGCCTGTTTATCTATGCCGGGAGACGGCTATCGGTCCGAACGAAACCGTGGCTGAAGTCTATGACCGCCTGGGGGGCATAGGCGCGGACCTGTTGATCGAGACGCTCGAAGGTGTGCTGAACGACTCGCTCGAGCCAAAACCTCAGGACAATTCCAAAGCGACATTTGCGCCGATGCTCAAAAAGGAACACGGATTTATTGACTGGCGCATGGCCGCGGTTGAAATTCACAATCGCGTGCGCGCGTTCAATCCATGGCCGGGGACGGCAGCGAAGTTCAGGGGCGTGGTTTGCAAGATTCTGAAGACATCTGTGGGTGTGGCCTGTGAAGGCCTGAACGAATTGGGCGGCGGTCCCTCTCCACCCGGGAGCCCGGAGGGAGAGGGTGAGTTATCCAATCGGCAATTCAAGCCAAGTTCAATCGTCACTTCCAAAAACTTCTTAGCGGTCATGTGTGGCGATGGAGGTTTACTCGAGATTATGCGGCTACAGCCTGAAAACCGAAAAGCGATTTCCGGCGCGGATTTCGCAAATGGGGCGCGAATCGAGCCCGGTGAAAAATTCGAATCCCTCATGGATAATTGATCCATGCGCGAAGCACGCTTTGATCCTGTCGAATCCGATCGGAAACAGGTAAGCCGGTTCTCGCTGTGGTCCAGCATCATTCTGATGGCAGCGATCCTGGCCGTGGCCGGAATCGTGAGTGCGCTGACAGCGATGCGTTTTGCGATTCGCGGCCGCGAAGTCGCAATACCGCCGCTGGCCGGAAAGACCGCAGACGAAGCGAAGGAAATTCTCAGTCACAGTGGTTTGCTGTTGAAGGTGTCAACTTCACGCTTCAGTTCGAAAGTGCCGGAAGGACATATTCTGGATCAGATTCCGCCTTCCGGAAGCCGGCTCAAAATTAATCGCACGGTAAAGGTGCTTCTTTCACTCGGAGAGCGCCGCTTCCCCGTGCCGAATCTCGTCGGNACGAGTCTGCGGGCTGCCCAGCTCACGCTATCGCAGCGCAAGCTTGCTCTTGGGAAGGCGCTGTACGCTCACACTTCCGAAGGCGAACCCTCCACGGTTGTTTATCAGGCGCCGAAGCCCGGAACACAAGAGGGTAGCGATCCGTCGGTCAACATTCTTATTTCGCTCGGGCCACCAGCCCAGTATTTCATCATGCCCGATCTGATTGGGAAACCGGCAGACCTCGTCGCTTCTCGCGCTCGAAATGAAGGCTTTCGCATCGGTAAGGTCAACTATCGAAAATATCCAGGCGTTGAGCCCGGCGTCGTCATTCAACAAAAGCCACAGGCGGGGTACCGTCTGACCAAGTCGGATGTCGTGCTTCTGGACGTGAGTCAGTGAGCATCCGGATCGCGCCCTCGATCTTGTCGGCGGATTTCGCCGCGCTGGGAGAAGAAATACGCAAAGTAGAGGAAGCCGGAGCGCATCTGATTCACGTTGACGTCATGGACGGCCACTTCGTTCCGAACATCACTATAGGTCCACCCGTTGTTAAATCCATTCGGAAAACCACGAAGCTTCCTCTGGATGTGCATCTGATGATTTCCGACCCGGATAAATACATTCCGGCGTTTGTGGATGCAGGCGCGGACATGCTGACCGTACACGCCGAAGCCACGATTCATCTGGACCGTACACTGAATTTCATCCGCTCACAAAACATCGGCGCCGGAGTCTCAATTAACCCGGCGACACCGGTTCGAAACGTGGAGCACGCCGTGGCTTTGGCCGATATGTTGCTCATCATGACAGTGAATCCGGGCTTCGGCGGGCAAACCTTCATTCCCTACACTGTGGAAAAGATTCGTCAAGCCCGGCAACTTATTGAAAATCGTAATTATCGCTGTGTCATCGAAGTTGATGGCGGCATCGATACCGATACGGTTCCCGACGTCGTGCGGGCCGGCGCCGAAGTTCTGGTTGCGGGTTCGGCGATCTTTCATAGCCCCGAACCGGCCCGGAAGATTAGGGAAATGCTGGAAATAGCCGCATCGGTCGGCTATCATCATGGGTACGTGTAACGACCCCCCCCTGAGGTATGGAATGAGGAAGTTTTTCTTAGTTTTGCCATTATTTCTACTTCTGCTCAGTTGCGGAAAAAAAGTTGTGACCAACGCACCGGCCAGCAACTTGGAAGAGCCNGATCGAGTCCTTTTTGAAAGAGCGATGCACGATCTGGAGAGAAACAAATTCATCGTCTCCCGTTTGANTCTGCAGACGCTGATTAATACCTACCCGGACAGTGAGTTCCTGCCACAAGCGAAGTATGCGCTGGCGGAATCCTTTTACCGGGAAAGCGGGAATTCCTCCATGAACCAGGCAGAAGCCGAGTTCAAGGATTACATCACGTTTTTTCCGNNGAGCGATTTGGCGGATGATGCTCAGCTGAAAATTGCGCTCACCCATGTGCGCCGCATGGAGAAGCCGGACCGGGACCGGACGCAGGCCCAATTAGCCGAATCGGAATTGAAGGCGATGATCGAGAACTATCCCGACAGCCCCTTGCTTGACGAGGCGAAGGAGAAATTGAGGGCAGTCCAGGAAGTGCTTGCCCAAGGTGTGGACAGGGTCGCGGATTTTTACTACCTCAGGAAATCTTATCCTGCTGCGATTGCCCGTTATAAGGAAATCATGACCAAGTATCCGGACTATTCGAAAATGCCGGATTCTCTTTACTATCTGGCGGAGTCNTTGCGCCACAGCAACAACGAACCAGAGGCTGCTATCTACTATGCCCGCATTGTTACGGATCATCCGCTTTCGGACCGCGTTGAAGAAGCAAAACACCGCCTGACTGCTATGAACATGCCCATTCCGGAGGCAAATCCAGTTGCTCTGGCTCGCGCGCAGGCTGCCCCGCGTGAGGAAAGAAGCATTATCGGCAAAATGTTCGGTCTGGTCCGGCATCGGCCTCCGGTTTCGACTGAAACGGGAGCCGCCTCTTCTGCCGCTGAGGCAGAGGAGAACACCGCACCAACCAGCGTCAGAGGGGGCACAGCCGGCAGTGGAGATACGACGGGTGAATTCAATATCGACTCCAAAGTAGTGCAGCCGGGCAAGCCGCCGGCAAAGAAACTCCGCTGAGGTGTTCCCCTCCTCTGCGAGGAGGGGAATGGGACTCCAGCTAAAAGGGCGGACCCCATCCGCCCTTTTTTGATAACGCGGCCTTTGCAAAAATTCGAGCGGTATGAAACCAAAAATTCTGATAGCTGACGACAGTCCGACGATTCGCCGGCTTGTCACACAGACCTTCGCTGAGGGAAGTTTTGAAATTGTGGAGGTCAGTAACGGCGAAGCGGCAATCAAGGCGTTCGACGAAGCGCGCCCGAGCATCGTTCTGGCCGATATCTACATGCCTGGAAAGAACGGTTATGAGGTGTGCTCCTACGTCCGGAGTCATGCCACGCTGGGCGCGACTCCTGTTATTTTGCTGGTCGGCGCGTTCGATGCGTTCGACGAGGGAATGGCTCAAGGAGCCGGCGCTACGGCGAACATTACAAAACCTTTCGAGCCGGCTGCCTTGATCGATTTGGTGAAGTCGCTGGTGTCGGCAGAGGGCCGGACGGAACCACAGCCAGAACCCGAGCGCGAGATTGAAAAGCTGAAGGAACCTGTGACAGCGGCCGTCAATTCGGCCGCGTCGGTTGAAGAAAAGGCCGAAGATCTGCTTGGACTCGAAACAATATTCAAAGCGGAGCCCGAGCCAGAGAAGATTTCGAGCGCCATTAGCGATGAAGACATCGATCGCATTGCCGACCGGGTGATCCAACGGCTCTCGACGCAAGTTATCGAAAGCATTGCTTGGGACATTGTGCCGGACATCACGGAGAAGATCGTTCGCGAGGAATTGAAAAGAGACCGATGAAGGTTGATATCTCCAAAACCTACGAGGCGAAAGAAGTCGAAGGGCGCTGGTACCAATTGTGGGAATCGCGAGGCTATTTCCGTGCCGATGCGAAATCCGATCGGCCCGTTTTCTCGATCGTGATCCCGCCTCCGAATGTCACCGGCTCCCTGCATATGGGTCACATGCTCAATCACACGGTTCACGATGTGATCGTGCGACGGAAGCGGATGCAGGGTTTCAACACGTTGTGGCTTCCGGGAATGGATCATGCGGGCATTGCCACCCAGAATGTCGTCGAACGCGAACTCAGAAAAGAAGGTCTGAGCCGCCATGACATCGGACGAGAAAAATTCGTCGAGCGTGTCTGGCAATGGAAGGAGCAATACGGCGGAATCATTTTGAAACAGATTCGGCGCATAGGGGCCTCCTGTGATTGGTCGCGCNAACGGTTCACACTGGATGCGGGTTTATCGCGCGCTGTCCGCGAAGTCTTTGTCCGTTTGTACGATGAGGGACTGATCTACCGCGGCAAGCGGCTCATCAACTGGTGCCCTCGCTGCATGACCGCATTGTCGGATCTGGAGGTCATCTACCAACCTGTCGATTCGAAGTTGTATTACATCAAGTATCCGCTGAAAGGCCGCGATAACACATTCGTCGAAGTCGCCACCACACGGCCCGAAACGATGCTCGGCGACACAGCCGTTGCCGTTAACCCGAATGATGAACGGTACACAAAGTACAAAGGTGAAGCGGCGATTTTGCCCTTGATGAATCGTGAAATCCCGTTCATCCAGGACGACGTGGTCGATCCAGCGTTCGGAACGGGTGTTGTGAAAGTGACGCCGGCGCACGATCCCGCCGACTTTGAAATGGGCCAGCGGCACGGTCTGTCGCAAATAAGCGTCATTGGCGAAGATGCGAAGATCACCCCGGAAGGCGGCTNATACCGAGGGCTGGACAGAACCGAAGCCCGAAAGCGCGTGCTCGCGGATCTGGAAGCGCAAGGTCTGCTTGCCCGAATCGAGCCTTTTACACATAACGTTGGGCACTGCCAGCGTTGTCATACCGTCGTCGAACCGCTGCTGTCGACGCAATGGTTCGTGAAAATAAAACCCTTGGCGGAACCTGCCATTGCTGCAGTCGAACAAGGAAGCACGCAGTTTGTGCCGTCAAATTACGCGAAAACTTATTTCGAATGGATGCACAACATCCGCGACTGGTGCATCTCGCGTCAATTATGGTGGGGACACCGTATCCCCGCGTGGTATTGCGACGAGTGCGGCGAAATCGCTGTTTCGCGAACAGATCTGGATCGCTGCCCGAAGTGCGCCTCGGCGAAAATCCGGCAGGATGAGGACGTGCTCGATACATGGTTCAGTTCCGGTCTGTGGCCGTTCTCGACTCTCGGTTGGCCGGATCAGACCGACGATCTGACAACGTTTTATCCGACCACACTGCTCATTACCGCCTACGACATCATTTTCTTTTGGGTCGCACGCATGATGATGTTCGGCTTGAAGTTCATGAAGGATGTCCCGTTCAAAGCTGTCTACATCACCGGAATCATTCGCGATGCCGAGCGCCAAAAAATGTCTAAATCGAAAGGCAATGTTGTGGATCCGCTGGAGATCTGCGACCGCTTCGGCACGGATGCCGTCCGGTTTGCCCTGGCCCGCATGGGCGCGCCGGGCACGGACATTGCTGTTTCGGATGAGTTGCTCGATTCCTATCGAGCTTTTGCAACCAAGATTTGGAATGCCGCAAGATTCATCTTCAGGCAAGTCGATGAAGCGGATCGCTTGCCGTCCAGTGCCGATTTGAAACATTCAAACTTGGCCCTGGTCGACCGCTGGATCTTGTCGCGCCTTGCGTGCGTAACGGAAACAGTTAACCGCTCCATCGAACTGTACAATCTCCACGAAGCCGCGCGCCACGTTTACGACTTCTTCTGGCACGAGTTCTGCGATTGGTACCTCGAGATGATCAAGCTCGATCCCGAGCGGTCGAAGCCTGTGTTGCTGTATGTCTTCGAGACGGCTCTGCGTTTGTTGCATCCCTTCATGCCATTTATCACTGAAGAATTGTGGCAGAACCTCCCGCACAAAGGTGACTCGATCGTCATCGCGGCATACCCCGAATTTGATTCTGAGTTGGTGGACGAACGTGCGGAATCGCAGACGGAACTGGTGCAAGAGATTATTGTCAAGGTCCGTAATATTCGCACTGAGATGAAAGTCGATGCCAAACAGACAGTTTCCGTTCGCATTGCGACCAACGATCCACAACTGACTCAGCTGCTCTCCAACGCGCGTGAGTACATTTTTAAATTGGCGCAAGCGAACCAGGTCGAGATCGTTCCGAAACTTTCAGGAGACAAACTCGCCGCACAAGCAGTGGCGGGCGGCCTCGCTCTGGAAGTTCCCCTTGCAGGTTTGATCGATCTCGAAGCGGAGCGGCTCCGGCTCAAAAAAGAAGTGGAGAAGATCCAGCGAGAGATCGACAAGCTGGAGCGAGCGCTTGCGACGAACAGCTTTGTGGAGCGCGCACCAAAAGAGGTTGTCGAAGAGAACCGCCGCCGGCTCGCAGACTACCGCGATCAGGCCGCAAAACTGGCCGAGGGCTTGAAGCGGCTGGAGTAGCAACCTATCCCTTTCCGCCGGCGCCCTAACGCATTCTGTTCCGGCCCTGGATATTCACCTGCGCGTGACTGCGAACGCTGATGGACAGGAAACTCGACGAGCTTCTGTACGCCTTGATGCAAAACATGATGATTACCATTTCTGGCGAGAAGCTCGCCCGTGACCTCAACGTTTCGCATTCGACTTTAGCGCGATGGATCGAGAAGCTCCGCGAGGCAGGAGTCGAAATCCGAGGCGAATTGTTTACCGGATACCGTCTCGCTCGTTTGCCCGATGTTTTGCTTCCTCAGCTGATTCGGCCGCGCCTTCGAACGACGATGATCGGCCGCGTTCTCTATCACTTTTACAGCGTCGATTCCACAAACGCCTTCGCAACCCGGCTTTTCGCTCATGGACACAAGATTCCCGAAGGCGCAGTTATCATTGCGGAATCGCAGACATCGGGCCGCGGGAGGCTTGGACGGAGCTGGCACTCGGAACGCGAGGCAGGACTCTACTTCTCCATAGTACTCTTTCCAAAAGCGCCGCCCAGCCTTGCGCCTCTATTCACACTAGCGACGGCCGTCGCTATGCACAATGCGTGTGAGCATTACACAGGATTGGATATCGATATCAAGTGGCCGAATGATCTGCTTGTTGAGGGCAAGAAGTTCTGCGGAATCCTTTCCGAGATCCAGGCCGAGGTTGATTTAGTGAAGAACATGGTCATCGGTATCGGTGTGAACGTCAATCATGAAACCCTTCCGCCTGACATTGCGGACCGGGCGACGTCGCTGCGCATGGCGTCGGGCCGAATCCAGTCGCGTATCGAGATTTTGTTGGAGTTTTTCGAAGAGTTCGAGAACATCTACATGGAGTTCGAGAGAAGAGGCCCTCGCAGCATTATCGAGCAATGGACGAGCTTTTCCAGTTTCGCCACCGGGCGCCGTATCGAAATTCACGACGGCGTGAGGAAAATCACCGGCGTCACACGCGGCCTGAATGCCCTGGGCGCCCTGCGCATCGAACAGAAGAGTGGTCAGCTTGAAGAGGTCTACAGCGGCGACGTTGTGAGTTGGGAATGACAGATGCTATTAGCTATCGATCTCGGTAATACAAACACCGTTTTCGGTGTCTACGACGGCGAGAGGCTTGTCATGCATTGGCGCCTGTCTGCGCAGAAGGACCGAACGGTCGATGAGTTCGGCATCCTTCTCCGGAACCTGTTCGCTCTCGAAAAGATCGATGCCCAAAAAATCCGGAAGGTCATCATTGCTTCAGTGGTTCCGCCTTTGGACCCCGTTCTGAACGAGATGGCTGTAAGTTATTTCTCGGTTAAACCGATATTCGTTACCTACGAAAATGCCGGCATTCCGGTTCTCTATGACGATCCGCGCGAAGTCGGTGCCGATCGCATTGTGAACGCCGTTGCGGCGATTCGCAAATATGGACAGCCGGCCATCGTTGTGGATTTCGGTACTGCAACAACCTTTGATGTCATCACAGCGGCCGGTGAGTACCGAGGGGGTTTGATTGCGCCGGGTATCGTGATTTCGGCTGAGGCTCTTTATGAACACGCGGCCAAACTGCCTCGAATCGAAATTCAAAAACCNGCAAAACTCGTCGGTACGTCGGCCATCACAAGCATGCAAAGCGGATTGTTTTATGGATACGTCGCTCTCGTGGACGGAATCATTACCCGCCTCAAAGACGAGCTGGGTCAGACCGCCCGCGTGATCGGCACGGGGGGCCAGGCATCATTGATCAGCCAGGAAACCAAGCTGATCGAAACCGTCGATTCCAATCTCACGTTGGACGGCTTGCAACTGGTCGCTTCTCGTCTTTTTGGCCGTTGATAGCCCTCTCCCTCTGGGAGAGGGCGGCGCGACAGCGCCGGGTGAGGGTTGCAAGTCTGGTCAAATCCTGAGACCCTCACCCTACCCTCTCCCAGAGGGAGAGGGTAGTTCCGCGTATTCCGTTATTCTGTCTTGTCAGCCGTGTAATAATGACTCCAATTCAAATGACCTCGGGGTCCGTGGAGACGATATGATGCGTCGAATAGTTATCCTGCCTTTGCTTTTTCTCTCTATCGTTATCGGATGCAGCCGTCCCGGCACGAGTCCGGAAACCAATGCAGCTGATGCCGGTCAACCGGTTCAGGGCGACTGGGCCGTTGTACGTTTTGAAAGCGAGCCCGACAACCTGAACCCCCTTATCACGCAACTGGGAACAGCAAGGTATGTATTGAACGGTGTCAACAACTCGCAGATATACGAATTCCTGATGGCCTACAATACGAAGGATTGGGACCTGACGGAACCGCTGCTGGCAGAGGCTCCGCCGGCGATTTCCGCCGATCATCTGACCTACACGTTCACGATCCGTGACGGAGTGAAGTGGCATGACGGGCAGCCGTTGACGCCTGCCGACGTTCTGTTCACATTCAAAGCGGCGGCTTGTCCGCTGGCCGATACTGCATGGGCGCGAAGCTTTTTAACCGATCTGGCCGACATCCAAATTGACGGCCGTTCGGTCCGCTTCATCATGAGCAAGCCCAACGTTTATAACGTGAGCAACATTGCGAATATCCTAACGATCATTCCCAAACACGTTTTTGACGCGGAAGGACTGCTCGATGGCTTTAGTTACAAGGACATCGTTGCGCCTCAGGCAAAGAGCGATCCGAAAATCAAAACGTTCGGTGATCAATTCAATGCTCATCGAGCGAATCGAGCGCCGGTTGGAACAGGTCCGTACAAGTTCGAAAAATGGGATAGCGGGAGAGAACTCATCCTCGCGCGGAACGACGACTATTGGGGAAAGAAGCCTTATTTAGACAGAATTGTCTATCGCATTATTACGGACTATACCGCCGCCCTGACTGCGTTAAAGGCCGGCGACGCGGATGCGATGCCTCGGCTTTTGCCCATTCAGTATACGGAACAGACCGGCGGTTCTGCGTTCGAGCAGCAATTTGCGAAAGTGAAATATTCCATTCCGACCGAAGCCGCCATCATGTGGAACAATGAGCGGCCGTTCTTCAGAGACAAAAGAGTTCGCCAAGCCATGACGATGCTCGTGGATCGGCAGAAGATCATCGATGGGATCCGTCTGGGCCTGGGCAAGATCGGCGTGTCGTTCCTCGATCCCAGCGCGAGAGATTTCAATCCCAACATCAAGCCGTTGCCGTACGATCCGAAACGTGCAGCGGAACTCCTCGATGAAGCCGGATGGAAGGACCATGATGGCGACGGCATTCGCGACAAGGATGGCGTGAAGTTCAAGTTTGAATTTCTTGGTTCTTCGGGCAGCCAGATTTTCAAGCAGCTCTCACCGGTTTTGGCCGAGGAGTTTCGGAAAGCTGGAATTGAAATAACAGAACGAGTCCTCGAATTGAGCGTCATGCTCCAGAGTTTAAAGGACCACCGATTCGATGCGAGCACGCTTAACTTTTCGCATGGTGATCTCTCTCCGGCGGATGCCTATCAGCTGTGGCATTCCAGCGCCACGGCGGGCGGATCGAATTTCTTTAACTTCAAAAATCCCGAAGCGGACCACTTGCTCGAACAGGCTCGCCTGGAGTTCGATCTTGAAAAGAGAAAACAGCTGTACTGGCGCTGGCAAGAGATCATCAACGATGAACAGCCGGTTACATTCTTGTTTTACCAGGAAGAATCTGCCACGTATAGTAAACGGTTCCAGAATGTGCAGTGGTTGCCGTTGCGTCCCGGGTATGATTTGAACAGTTGGTGGGTGCCGAAGGGCTTACAGAAATACAAGAGCTCGGCAAACCCGTAGTCCTGTTTGAAAATTTCAGTTCGGCGAAATCAAGGATGCCGGTCTGACCACCCCGTCTGCGCCCTTTCGGTGGCTTCGCGGCATTTTCTTAGTGGCGCAGCCTCCCCTCCTCTGCGAGGAGGGGAATGAAGATGCGAAGTTATTTTGTCAAACGTCTTCTATTGATGATTCCCACGCTGTTGGGCATCTCTCTGGTTTCGTTTCTGATTATCCATTTGACTCCCGGCGATCCCGCGTTGTTGAAACTTGGAGATACCGAGCAGCGGTCCGGCAATCAGCTCCTTGCGGCTCAAATCATCGATGAAACCCGAGCTCTTTATGGTCTGGATCAGCCTCTGCACGTTCAATATCTGCGATGGCTAAGACGGCTGGTGAGGTTCGATTTCGGCGAATCATTGCGTGACCATCGGCCGATTATCGACAAGCTGAGAGAGCGAATTCCTGTTTCTGTCAAATTAAGCGGTATCTCGCTGCTATTCGCGTATCTTATTTCGATTCCGGTAGGAATTCGCTCGGCGACACATCTTCACTCCATCGGCGACAGAATCACGACGGTCGTTTTGTTTGGCCTTTATTCGCTTCCGAATTTTTGGATTGCGACCATGGCGATTGTCTATCTCGGCGGGGGCGACTTCTGGAAGGTATTCCCTGTGTATGGACTGGCCTCGCCAAACGCGGCCGCCTGGCCGTGGTGGCAAAGGCTGGAAGATCAGCTCTGGCACCTGGTCCTTCCCATCACGTGCCTGACGTATCACACGCTGGCCGTACTCTCCCGTTACATGCGTGTCGGGATGATCGAAATCATCCGCCAGGATTTCATTCGGACCGCTCGTGCGAAAGGACTGGGGGAGCGGATCGTCGTTTACCGGCATGCTCTGCGGAATTCGCTGATACCCATCGTGACACTCATGGCCGATTTGCTCCCCGCGCTGATCGGAGGCAGCATTGTGGTCGAAACGCTTTTTTCAATTCCCGGTATGGGATCGCTCAGTTACGAAGCTGTATACACGCGCGATTATCCCCTCCTCATGGGGATATTTACGCTGAGCGCTTTTTTAACACTGTTGGGTATTTTGCTCGCGGATCTTTTATACACTCTCGTCGATCCCAGGATTCGTTATGAAAAGAGCGCAGCGGCCTGAAGGCTACTGGCAGATCGTTTCACGTCAGTTCCGCAACAATCGTGTCGCCACAGCCGGTCTGATTGTTGTTCTCTTGTTGTTCATGCTTGCGGCTTCCGCTGATTTCATCGCGAATGACAAACCGCTCGTGATGAGTTATCGAAGTGAGATTTATTTCCCCGTTCTGAAAGATTACGCCGCGTGGCTCGGCGTTTCGCGATGGGAAGCGCCGTTTCAGAATGTTTCCTTTAAAGACTTCGCCGCGATGAACTTCAAGCAAGGCGACTGGGCGCAATTTCCGCCAGTCCGATATTCTCCGAATGAGGTAAGCCTGACCAGCGTACTTCGGCCGCCTTCGGCACAACATTTCTTGGGAACCGATGACATTGGGCGCGACATTGCCAGCCGCGTTGTACACGGCTCGCGGGTTTCGTTGTCCGTGGGATTCGTGGCGGTTTCCATCTACGTCCTGATCGGCGTGGTCATTGGAGCATTTGCGGGATATTACGGCGGAATTGTGGATATCGTTGCGTCCCGCACGATTGAGATCATGCTGACGATTCCTACGTTTTTCCTGATCATCACAGTCGTCGCGTTCCTGCCGCCGAGCATTCTCAACATTATGATCGTCATTGGAATCACGAATTGGCCGACCGTGGCAAGGCTCACTCGAGGTGAGTTTCTTAAAACGAAGTCCTTGGAGTATGTTGTCGCTGCCCAGGCGCTCGGCGCCAGCGACTTTCGGACGATCTTCCGTCATATTCTGCCCAACAGTATGGCTCCGGTGTTCGTCGCCGCGACGTTCGGTGTGGCATCCGCCATCCTGATCGAGTCGACGCTGAGTTTTTTGGGATTTGGTGTGCCGCCGTCTAAGCCAAGTTGGGGGTCCATTCTTTCCAATGCGCGACAGCTCTTGCCCAGCGGCTGGTGGCTGACCGTGTTTCCGGGCCTGGCCATATTTCTCACCGTAACGTCTTATAACTTAGTGGGAGAGGGCCTGCGCGACGCCGCGGACCCTCGTTTGAAGGGCTGAGTTCTGTTTATCAGGATGGGGGAACCGGCCAAATAGCCGTCAAGAAGGTAGTACCGACGGTGGCTTGGCCGGTGGGCCCGATCCTAAATATCAGGATGGGGGAACCGGC
>JGI25384J37096_10000359_pt1 | contig 12681 bp, 15 predicted proteins | sample GraSoi013_1_40cm_4_FD_37096 | JGI IMG/M metagenome (IMG submission 37096)
ACGCGAAGAGTGCGCAGAGGCGCGATGCCCGAAGCAACCCCTACGCCTGTCTCAGACCCGATGACGCCTCCAACAACCCCTTAGTGAGGTTCCGGAACCTGCTGCCTTTTTCGAGTCCATCCTGATTACCGTCGCTTGGCTAGGCTAACACCACATTTTCCGATGAGCTAGTCAGTCGAGTGCCAGACGGATTGCTGACGGATCGTACTCGGGCTGATAGTGATGCTACAAACCTGTCGTCTGGATAACAATGTTCACCCATGATCTTGTCGAACTTGTCAATATTGATGAGTAGTGTGTAGTCGCGGCTCTTGACAGCTACCTCCTCTGAAAACCACGAGCCCCAGAGAAGCATGTTGGAAGATCTATGATTCTGAATCATTTGTGAATATAGCTCCGACGCCTCGCCTTTCACCCGTCTTTCTTCTTTCGAGAATATTGTTGACGATTAGACTTGTAGTGATGAGTCCGATGCTAACGAAGCCTAGGTAGAAAGGGAAGCCAAAGCTCGCGGTTACCAATGGGTTGGGGTGGCTGTTGAGGTCGAGACCCACAATATTGGCCGGAAGGTGGCTTGTGCCAAAGTATGGCGGTAGGATACCGTACGCTCCAAGCAGCATAGTCAGAGCGCCATGATACATCAAGAGAAAACTGAGATAGAGCTCAGTCATACAGCAGAGGCTGAAATAAACGCCCAGCTTGCTCCACCAAGTCCCGGGATGGAAGCTCGAAGCACCTAGAGCAATCAGGCTCAGGATTAACAACAGGCTAGTGAATGCTCCTAAAGGAACGGAAAAGAATGTGCTCGGGAACAGCCCAGTAGCATCAGCTTGTAAGGAGAACGGAGAGACTTGGACGGTCAGAAGCTTACTCGTCGTAGCTCCCGTGACAGTCCACCAAGGCCCACTCGCCGGTCCCAGAAACAACGCTACAACAGCGCCCAGTAACGCCAGAAGGTCTATTCGACGAAGGAGCCTCAATTCTCGTCTATGCTAGGCTCGACGCCTTCACCTGCTCATTATCGGCTACGTCTCAGATAAGTACTTCTGAGTTCATAGTCGAATCTTGACGGGTGCAACCTCGGAATTCGACGGTTGGGAACATTAGCATAAGATCTGCTCCGATCCGTGTGAAGCTGAGGCTCGATGGCGTTCACCAAGAACCCTAGGGCTTGACCAAGAAAGAAGTGAAAAAATAGTTCACAGAAAACGCCTCGATTCCAGAAGGCCAAGCACAGGCAACCCGGTCGACTCGACCCCTCGCGCTAGGCTAGTCATTTTATTAGGAACTACGAGGGATGACCGGTGAAGAGAAAATGGCGAAACAGGTAAACTGCGACTGCGGCTTCATGGTACGAACTCAGTCAGACGACGAGATCGTCCAGCACGTCCAACTCCACGCCAGAGACGTACACCAGATGGAAGTCCCGCGAGAGAAAGCTCTCGAAATGGCGAAGACAGTAGAAGCAACAGTAACAATCTAAGACTTTTCGAAAACGTCCAGTCACTCACTTCAGAGAGCAAGAGCGGACGCGCACCATTGTTAGGACGGTGGATCAGGCGGTGATCGTGGTCTCCTATGCCTCGCGTACGTCATGATCAGAATTGTCAAACCCGCCAGTGCTAGAGGGATTCCTACAAGGCTGACACCCGACGAGAGAAAGAAGAAGAAAACAGAGAAACCAGTAAGGTAGACGCCTACCATAGCAACTCTTTCCCCGAGGCTTAATTTGACAAGCTCTTCCCGCAACTGAGCCCTGTATCGAAGGAAGAGTGTTGCAATTATTACAAAAGAAATAGCCGTGATGAAGAACAGGTATGTGAGTTCTGACTGATAGTTGTTGAATGTCAGGAGCAGACCGACTTCGTCTCCGACAAATCCTGCTCCTAGTCCGTATAGGACAGCGTAGAGCCGGTAGAGCCTCTCATTCCTCCAGGCGATGCCCATCCAGCCAGCTACGGCAATCAGAGCGAGACCGTACCAGAAATGATGAAGATGGATCCCTCCCTGCATCACAACCGTAGTCGGAAACAGGGTCGCAAACAGTCTAGAACCGAAGAAGCTGACGACGAAAGCGAGCGTCGCAATAAAGGTAAGCCCATGCCTAAATGGGCTCGAAAGAGTCTGTCTCGACATGCTCTCAAGAACTTTGAGTTGCGTATTTCGTAATTATGGCTGATACGCGATTCTGGCTAAACAGTCCGGGCATCTCGTTGGCTACCTCGGGGTCGTGACATTCCGTAGTCCAGATTCCCTGCTAAGAAAAACATTCAAAACGCCCGCAACGAGTGACCCTTCATGAAAGATCCTACTCTTACCTGGCTGCTTGATCGAAGGGACCCGTCGGTCAGGCATCAGGTTCTCATCGATCTGCTCCATAGACCAAAAGATGCAAGAGATGTCCTGGCGACACGCGATAGGATTCCAAGCTACCGACCCGTTAAAAAGATACTCGCCACCCAGACCAGCGAAGGTGTCTGGTCCACCAAAAAGACCTGCTATCGTCCAAAATGGACTTCAGCGGTCTGGCCACTAGCACTTCTCGGAGAAATGGACGCCCCTCCTGAAGCTAGAATTAGTTCGGAATGCGAGAGATTTCTCGACCTTCACCAGACAGAGACCGGCGCTTTCGCCTGCCCGAGCAAGATCGAGGAGAGCAAGAGATGGGACGAGCCGTGTCTCACTGGGAATATGATTCGGACTCTGATCAAGTTTGGCTATTCTAATGACCCGCGGGTTCGAAGGGNGATCGACTGGTTGCCGAAGGGTCAGCTGGAGGATGGTGGCTGGAACTGCGACTATCCTGAGAAGAAAGTAAAGCACAGTAGCTTCATGTCCACCATCGAGCCATTATGGGCCTACTCTGAAATTCCAAGACAGAAATGGAGTCGGAAAATGAAACGGTCCGTTGATGACGGGGCCGAGTTTCTTCTCATGCACCACGTCTACAAGTCAGACAACCATCACTGGCAGGAAACCTATCCATTCTTCGCCAAACTCCACTTTCCAATGTACTACTTCTACGACATCCTCCACGCACTGCGCGTATTGACCAAACTTGTCTATGGGGACGATGAGAGGATGAGGAGCGCCGTTCAACTGTTGCTGTCAAAACGCAGACCCGATGGAGCTTGGAACCTGGAAGGGGACTGGTATCGCGAAAGCGACTACTTCTACCCTAGCGGCAAAGGCCGAAAGGCACCCGTGACAGTTGAAGAGATCGGAAAACCCAGCAAGTGGATCACTCTGAACGCCTACAGGGTCCTGACCCAGACTGGCGACTTGGACATAACGCGGTAGATCCAGAATACGCCTCGTCTCGTTGCTAAATCTTCCAGAAGTCGCTGGTCAGTCCGAGTGATTGGAAGTGGACAATTGTCTGTTCCCTTGAGGGTCTTGCATAGTCAAGACTCATCTTTTCTTTGTAGATCGGGACACTAAGTCTCAACGTCTGGTCAACCGTCAACGCCTCGCCGCCAGTCACGGATCCTGATCTTTTCCATTCAGCAAGATGGTCCTTAGAGCTAAAGAACACCATATTGTTCGAGCACGTCAGCAAGATGTTTTCCCACCATTTCGAAGCGGGCAGCGCCAGATAGACTAGGGGCTGGCCGTCGGATCGTGGAGAGACCGGCTTTTGATCTTTGAGATGAATCTTGATGTCTTCCGAACAATGGTGGCAGTAGGACGAGATCCNCTGCTCCTTTCCTAACGCTAGATGAATGGCTACTGCGTCCCAGGCGCAATTTGCAAAATACTCTTTGTCCTTCCCTGTCAGTCTAACTCTGAAAGGTGTCACTATACTGGAGAACGGGAACGCCATCAGGATCCTCTGCGTGCCGGGGTCGAAGCGCGATATGTCGAGCAGACTGGAGGTCGACCAGCGCGTTGAACGCAGATGCTCTGTCTAAGCCGAACTTTCGCATGATTTGTTCCAGCACGGGTGCCGTCGCGTGTTCCTCGAAGTGTTCGAAGATGTATTTTCTAACGTTCTTCTGGAGATTCTCAGGAGTGCTAGATTGAGACATGATGGATCCGCTAGGCTACAACCCGCCGAGGTAGACTGACAGGGGGAAGATTCTTTTCTATTTCTGCTCTTGAATGCTCGAGCCACGGTGGGAGTGCAAGCTGCGTCCCTAACCGCTCGGGAGGCTCATCGATAGTAAATCCAGGCTGGTCAGTGGCCACCTCAAAGAGAACCCCGCCGTGCTCTCGGAAGTAGATAGAATGGAAGTAGTTCCGATTAATCACCGGGGTCACGTTTAGGTCCGATTTGAGAATTTCCTCACGCAGAGCCTTCTGGTGCTCGTCGTCTGCCGCTCGAAAAGCAACATGATGAATTGTTCCAACGCTTACAAATCCACGCTGTACGTTTGGCCGAGAAACGATATCCACGATCGTCCCAGCGGCTCCTTTTCCAGCCGCATACCTGAAACGGTTCTCCTCCTCGCCGAGCAGTCGAAAGCCCAGAGTATCAACCAGGACTGTCTCGGTCCTCTCTAGGATCTCCTCTGTGAGAGTAACGCCATGAAATCCTCTAATTGCATGTTCGCTCGGGACTGGACCTTGTTTCCATCCAGTTCTCTGTTCGATCTCCTGAGAGCCTACCAGCTCCAGTCCTTGTCCATCATTGTCTGTAAACGAGAGAACGGTGTCACCGAATCGTTTGCGAGGAGTTTCTAGGGAAATGCTGTGCGACTTGAGTCGGTCCTGCCAATAGGGTATCGATTCGCGCGGAATTGAGAAAGAAGTGTTTGTGGCCTGGCCAGCGCCTGTGCTGCCCTTGGGTTGGCCAGGCCAAGGAAAGAATGTGAGAACAGTACCGGGGTGTCCGACCTCATCGCCGAAATAGATGTGATACGTGCTGGGGTCATCATAATTGACCGTCAGCTTGATGAGACGCAAGNCCAGAATCTTGGTGTAGAAGTCGAGGGTCTTCTGTGGGTCGCTAGATATTGCAGTGACGTGGTGAAGACCGAGGACGCCTTTGACCATGGATGCACGTTGACTGTGCCGAGCAGTATTACGCCTTTGTGAGGCGGGAGTCCGAATCGGGAGAGGCACTAAATAGTCATCACCTCAACCACAAGCGCTACACTCGAGCAGGATTGAGGTAGGAGCCTCCAGCCCATGGCGAGCACTTGAGGTCTTGGGGCGGCATCATAGTTATCGCCCTAGCTATCTTCGCAATAGCCGATCCTCAATTCACGACACAGACCCTGGTAATCGTAATTGCAACAGGCTTGATCATAGGTGGACTCTTCAGAATCAGTGTAGGCGCTTTCGCTACGGTCTTACCCTCCCCGCTGAGAAGCCTCAACGTCACCGGAGGTGTCATCGCCTTCGTCCTTGGAATTGCGGCTTTGTTCGACTTGCAAGCTGCCGTGGCTACCCTTATTGGAATTCTCGCCGTAGCCCTACTCCTAGTCGGGGCGGTCGAAATTGGGGTGGGAGTCGCTCGGCACCCACCAGTATGGCTCAGACTGCTGATTGTTGCGATTGGAGTCCTAACGATCATATTGTCTGTCTACGTTATCCTCGACATGTCGATTGGCCAAGGCATTCTGGTCCCCATTCTAGCTTTGGCATTGATGTTGGTCGGAATCAGAAACATCGTGCACGGAATCACAGGCCACCATTCAATCGCTACACCAGTCGAAGCCGCTGTCACGGCTGCATGACCACCTGCGAAAATCGGCGTCATTACGAGAACGCGTAATTCGCTACTCACAGTACGAAAGGGGAGGTATGGAGCAATATGTCGTCTGGAAATTGTGGATCAATGCTAAGTTCAATCTGAGCACATTCACATACGGGTCGCCAAAAACCCACGATGTCCGTTCTATGTTCTCATTAACAAGGTTAGAAAGGTCAANTTCGGTGATATTCGTAGCAATTGATATTCGTTGTATTTGTGAGAGAGCATCGTCACGCGTGATGTCCGGGTCTACACCAGAGGCCGACAGCGTGACATTTCGGGAATGGAAGAAGTATGGCTGGTTGAAGTTTTGAGCGATGAGATACGAGCCTACTGCCTTTCCATTGTTTCCGCCAAGATGGGCTACAGAACCCTTTGCTTGATTAGGTAGCAGGACTTGAGCAAAGCCTGTTACCGCCAATGGGAAGACCAAGCCGCAGAATAGCATTGAGATAATGGCTAGCTTGAGTGCGGGTCCGTAGTTTCGGTTGACTTCGTTCTTGATACTCAACTTGATTCTACCCTCCTATCGATAACAATGCTATGTCGATGAGCTTGATTCCGATAAAGGGCACTATGATCCCTCCGGCTCCGTAGATGAGCGCGTTTTTGATGAACAGAGACATTGTGCTCGTGGGCTTGAATCGGATTCCCCTCATGGCAATAGGGATCAGAAGCGGGATAATGATGGCGTTAAAGATGAGCGCTGAGAGAACCGCAGTATTCAGTCCGAGTCCGAGAATATTCAGAGCCTTCAGTTCTGGAAGGGTAGCGGCGAACATTACCGGAACTATCGCGAAATACTTTGCCACATCATTGGCGATGCTGAAGGTAGTCACTGCGCCCCGAGTCATTAGCAACTGTTTTCCTAGCATGACCACCTCGATGATCTTGGCCGGGTTCGACTCTAGGTCCACCATGTTAGCAGCCTCCTTGGCTGCCTGAGTTCCAGAATTCATCGCAAGCCCTACATCAGCTACCGCCAAAGCAGGCGCATCATTGGTCCCATCCCCGATCATCGCTACGACTCGGGTCTCAGCCTGCTCTTTCATCACGATGTCGTACTTGTCTTCGGGCTTCGCCTCCGGCCTATACTCATCGATCCCCACCTCACTAGCAATACTCTTCGCTGTGAGAGGCTGGTCACCCGTCAACATAACCGGCCGAATCCCCATCACCTTAACCGATAGAATCTTCTCTTTGATGCCCGGCTTCAGAACATCCTTGAGCCGGATCATTCCGACAGCTTCCCTGTTCCTGGTTACAGCCAGCGGCGTATCCCCTTGACTTGAAATTCTATCTACCAAGGCGTCGAAGGTCGATGGGATTGAACGCACGATCTTCTTGATTGCGTCGGGAGCGCCCTTGATTATCTCGGTCTCGTCCTCTGCGATCATGGACCCGGCTTCTTGATGAGCCTCAAACTTTCTCCGCAGTCTTCCCCGTTCGCGGCCTGACTTGTCCCCTTTCGGTAGCATAAACCCTGTACCCTGAGATATCTTGACACCACTTGTTCGAGTACTCGCAGAAAACTCGTACACTTCAGAAACCCCCAATGCATTCAACTCCCTCGGAACGAAACCATCTTCGTAAGCGAGCCGTATCAGACTCCGACCCTCGGGTGTATCATCATGCCAAGACGAGAGAAACGCGGCTTCACCCACCTCCTTCTCAGTGTGACCCTCAAAGGGAATGAACTCTATCGCTTGCCTGTTACCGACCGTGATCGTCCCGGTCTTGTCAAGAATAATCACGTCCGTATCCCCCGCCCTCTCAACCGCTCTTCCAGACTTGGCTACAATTTTTCTCCGGTAGAGCCGAGAAATTCCTGAAAGCCCAATTGACGGTAGTAGCGCCCCGATTGTTGTTGGGAGGAGACAAACGTAGAGTGCGATTAGGACGGAAAGGTCTGCGGCAAGATAGAGAGTAATCGATAAGCCTAGAAGTGCGACGACGATTATTGTGAAGATGGCCGTTAGACCAATCAGCACCATGGTCACGGCCACTTCGTTGGGCGTCCGAGGCCTCTTCGAGGATTCTACGAGCCTGATCATCTCGCTGATGTAGGTATCCTCCGGGTTCACCGTGACGCGAGCAGTAAGAGTGTCGCTTATCACATTGGATCCACCAATCACCTCGTCACCAGGTGCCTTCCTGACAGGTGTCGATTCCCCTGTGAGCAGGGACTCGTCTACCATTCCAATCCCCTCAAGCACCTCCGCATCAATAGGAACAACATCCTTCTTCTCGAGGAGGATCAAGTCTCCTTTACGAAGCGCGGTCGAGGGAGTCGACACGATCTTCCTGACATCTCCCTCCGTAACTATCTTCTTGCTCTGGACCTCCGATTCTAGACTTCGCAGACTGCTCGCAGTGTTCTTCGCCTGGGTCTCAGCCAGCGCATCAGCTAGAGTNCTGAACCAGACGGTGATCAGCAGTATCAGGGCAACTTCGACGTAGTAGATTCTCAAACTCGAACTGGCAACATGATAGAACGCGGGAGGATAGATCGCCATCCCTGCGACTATGAAGAACGTCAGTTCTACAATGAACATGACGGGGTTCGCAATCAGGGATGCAGGATTCAGTCTGACCAGAGAATCGAGAAGCGTTTTGGTTGACGTGAGGTTGCTTCGGAGATGTGATGCGGTTGCGCGGGTTATCTTCGAAGTCATTCTCTTAGAATCCATTCACGCGTTTCTGGAAGAATTCCAGAATTGGTCCAAGTGCTAGGAAGGGGAAGAAAGTGAGGACGACGAGCAGGAGTATGCTTCCAACGAGGACGATAGTGAAGGTGATGCTGTCTGTCCTAAGACCAATCTCAGTGGATCGGTTGCGTTTGATCATCGACCCGGCTAGAGCAAGTAAGAGTCCGATTGGGGCAAAGCGACCGATGAACATGACTAGCGCGGTTGATATGTTGAAGAATGGCGTGTTTCCAGTTGCGCCTAGAAAGTCGGAGCCGTTGTTCGCTGCGGCGGATGTGAATTCGTAGAAGATCTTAGAAAAGCCAGTTGAGCCTGTCGAAACCCCTATGGCCGATGCGGCGCCAGTTGCGTAGGCGAGGACTGTCGGAACGAGAATGATAACAGGATGAACTAGGAACGTGACCATTACAAGCTTGACATCGCGGGCATTGATCTTGATGCCGAGATANTCCGGTGTTCGGCCGGACATGAGGCCGACTATGAAGACGGTGATGACGATNTACATCACCATGTACATCAAACCCACTCCTTTGCCCCCAGGAGTAGTCTGGATCAGCATGCCGATGAAGGCGGAGAGTATGACCAGTGGATGCATCCCTGCTAAGCTCGCGTTCACCGAGCCGGTCGTGACCGCCGTCGTGACGACTGTCCAGAACGTCGAGAAGAATCCTCCGAAACGAACCTCTATGCCTTGGCCGAGACCGTAGCTGGGAATGAAGGCGAGCAAGAGATCAAGCGCGAAGAGAGTGTACGCGCCGATGATAATNGGACGAGCTTCCCGTCTTTTTCCAAGGAGCTGTCCGAACACGAAACAGAGACTAGTCGGGATGACTAGCATGAGGATAATCTGGAAAATATCAGAGGCCGGATTCGGGTTCTGAAATGGGTAGGCGGAGTTTGCTCCGTAGTATCCTCCACCATTCGTGCCGATCTGCATGATGCTGACAAGCGAGGCGACGGGTCCCACTAGAATTGTCTGGGTCGCTCCCTCCACGGTTGTGACGGTTTGATACCCTTCAATGGTTTGAGGAACGCCTAGTGCAACAAAGATGAGGGCCGCGACAAAACAGAGCGGAAGGAAAAGTCGGGTCAGAGACCGAACAAAGTCTGTGTAGAAGTTTCCCATGCTCTGACTACGGGCAATGAAGCCTCGAACCATTGCTACTGCGACGCAGAGGCCAGTGGCTGCGCTGGTGAACTGAAGGAACTGGACCGCGGTCATCTGGCTGAGATCGGAGAGTCCAGGCATCGATGACAGAGGATAACAGTTCGGCGGATTGGTGCACACTCCTGCCCCATCATAGTGTTGAAGGTTTGTGTTCGTGGCANAGCTGATGACCTGCATGAAGGCCAGGTCAAGGCTAAGACCCGAGAATCTTTGAGGGTTCAGTGGCAGAATATCTTGGAAGANGAAGATGATGAAGGCTAGGCTCATCTGGAAAATATTCACAATGAGCGCGGAGAGAAAGTACTCCCTCCATCCCATGCCACGAGTCGGATCTACACCAAGCAGCCGATAGATCCGATTCTCAACGGGGCTAAGAATTCTATCTATCCGACTGGGAGCGCCTGTAAAGATTCTAGTGATGTAGGGTGCGAGTAGCCGTCCAAGAATTAGGGCCGTAGAAAGAATCAGTAGCAGCGTGAGTAAGTCGCTGGACTGTATCAGGGCTAGCGGGCTCCCATTGGCTGAGCAGCGGCTTCATGATAAGCTCGGTACTAGTCTTTCTGGCTAACGGCCACCGATGCGTGAGGGGTGGGAGTGAGGAAGTCCCCTGAACACCTGGCCCCCTTGTGGGTCTTCAGCACGATAGAGCTGACGGTGCTCTTGACGCCCTTGATCTTCATGATCTTGTTCTTCAAAACATCCCTGAACTCTTCGATATCATCAGCCAAGACTAGGGTCACAATGTCGAATTCGCCGGTAACCTCGTACAGCTCCTCAATATTGTCCAGCCTGGTTAGAGCCTGGACTACTTCGTCCATGTGGGCTGACTCAACGAAGATGTCTACGAACGCGAGTAGAGGAGCCATGATGCTTCATCACTTCAGAGTGTCCGCCTGCGGGGGAATCCTGCGATTTATAGATTCCCTACCCAGACTGGCATATTCCAGAATAGAGCCCCGGATCGACACAGGAATCCATTTTCCTAAAGCTAGTTCGCCAAGGGAAGGACCCATCATTCAGATAAACCACGACAGCGTTCATCTGGTTCGGAAAGGAGCGTTGTTCCAACGGAACTCCACAACTCGATACTTGATGCTATCGGAAATACTCCCCTCGTTCGACTAAACAAGGTCGCTGAAGGCACAAAGCCGACGATTCTTGCCAAGTTGGAGAATCTTAACCCTGGCGGTAGTGTAAAAGATCGGATTGGAAGGGTGATGATAGAGGAGGCTGAGAAGAAGGGTCTCCTGAAGCCTGGTGGGACGATCATAGAGCCGACGTCGGGGAACACCGGAACCGGGCTCGCAATGGCCGCATGTGTCAAGGGCTACAAGATGATCTTCACGATGCCCGACAAGATGAGCGAGGAGAAGCGAAGTCTCCTCCGAGCCTACGGTGCCCGCGTCGTGGTGACTCCCACTAACGTCTCACCGAACTCACCCGAACACTACATCAAAGTGGCAGAGCGACTTGCCAAGGAGACACCGAACTCTTTCATGCCTAACCAGTATGTGAACATGGCAAACCCGATGGCCCACTACCAAACAACGGGGCCGGAAATATGGCGTCAGACTGGTGGAAAATTAGACGTTTTCGTCTGCGGGATGGGCACGGGAGGTACGATCACCGGAATCGGACGTTTCCTGAAAGAGAAGAAAAAGAAGGTCAAAGTGGTTGGTGTTGACCCTGAGGGNTCAATATTCTATTCCCGCTTTCACGGTGCCAAGGAGGAGCCTCACCAGTACCGGGTAGAAGGTATTGGAGAGGATTTCATGCCCAAGACCATGGATATGAACGTGGTCGACGATGTTATCCAGGTCTCAGACAAGGACGCGTTCCGTCTCACCCGACGACTCGCGAGGGAAGAAGGAATACTTGTCGGAGGATCTGGGGGAGCAGCAGTCCACGCCGCCCTGAAGGTCGCAGAAGCTATGAGTAGAGGCGAGACAATTGTCACTCTTCTTCCCGATAGCGGGCGGAACTATCTAAGCAAGATCTTCTCCGACCAGTGGATGAAGGAACAGGGCTTCCTCTAGCGCGAGGCCGAGCACTTGAGGGATAGGGACGTGATGAACTTACTCGACCAACTGGAACTATACACACTACAGTCTGGCCAGAAGGATATGTCTCAGAAAGACTACTGGCTCTTCGTCTACAAGAGCATGAAAAGCGGACTCTTGATGACGAAGAACATGGACAAACACTTACGCTACAAGCTGAAAGCCCTAGGCGTACAAGTATAGAGTCAGGAGCCTAACCCATACGTGAGGTCTCTTTGAGGATAAGGAATTAACAGAGGCTTCGATAATGTCGGGACTATGACAGTCGCGACGGTGGAGAAGGATATGAGGCCTTGCGAAGCCGTATGTCCTAAGCACGGGGTCCAGTGCAAGCTGAAGATGTTTGAACAGGACGCGTTTCCTATGCATGCGCACATGATCGATCAGAAGATGTGCGTTTGGAAAAAATAGCCTAGCGCCCGCAGATTGTTGTTTGAGACAACTGGGAGTACGGATTAGTACAGAGACTTCTGGAAACCTACTAGGGGGAGGGTCCAGCCTTAGGCGGGGTCTTCCTGATATTGGCAGTAGCTGAGACTTCCTTGTTGTCCGTGTTTTCTATGACTAGGAACCATTTCCCGTTCTCGGGAGCCTTGAACTCCAGCGTTGCCTTTTCGATATCTTCTTCGCCTGCTTCGCTCCAGAACTCCTCGCCGAGATCAAGACTCGTTAAGTTTTCTTCGTCAAGAAGGTAGAAGTTGACTCTGCCGTTCGCGGTCACTTCACACGTGATTGATTTGCCTTGATCTAACTGCACGTCGTAGCTGGCATAGTCGCCTTTCTCTATTATCGTCGGCTTGCCGAGTTCAGGTATCGAAGCAGCGGGTTCTGGCGGACTAAGAATCGCGGGCGGCGTCTTTGGCGGAATTGGTGTGAGTGTCTCGAGCTTCGCAGTATTGGGTTTCATTGGAATGGTCTTGGCCGGGCTGACGACTGCCGGGATCGTCTTGGGTGGAGTGATCTTAGGAATCATCGCCTTTTGAAAGTCTGACTTCAGTTGTGCAGGGGACTTTGATGGTTCATGTTTTGGAAGAGGTTTCTGTTCCG
>JGI25384J37096_10000364_pt1 | contig 12640 bp, 10 predicted proteins | sample GraSoi013_1_40cm_4_FD_37096 | JGI IMG/M metagenome (IMG submission 37096)
CCATGTCAACTGAAGGCAGAGCCAGACAAATCAGTGCGGCCCAGAAGACTGCCGCCGTACTGAATTCAAAGATAGTGCCTGAACACAACGCGAAAGTTGCAGCACGAATGCGGGAGTTAATGTCGATGGGGGTTCAACTCATCTACGTCGATCTAAAAGGGCATCAGAAACCGGACCTCATATGGTTCGATGGAAAGAGAATAGTCAGTGAGGACATCAAATCCACAGGTACAAGTGAGATAGAAAAGGNAATTATCGTGACTTAATGCCCAGTTTCACAGGAAGTCCCAACCCCAAAATNAGCGCGATTTTCATTTACCTTATCGTCGAAAAACGCGTTTCCTCAAGCTAGTGGTTGCTCGTCACTACACGTGACTGTCGAATGTGACCACGTGAAGTGAGCGACACTTAAGAGACACAGTTCAATCCTATCTCAGCATGGAGACAGCGACCGTCCAGAAGGACACCCTCTGGCGGAATACCAACTTCCTGAAGCTCTGGACGTCAGAGACCATCTCCCAATTCGGCAGCCAATTCACTGGCTTAGCCCTGCCTCTAACGGCTATCATCATTCTTGGCGCGAAGTCTGTAGAGGTTGGAATCCTCAACTTCGCTGGATCCGTTCCCTGGTTGTTGTTCGGGTTGATAGCTGGGGTCTGGATTGACCGCCACCGCAAACAGCGCATCATGGTCACTTCCAACATACTTCGCGGATCAATACTCGCACTGATTCCTATAGCAGCGGTCTTGGGCGTCATAACGAAACTCGGAATTCCATTCCTATACGCGATAAGCTTCGCTGTCGGATTCCTACAGGTCTTCTTCGACATCACATACCAATCCTACCTGCCCTCTCTAGTTCGCAGGGATCAGCTGGTCGAGGGCAACCGGAATTTGCAGGCGAGTGCGTCTACCGCTCAGGTGGCGGGACCCACCATAGCTGGAATCATCATCAGCATAGTCACCGCGCCCATCGCCATCGTCTTTGATGCTCTTTCATTCTTCGCATCCGCGCTCGCACTGGGACGAATCGATCATGAAGAGGTGATCAATAAGGAAATCGTGGAGCCCTCGGTACTAGCCGATATCCGAGAAGGGCTCCATGTAGTTTTCAGCAACAGGATGCTTCGAATGATTGCAGGCTGCACGGGAACGTCCAATTTCTTCGGAACCGCGCTCGGCACACTCTTCCTCCTGTACCTGATCCNGCCTAGCCCTGCTGGACTCGGAGTCTCCGCAAATCTCGCCGGAGTTACCGCGGGGATCATCTTCAGCGTGGCAAGCATCGGGGCTCTGGTTGGAGTCGCAATCTCTACCAGGGTGGCAAGGAGGATTGGAGTTGGACCTGCCATCCTTGCTAGCATCCTCTTTGGTAGTCTAGGGGGTATTCCGTACTATCTGTCTGGATCCCTCACCGCGTCTCCGTTGTTTAGCTTTGGAGGGTTTGGTGTTAACTGGAGCATGCTCGCCATCATGGCTGGCCAGTTCATCAGTTTCATCGGAGTCGTCGTCTATAATGTCAACCAGGTCAGTTTGAGACAGGCGATAGTACCCCTTAGTCTACAGGGGCGAATGAATGCTACAATGCGTTTCCTAGTCTGGGGGACAATACCCCTCGGAGCCATAACTGGAGGATTACTCGGAGAGTTTCTTGGATTGCGGACCGCGATTGGAATAGCGATACTGGGCGGCTCGTTAGCGTTTCTCTGGGTTCTACTCTCCCCCGTGCGATCGCTCAAGAAGATACCCGAACCTCTCGAATAGAATGACCCGAAGCGTCTACGAGAATTCTTTAGCTAGTTTCTGATAATCGTCCCTGTCGAGCTTCCATGCAGCTACCTCAGCGTTTTCTTTGACATGATCAGTGTCCGCGGCCTTGGGGATCGCAACCACAGAATCGTGTTGTATGACCCAGTTTAGAGCGACTTGGTTTCTGCTCTTGCCCAGTTTCTCTGCTATCTCGTCCAGGACTTTGAATGAGGATCCTCTGCCTCTTGGAATTTTCCCCTGGCCAAGTGGACTGTACGCGATCAGTGTCAAGCCCTCCTTCTGGCAATACTGGAGGATTCCCCTCTCCACGCTTCTATCGATCAGGCTGAACTCGACCTGGTTGGAGACAATTTTCTCGTGAGAAAGCGACTGCTGCGCCTCCCTCATCTGTTCAACCGAGAAGTTGCTTACTCCGACGTGACGGGTGAGGCCATCGTTGACGAGTTTCTCCATCGCCCGCATCGTCTGTGAAATAGGAATGCTCGGGTTCGGCCAGTGTAGCTGGTAGAGATCCATTTGTTTCATCCCGAGTCTCTTCAAGCTCCTCTTGGCCGCTGCCAGCACGTCATCGTATGCGAAATGTCTTGGAGAAACTTTCGAAGCCACAAAGACCCGGTCACGGCGTCCCGCGAGGGCCCGGGCTACAACCTCCTCGCTGTGGCCTGCCCCGTACATCTCTGCCGTATCGATGAATTTCATTTCAAGGTCCAAGCCGAGCCGGAGAGCCTTGATCCCAATCTCGTCTCGGGAGGAGTCTGGTCCCATCTCGCCTCCTATTCCCCATGTTCCGAGGCCGAGGATAGGGATTGATTCAAGAGTGCGTCCTAACGGTCTGAACTGCATCGCGATTCACGATTATGCTTTGAGAAAATGCCGTGCGGCTTTAACCCTAGCTTCAAGCTCCGCTAAGAAGGACGATATTATGCGTCACGGAAATGCTTGGCCCTGCGGACCTGTCCTCGAACTGCTCGACAAGCGCTTCAATCGCATCCTCGACAAGATATCTTTCCAGGATCCTTTGGTCAAGGCGTACTGTATACTAGAGTGAAAAATCCGGAAAAAGACAACCTTATGCGTCACGAAAATGGTTTACTCAAACATTCTCTTCATACCCTCCCCCAGGGGGGCCGGTTTTTCCCGTGCCCGGCCCTCCATGAAACATCGATTTGCGCCGTAAATCGCCCGTTTTCAGCCCTGTTCTCGAATCTGGCGCAATGTCGCTATNCTATATAGCAAATCGTTCTTGACGACTGCTAGATACGCCTGACGATCCAAGCCCAGACCACGCCCTGAATCACGAGATTCGCCCATTATCAATGCCAGTCAGCAAGAAACCTCTACATGAGGGGGGGTCTTAGCGACTCGACCTCGCGACGCAAGAGTAGTTGAGCGGAAGAGTCCTTTTCTCTTCGCTAGCGCCGGGCGTTTCGCCAGGTCATCTCGATCCTGCTTGCGCCTTTCGCGATCAGTTCCTCGCCTATCTCGCGTGCGAGCTTCACTCCCTCGCCAGCCGTGCCCGATCGTTCCGCAAACAGTCGCTCCTTTCCGTCGACCGAGAGAATACACGATCTTACGTGAATCCGGTCTCCCCTCGCCTCGGCAAGCCCGCCCACAGGGACCTTGCTCGTTCCCTCGAGAATCCGCACCAGCTCTCTCTCCGCATCCACCTCCGCCCGAGTCGGCGGATGCTCAATCGACCTCAACGTCTCAATGACCTTGAGATTATCCCGTCTCGCAACAATCGCCAAAGCTCCCTGACCGGGAGCCGGCATAAACTCCTCGATCGGCAGACGCTCCGAGGCTCTGTTGGCGAGACCCAGCCTAGCAAGACCCGCCTCGGCGAGTATAGTAGCATCGAACTCTCCCCTGTCCACCTTCTCAACCCTCGTCTCAACGTCTCCCCATAGAGGTTCAGGAATAAGATCAGGCCTAGCACGTCTAAGCTGGGCGACTCTAACAGGGTTGCTCGTCCCAACCTTGCTGCCCCTTACAAGATCCTTCAACCTCAGATCCCCAACGCTTACTAGCGCTTCTGCTGGAGAACCTCTCTCCGGGATACTGGCTATCACGAGCCGTGCACTTCTATCTATTATCGGCACGTCCTTCATATTGTGGACCGCGAAGTCGACCCTGCCCTCCAGGATCTGCTGGTCGACATCCTTGTCGACTATTCCTCTTTGTTCGAGAGAAAACATGGACCTGCCCCTGCTCGCATCCACAGCCGTCTCGATTATTTTTCGATCGATTCTGAGACCGGCGTTCTTCTGGAGTATCCGGCTAACGACAAGATCGGTCTGAACCAGCGATAGTTTGCTGTTTCGAGAACCGACCTTGAGAAATATCCTTGGTTCACCGTGGTGGAGGTTTCATGACCGCATTGACCGGGCAGGATCGGACAGGACGACTCGAGCTCTTCCGATAATAAGAGTATCTTAGAGATCGGTTGAGACTTCGCTCGAACCCTGCGAGGTCGCATCGGTCTTCGGTGAGTGCTGCAACGTTCTCACCACGTCTTCCAGTCTCAGTTGGGTCTTGTGGAGTCTGATCTCGTCTTCTTCAAAGCCCAGCTCCACCATCCCATGATCTGTCAAGAACTTGGCAGCCCATGAGACAGCGTTTCTCGGAATACGAAGCTGTTTCGATATCTCGTCTAGTTTGTGCCAGGCGCCGTCTACGATATGCATCCAGACGTACCATAGCAGCATTGGTCGTGGTCCGCCAGGCATTGTCTAGGGGCTCCCGATTCCCACATCAGCCCGCGTATCCTACTAACCCTAGTGTAACTATGCGATTTTTCACCGAGTAACACGTGAGAGAACCGCAACCCCTCAACCCGGAATCTCAGCCGTTCATGGGTCCGAGAGGAAAAGTTCTCACTTCGCTCCTTCTGATTGTCGTTGTCATCCTTGCTGTCTGGCAGTTCACAAGCCCTGTCTTGATCCCCTCAGTCGGGACGAAATACCTCTCATCCCAACTGTATGCGAGCCGCGGAAGCTGGGTCTTGCTGGAAGTCTCAGGTTACGGGAGAATCTTCTTAGCCTTCGCAATCGCAAACCTGACCTATCCCCGCACAACCCTCCCGACATCATACTCGCTCATTATCAGCAAGGTGAATGAGACCTCGCCCTCCTCGTACGCCCGAGGCTTAACCTTGAAGATTACCGCGGTACGTATTCAAGACAACTATGATGGATCCATTTCCAGCTGGGCGCCATCAGGAAACTTTCCAGACGCAGTCCAAGCCACTACTCTCTTCAACTTCAAAACCTCAGCAAACCACCAGCTCAAGTTCACAATAACCTACCAGCTCTACGAGATTCTCATCCTAGGCTCGCTCGTAGATCACTCTACAACCCAGACGTTCAACATAACCCAGAATGTCGTCTGAACATTTTTCGATTCCGCTAAAAAGATTATTTATCACGCCACGAAGCTCGGTTCCGATTTGAGTTTTGGCCATAACCTACGACTATATTGACGACTATCTGTATCGCATCGCCCAGCCAAGAGATCTCCTCCTTCAAAAGATGGAAGAGGAAGCCGACACCGGAGCAGTCCCCATCATCGGCCCCCTCGTCGGCCGGCTCTTATACAACCTCGCCCGCAGCAGCCAGAGCAAGAACATTCTCGAGATCGGGACCGCCATCGGCTATTCCGGAATCTGGCTTGGAAGAGCAGTTGCACCCAAGGGATTGGTCACAACCATCGACAAAGATCCAGAACGGATCAAGCGCGCTGAGAAAAACATCGNCGAAGCTAAGCTCCAGAAGATCATCAAGGTCCTGAAGGGAGACGCACTACACATTCTCCCAACTCTCAAAGACGAGTACGATCTGGTCTTTCTTGATTCTGACAAGGACATTTATCTGGACGCGTTCAAGTTGAGCGTGAAAAAGCTCCGCAAAGGCGGCCTGTTCATCGCCGACAACACTTTGTGGGGCGGCGATGTCGCGAAAGGCGGCAAGTCAGAACTAACCCAGACAATGATCAAGTTCAACAAGGAAGTATCCGGCTACCCGGGAATGTCAACCGTCATCGTCCCCTTACGCGACGGAGTTCTTGTCGGTCTGAAAGAGTAGATGTTTCAAAATCCATTGCGCTCTACGGCGCATATCTGCCGGGAGGATTTTCCGGGTTACACTACAAGTTTATACGATTCTGTACAAATCTCTTTAATCAGCGGACCCGATGGTGGGAAGATACTCCTGAAGTTCTCGCTCCGAAGTACGGGGAAGAAGAAGCATAGGAGTTAGGTAAGAGCAATGGAAATCCAACAAATACCGAAGGTTCCCCAAGGGGAATTCCGATACCAAAGGTCCTACACGAAACCAGGCGTCCACCCATACGACGCGGTAAAATGGGAGATCCGGGACGCGGTCATAACCGACCATAAAGGACAGACAATCTTCGAACAGAAGAACGTCGAAGTCCCCTCGTTCTGGTCCCAGACAGCCGCAAACATCGTCGCCTCGAAATACTTCCGCGGGAGACTCGGAACCCCCGGAAGAGAAAGCAGCGTCAAACAACTCATAGGCCGCGTCGCAGGAACCATCGCGCGCTGGGGCAAGAAAGGAAACTACTTCCTCGACGAGGAAGAAGCTGAGACGTTCGAGTCAGAACTCACACACATCCTCCTCCACCAGATGGCCGCCTTCAACAGCCCTGTCTGGTTCAACGTGGGAGTCGAGGACCGACCCCAATGCTCCGCCTGTCAACCATACGACGCGATGATAAGCACTCCGTACGGGATGACTCCCATTGGCGACATCGTATCACACGGCCTACTTGGGTTGCCCGTCTATGATTCCCAAGGGATCACTCTAGTAACAGGTGTAAAGCAAAATGGAGTCAAGAAAGTGTATCGGATTACAGTGTCAAATGGAATTTCAGTGGATGTCACAGCAGACCACGTCGTACTTGCCTCATCGAAAAGACGAATCGCAGGGACTTGGCAACGTGTCGACGAGCTAAAGATAGGCACAAAATTACAACTTCACGCACACAAGGGAATAGAAGCATCAAGACCCAAACTCAACGGAATTATTAGTGATTCTGTCCCAGAGGACGAGGCAGCCCTTGCTGGCTGGCTACAATCAGACGGATTCGTTGGCCAGTACCAGAGCGGAACTAACAGATCGTTGACCCTTGAATTCGAGACGGCGAACAATGAAGAATACGATTTCGTGCTAGGCAAGATAGGTAAGGTCTTCCAGAACGCCCATTACAATGTAACCCCAGTCAAAGTCAAGAGTCCAGATCTCAACTATAGAAGGGTGCGGATGTACGGTGAGACACTCGCCCCCTTCGTAACGAAATACAACCTTCTCAACCGAGGGACAGCGATCCAGGCTCCCAAGAATCTCATTGGAGCAAGCAACGTGGCCATCGTCGAATACCTGAGAAGTCTCTTTCAGGCTGAGGGATACGTAGCCCTGTCTGCAAAAAGCAAGAGTTCTCACGTCGGCTTCGCCGTTGTCAGTAGGTCCCTCGCTAGAGACGTTCAACGATTGCTGCTTTGCTTGGGAATCTACAGCAGACTCCGTATGAAGAAGGAGAAGAGACCTGATAGATATGACCTCTGGGAGGTCGACATAAGCATAAGAAGTGAGAGGGAGAGGTTTTCAGAGCTTATCGGTTTCATCAGCACTCGCAAACAAGAACGCCTGCAAGATTCTCTGAAGAACCCGGGCAAGAACTGTCCGGACGTCCGGTGGGAAACCATAGTTTCTATCGAAGAACTCGGAGAAAAGCCTGTCTACGACATACAAACACTGAGCGGGCAATATCTCTCGGAGAACATCGTCGTACACAATTGCTTCATCAATTCCGTCCAGGACGATATGCGGTCGATAATGCAGCTCGCCCAGACGGAAGGTATGCTGTTCAAGTACGGTTCCGGAACGGGATCAAACCTCTCATCCTTACGCTCGTCAAGAGAGCACCTCTCCACCGGTGGAAAAGCCAGTGGCCCCGTCTCATTCATGAAGGGTTTCGACGCGTTCGCAGGCGTCATAAAATCCGGCGGACGAACACGTCGAGCCGCGAAGATGGTCATTCTAAACGTTGACCATCCTGATATCGAGGAGTTCATCTGGTCAAAAGCGAAAGAGGAGAAGAAAGCCTGGGCCCTAATCGACGCAGGCTACGATGGCGCCGTTGACGGAGAGGCTTACAGTTCCATCTTCTTTCAGAACGCTAACCACAGCGTCCGTGTCACAGACGAGTTCATGCACGCAGTAACAGAGGACAAGGAATGGAAGACTCGATACATCACAAACCACCAGGTAGCAGACATCTACAAGGCCCGGAACCTGATGAGAGAGATGGCAGAGGCCGCTTACATCTGCGGCGATCCTGGAATCCAGTTCGACACCACAGTCAACAAGTGGCACCCCTGTCCGAACACGAACCGGATCAACGCGTCCAACCCGTGCTCTGAGTACATGTTTCTCGATGACTCCGCGTGCAACCTCGCCTCCCTGAACCTCATGAAGTTCAGAACCGTAGACGGAGAGTTTGACGTCGAATCGTTCGAACACGCAGTCGATATCGTGATAAGCGCCCAAGAGATTCTCGTCGGCAACGCAGGCTACCCAACCCCCGCCATAGAGAAGAACAGTCACGACTTTCGTCCACTGGGACTTGGTTATGCAAACCTAGGCGCCCTACTGATGGCGCGAGGCCTCCCGTACGACAGCGACGAAGGTCGAAACTACGCCGCAGCCATATCAGCCCTGATGTCCGGTAGAGCATACGCCGCATCGTCGCGAATCGCCAAGAGACTTGGCCCGTTCAAGGGATACTCTGTGAACGAGAAGCCTTTCCTCAACGTTATCGACATGCACAGGGCACACGCCTACAAGATTCCTANAGAAGGAGTCTCCGAGGAGCTCTTGAAAGCCGCCCTCAAGTCCTGGGACGACCCTCTCTCGCTAGGCGAGAGATTCGGATTCAAGAACGCTCAGATATCCGTGATCGCGCCGACTGGAACAATCGCTTTCATGATGGACTGCGACACCACTGGCATCGAGCCCGACATCGCCCTGATCAAGTACAAGTGGCTCGTCGGAGGCGGCGTGATCAAGATCGTCAACAACACCGTTCCCGAAGCACTGACAAAGCTCGGCTACTCGAAGACAGAGGCCGGCGAGATTCTCAAGTACCTCGAAGACCATGACACAATAGAAGGCGCTCCACACCTCAAACAAGACCACTTGCCGGTCTTTGATTGCGCGTTCAAACCCGCCAAAGGAACGAGAAGCATACACTACATGGGCCATGTCAAGATGATGGCCGCTGTTCAGCCCTTCATTTCCGGAGCAATCTCCAAGACCGTCAACATGCCCGGCAACGTTTCCGTGGACGAAATAGTCGAGACCTACATTACTGCTTGGAAGATGGGATTGAAAGCCATCGCGATCTATCGTGACGGCTCCAAGAGAACCCAGCCGCTAACCACAACTATGCAGGACAAAAGCAAAGCAGCCGAGAAGACAAAGGAGGCAGTTGTCTTCAAGCCGTTCCGACGCCGCCTTCCTGAAGAGAGGGAAGCGATAATCCACAAGTTCTCGATCGCCCAGAACGAGGGCTATCTCATGGTAGGCCTCTACGATGACAACACTCCCGGTGAGATATTCGTGGTTATGTCGAAGGAGGGAAGCACAATCTCAGGATTGATGGACGCGTTCTCAACCTCCATCTCCCTCGCCCTACAATACGGAGTCCCGTTGAAGGTGCTTGTGAACAAGTTCACCCATACACGATTCGAGCCAGCAGGAATAACGACCAACCAGGATATTCGATTCGCCAAGTCCGTGGTAGATTACATCTTCAGATGGCTTGGCTTGAAGTTCCTTCCAAAGGAGGAACAGGATGCGCTCGGACTTGCGAGGACGACACTGGAGAATGGGACTCAGGTAAAGCTGGTTGAGCCGGTTCCGTCCAAAGTAGCGGGCCCAATGGCGGAGATGAAATCACTTGAGACACCAGAGTTGGTGACTCCTCTCGCGAGCTTCGACAACCAATCCGACGCGCCCGCATGTGAGAACTGCGGGATGATCATGGTTCGAGCAGGGTCTTGCTACAAGTGCAATAACTGCGGCAACACCAGCGGTTGCGGATAAGACCTAGACTGCTCCTTCTCGACCAATAGCATTAACCCATCAGTTTCTCTGACTTTCACGAGAGTCCCTTTTTGTATCATCTCCTTTGACGTCTTTGCAGAGAACTCTTCGCTGATTGCAAGTACCGTGCCTGTCNATTCTGTAATGTCCGATGTGGCACGTCCAGTTGATCCTATCAATCTCTTGAGAGTCTCCTCAGTTAGATTCGATGGCGGAGTTTGGCCCGCAAACGCGTAGAATAGGAACCAGAGGATGAGGCCTCCAACAATTACGGTGATGATTGCGTACAACNCAATGTCGATGGCACCTCATGCNGTCTTCATCCTCAAACCGCGAAACTCGGGATTAAGTCTTGCTGACTACCACCTCGGTTCAGAGCGTTGATTGTTTATGCAACAGTTTCGGGTCTCCGACTTCAAAGAAGCAAGGTTGCAGATAATCACATCATGTGACTACGAGAAGTGAACCGACATTATAAGCGGCGACAGCGTTGTTTCGTTCTTGAGGCGAAAATTCATGAAATGTTACCCACGCCAAAACCGTGAGCAGACCGGGACAGCTGTCACCTGGATTAACAGGAACCCGTTGAGGCTAACGCTCCGTTAGGAGGGTTGAGAGATGGGCGATGTTACTGTACCTAGAAACGCTACCCTGAAGCTGGCAAAGGTGGACGGCCAACTTCACCTTTTGGACAGAGCTAGAGTACAGGCGGAAGGAGAATCGCCCATCGAGGTCTCCGGCGAAATAGTCTGTGAGGGTGATGCCGAGTTCGAAGGCAGTCTTACTTGCTCAAGATTAAACGTCGAACATGGAAGAGTAGAGATCTCAGGTGACCTGAGAACCGGTGGCGATATCGAAGTGGAACACGGTGAGCTGCGGGTCCATGGTTCTCTGGAAGCTGGCTCAGTGGAAGTTGACTCTCGTTTGTTCGTTGGAAAATCTGCGACGGCTCACGACTTTGAGGTTGGAGGAATGCTGGACATTGGAGGATCGATCACGGCGACCAAGGTCGATGTCGGAGGATCCTTCAAGGTCGAAGGCGATGCGAACGTTGAGGATGTCGATGTTGGAGGCCGAGTCGAAGTCAATGGAAAAATTCAGTGCGTGAGACTGGACGCTGGCGGAAGCGCTGAGGTCGGCGGTGGCGAAATTTCTCGAATAATCGATGTTGGAGGCTCGTTCCGCTCCTCCAAGCCTTTGAAGTTCGACAAGATTGACGTTGGAGGAACCGTGGCCTTGGACCAAGGGGGCGAGGGGAGAAGCATCGATGTGGGAGGAAGATTCGAGAGCAAAGGGGATTTGATCTTTGAATCGATAGATGTTGGAGGGATGGTCGATATCGCCGGGAATGGAGAGGGAGAGGAAGTGGACATTGGAGGCATGCTGCAGGTTTCCGGCAACCTCCACCTGAAGCGGGATCTAGAGATGGGCGGGACAGCCCGAATTGGAGGAAGCTTGAGGCTCGCCTCATTAGAGGTCGGTGGCATGATAGAAGCGGACCTGATAGTGGCTGAAGACGAGGTAGAAGTTGGAGGGCGGCTGCGGACAACTAAAGGGACCAAGGCGAAGACGATACAGCTCGGTCAAAGGTCAGAGGTCTTAGGGGTCCTTGTTGGCGAGCATGTGAAGATCGGAGACAACGCCCGGATTGAAGACGTCTACGCGGACAATCTAGATATGGGCGAAAAGGTCCGAGCTCGAAATGTCTACACTAGAACTGCCCGGTTCGAGTCTCGCTGTCGAATAAGTGGCGAGGTGCGGTATGTGGATAGGATCGAGTCGGAACCAGACGTAGAGTTCGCGAAACCTCCCGTGAAGACTGACGACTTGCCCAAGCCTCCCCTCTGAGATGGCTGGGCGTGGCGAAGCGATCTCGCGTAGACATTTACTCTGAAATCCTTGAGGCTCTCAAGCGCAGAGGACCTACCAAGATTACGCGAGTCTCATACGCTGTCGGGCTTCCAGTGGATCGGATCAAGAGGTTTCTCACTGACCTGTCTTCCTTCGGATTGGTTAGAATACTAACGGGTGAGGATACCTCGTATTCGATAACTCATCGCGGGCTGGGGTTTCTCGAAGCGTATTGGAAGCTTGCNAGTTTCCTGAAATTCCTCGGAGAGAAAACCGAGCTTGAAGGCGATTCTGGAGAGCTCTAAGCTACGTAGCTCTTGTATTCCTTTTCGAATTCCCTGACAATCTCGAATTTCGGCAGTCTTCTAGACCTTGACTCCCCGTGATGCTGGAAGGTTATCTCAGGGAACATAACAGCGGGACCGTCAACCGCTAGCCTGGTGGCCGGATGGTCGGGTCCAAGTATTCTTGCGCAGATCTGGCGAGTTAGTCGTCGGACGTCTCCCTCATCTGCATAACCAAGAGTGTGGAGGTATTCGTGGAGTAGGGTGTAGAACACGTATGCGTTGATGTAGCGTCTGTCCTTTGCAAGATGAGTTATCTGATCCAGCAGGCTTCTGTTCATGACGATGAAGTTGGACCCCATTTGATGGAATGCCCCAATATAGTCAGGCAGATCAGCGAGACCCAGCATGAGTCCGGTGCGTCGCCGGCCAATGCTGGTTTTGACTGATCTCTTGACGAGCTGGAATACTTCTGAAAAGTTGAAGCTGCGGTCGAGGCTCTCCGACACNNCCAAGTTGTTTTGAGGCGTTTCCATTCGAGAATTTTTTCCTAAGCACGTTCACCACGTGCTCTAGAGTCATTTTGGGCTCTGGGCTATATAAGGACTGGAT
>JGI25384J37096_10000375_pt1 | contig 12576 bp, 13 predicted proteins | sample GraSoi013_1_40cm_4_FD_37096 | JGI IMG/M metagenome (IMG submission 37096)
CGCCCTCGACATAGGCCTCGGCGAAATTGAGCGGTGAGGGATCGCGCACGAGACGGCTGAAGGTCTCCGGGCGGTGCAGGACGACCGTGCATGCCGGCGCGCCGGCCCCGAGCGTCACCGGCGTTGCGTCCCAGAGACGGAAGGCGACCCCGCTCTGGAGGTGACCGAAGAGGCGACGGAGGATCGGCACCGCACGCTGTGCGCTGATTCCCACCAACGGCGCGGACACTAGCAGAGCCCCTCGACAGCCGCAAGCGCTCACCTGCACAAGGCGCTTGCATAAGGCGCTGTATGTCCTATGCTTTCGGCGGAACGAACCAGAACGGCGGTCGGCACAGCTTCTTGCCGCTCTGCCCTGGGAAGGACCGGTTTCCGTACGGCCCTGTGCCGGGCCAGAGCCGAGTGTGTTCGGCGTGGTCGATCCGGGAGGCCACCGATGTCACAGGCTCGGCCGCACCCATACGTGGTCGAGGAGCATCTGTTCCGGCTCATCGTCGAGCTCGAGAGAAGAAAGGCGCTTCGTGTTCAGTACGCCTTCTCCGTCCTGACCATCGTCCGCCAGCCCCCTCAGGGCATGACGGTGTCGCCCGGGGCCACGGATGCGAGCGCCATCGTCGGGTTCGTGAGCCGGGTGATTCGCGCGGCGGACCTCATCGGGCTGGTGCCGACCTCACCCGCTGTACGCGTCCTTCTGGTCGGTGCCTACCTCGAGGAAGTGGATCTGGTGATCCAGCGGATCCGCGCGGAGATCCCGCCGGAGGTGCCGCTGCGCTTTGGCGTCTCGTGCTTTCCCGCCACGGACACCACGACTGAAACGCTCCTGAGTCGGGCGGATCGCGAGGCCGGGCTGCCGGCCGCCGGGTAGGAAGGGGTGGTTCGTCAGGCCGGCGAGCGGCGCCGCTGGGTCCGGACGACGAAGTAACCGCGGGTGGTCAGGATGCTATCGATGTCGTGAGGAAGTCGCCGCTCGCCTCGGCGCCGCTCCGACACCGTCGGATGCCCCGCACGGCGACGCGATCCCGTGCGGCGGTCATAGCGGACCACCGTCTCAGGATCGGCGGCGAACCGTTTACGAAGCCGGTCGAACAACTCTTCGTCCCCTCGGCGCACGACGATGATGCGTCTCATGGCACCCATGGATCCGCAGAGGGAGCACGCCGTGTGCCACACGGCGAAGCGCGTCGTGATGCGAACTTGCGGGCCCTTTCCGGCNGAAGGTGGCGAGAATCTAACCATTGCGCAGGGGTCTGCGCGGACGATTTCTGTTCAGNCTCACGGCCCCACGACGCCTCGATCCCGCCGGCANGAGGCACGACACCCGCCCGGGACCGAGGCNCAACGCCCGCAAGGACGACCTGGGGCTGGGAGGAGTGCGCGCAGCCGGGTATAGTCGGCACCTGATGGTGATCGACGCCATCGACGTCTACTGGGTGCGGATCCCGCTCGCCTTCGTGTGGAAGACGTCGTACGCGGACCAGCACGTCACCGATACGATCCTCGTGAGGATGCAGAGCGGCCCCCATCACGCCTGGGGCGAGAGCTGCCCGCCCTACATCCCCTCGTACTCCTCGGAGCACACGCTCGGGACCTTCCACACCGTCCGCGAGCACATGGCCCCGCGGATCGTCGGACGAGATCTCAGGACGGCGCAGGATCTCCTGGACCGCATCGACTTCGTGAAGGGCAACCAGTTCGCGCGGGCCGCGCTCGAGATCGCGTGGTGGGTGCTCGAGGCCAAGCGCCTCGGTGTGCCGCTGCACGTGGCGCTCGGAGGCAAGGGCGACGCGGTCGCCGTCGGCGCCGACTTCGGGATCCAGGACTCGCTCGACATCTTGATGAGCAAGATCCAGGGCGCCATCGACGCGGGCTTCCCGCGGATCAAGCTGAAGTTCCGGCCCGGCTGGGACCTCGACATGGTCGCGGCCGTGCGCTCGACGTTCCCCGATTTCACCTTCCACGTCGACTGCAACGCCGCCTACACGCTCGCCGACGTCGAGCTGTTCCGCGCGCTGGATCGCTACCGGCTCGCCATGATCGAGCAGCCACTGGCCGACGACGGCATGAGCCTGGTGAGCCACGCGGAGCTGCAGAAGCGGATCGCGACGCCGGTCTGCATCGACGAGAGCGGGCACAGCCTGGCCCACGTCCGCGCGGCCATCGCGCTCGGCAGCTGCAAGGTCGTCAACATCAAGATGGCGCGCGTGGGCGGCCTGGCGGCGTCGCGCGCCATCCAGGCCCTCTGCGCGGAGCACGGGATTCCGTGCTGGGTGGGCGGCATGCTGGAGAGCGCGATCGGCGGCGCCATCTGCGTCGAGCTCGCGACGCTGCCGAACTTCACCTATCCCGCCGACATCTTCCCGTCGTCGTACTTCTACGCCCACGACCTCGGCAAGCCGGAGATCGTCCTCAGCGGCCGCGGCGAGGTCGCCACCTCACGCGTGCCCGGCATCGCCCAGGAGCCGGATCCCGACCTGCTCGCGCGGTGGACGGTCGAGCACGCCTCGTTCCGTGCGAAGGCGTGACGGGAGCCGACGCCGGCTACAGCACGGATCGCACGAGCCCGCCGTCGACGAGCATCGTGGTGCCGGTGATGTAGCTGGACCGGCTCGAGGCGAGGAACGCGACGAGGTAGGCCATCTCCTTGGGCTCGCCGATGCGTCCCACCGCGGTCTCGGCCGCTCGCTGCGCGAGCCCCGTCTCCACGGAGATGCCGACTTCCCGGGCGCGCGCCGTGACGTTGGACAGCATGCGCTCGGTGAGGATCGAGCCCGGACACACGTTGTTCACGAGGATGCCGTCGCGTCCGACTTCGTCCGCGAGGCTCTTCGCGAAGGCCACCACGCCCATGCGCGTGGCGCCGGAGAGCGCGAGGTTCGGGATCGGCTGATAGACGGTGCTCGCGAGGATGTTGACGATGCGACCGCCGCCGGCCTTCTTCAGATGGGGNACGGCCTCCCGCGACATCCGCGCGAAGAACAGCAGCGAGCGCTGCACCGCGGTGGCCCACTGCTCCTCGGTGGCGGTGTGGGCACGGGCCAGCGGCGGCCCGCCGGAGTTGTTGACGAGGATGTCCAGGCGGCCGAATCGGCCGACGGTGGCGGCCACGAGGTCACGGATGGTCTCGGGGCGGTCCAGATCGCCCGCGAACGCCAGGACGTCGGCGCGCGTGGTGTCGCGAATCTCCTGCGCCGCCGTGTCCAGGTCCTTCTGCGAGCGGCTGCACAGCGCCAGCGAGGTCCCCTCTTCGGCGAGCACCTGCGCGCACGCCCGGCCCAGCCCCTTGCTCGCGCCGCCGACGATCGCGACCTTGCCCCCGAGCTCCAGATCCATGGGGCCCTCTTATACCGCGGTGTTATGATCGCCGCCACCCAGGGACATCGCCTCATGGCATTGCTCAGCGTCCGCGATCTCAGCGTGGCCTTCGAGACGCGCGACGGACTCGTGCGCGCGGTGAACGACGTGACCTTCTCGCTCGACGCNGGCGAGGTGCTCGCCCTCCTCGGCGAATCCGGCTCGGGCAAGAGCGTCACCCTCCGCGCGATTCTCGGCCTCCACCCGGCCGTTCGCACGCGGGTGAGCGGCGAGGTGCTGCTGAAGGGCCGCGACGTGAATCGGCTCGACGAGGCCGCGCGCGAGCGCCTGCGCGGCGGCGTCGTCTCCATGGTGTTCCAGGAGCCGATGACCGCGCTCGATCCCGTCTACACCATCGGCGAGCAGATCGTCGAGACGCTCGTGCAGCACCGCNGTCTCGATCGTCGGGGCGCGTCCCGGCGGGCGCGGGAGCTGCTCGATCTCGTCCAGGTGCCCTCACCCGAGCGCTGCCTGGCGAGCTATCCGCACGAGATCTCCGGCGGCATGCGCCAGCGCGCGATGATCGCGATCGCGCTCGCGTGCGACCCGGAGCTGCTGCTGGCCGACGAGCCGACCACGGCCCTCGACGTGACCGTGCAGGCGCAGATCCTCTGGCTCCTGCGCGATCTCCAGCAGCGGCTGGGCCTCGCCGTCATCTTCGTCACCCACGACCTCGGCGTCGCCGCGGAGATCGCGGACGCCGCCGCCGTCATGTACGCCGGGCGCATCGTCGAGCAGGCGCCCATTCGCGACCTGTTCCGCCGCCCCGCGCACCCTTACACGGAAGGGCTGATGCAGGCGACGGTGCGCCGCGGCCAGAAGGGCCGCGCGCTCGTCCCGATCCCAGGCGCTCCGCCGAATCTGATCGCGCTGCCCGCGGGCTGCGCGTTCGCGCCGCGCTGCCCCCGCGCGTACGACGCGTGCCTGGCCACGCTGCCGTCGTTCCATCCCGTCGCGGCCGGCCACGCCGCCCGCTGTCACCTCGTCGCCTAAGGAGGCTCGTCATGAGACGCGTCGTCACCCTGCTCCTCGCCACCGTGCTNTCGCTNTCGCTGACCGGCGTCGCGCTCGCGCAGGGCACGCTGCGGATCGGCATGACGGCGAGCGACATTCCCTACACGGGCGGCCAGACGGACAACGGCTTCGAGGGCTTCCGATTCGTCGGCTATCAGATCTACGAGCCGCTGATCGCGTGGGACCTGACGCGCGGCGACCGGCTGGCGCCGCTCGTGCCCGGGCTGGCCGAGTCGTGGGANGTGCGCAAGGACCATCCCACCCGGTGGGTGTTCAAGCTCCGCAAGGGCGTGACGTTCCACGACGGCAGCCCGTTCAACGCCGACGCCGTCGTCTTCTCGTACGAGTCGATCAAGAAGAAGGACGCGCCGCACTTCGATTCGTACGGCTCCGGCCAGGTGAGCTTCCGGCTCGCGTCGCTCACCGGCATCACGAAGATCGACGACCACACCGTGGAGTTCGAGACGAACAAGCCGACGAGCTTCGTGCCCTACCAGCTCTGCTACATGGTCATCGTCTCGCCGACCCAGTGGAACAAGGTGAAGGACTGGCGCAAGTTCGCCGAGCAGCCGTCGGGCACCGGCCCCTTCCGCGTGACGAAGTTCGTGCCGCGCGAGCGGCTGGAGCTGGAAGCCAACAAGAATTACTGGGACGCGAAGCGCCGGCCGAAGATCGACAAGCTCGTGCTGTTGCCGATGCCCGAGCCGACCACGCGGCTGGCCGCGCTGCGCAGCGGCCAGGTCGATTGGATCGAGGTGCCGCCGCCGGACTCCATCCCGCAGCTCAAGGGCGCGGGCTTCCAGATCACGCTGAACTCCTACCCGCACAACTGGACGCACACGCTGCGGCTGGACAAGGAGCCGTGGAACAACAAGCTCGTGCGCAAGGCCGCGAACTATGCGATCGATCGCGTGGGCATCTGCAAGAGCCTGCTCAACGACACGTGCATTCCCGCCACGGGCATCGTCTACAAAGGTCATCCGTGGTTCGGCAAGCCGAAGGAGACGTACAGCTACAACCCGGCCAAGGCCAAGGAGCTGCTGCGCCAGGCCGGCTTCGACGCGAGCAAGCATCCCGCGAAGGCGGTGCACCTCATCTCGACGTCGGGCTCGGGCCAGATGCTGCCGCTGGCCATGAACGAGCTGATCCAGAAGAACCTCAAGGACGTCGGCATCGACGTCGACCTGCAGCCGGTGGAGTGGAACACGCTGCTCACGCGCTGGCGCGCGGGCTTCCACACCTCGGACAACGAAGGTCTCAACGCGTGGAACATCTCGTGGAACTTTCTCGAGCCGTGGAGCGGCTTCGGGCGCTTCTTCCACAGCAAGTCCGTCGTGCCCGTTGCGGTCAACACGATGCCCTACATCAATCCCGAAGCCGACAAGCTGATCGAGGAGGCCGAGCGCACCTTTGACGTCGGCAAGCAGAACGAGACGCTGGCCAAGCTGCACGAGATCATCGTGGACGACGCGCCGTGGATCTTCATCGTGCACGACCAGAATCCCCGGGCGCTGTCGGCCAAGGTGAAGGGCTTCGTGCAGCCCCAGAGCTGGTTCGTGGACCTGACGGCCGTCACGGTGAGGTAGCGTCGGCGACGTGTGGGCNTACGTCGGCCGGCGTCTGCTGCTCGCGATCCCNACGCTGCTCGGGGCCAGCATCATCGTCTTCGCGATGGTGCACCTGGCNCCNGGCGATCCGATCGCGGCGGTGATGCCGGCCGAGTCCAGCCAGGCGGANATCGAGGCCACCAAGCGCGCGTACGGCTTCGACAAGCCGCTGCCCGTGCAGTATCTCGTCTGGCTCGGGCGCGTGGCGCAGGGCGACCTCGGCCGCTCGATCGCCACCCGCCGCGCGGTGATCCTCGACGTNCGTGACGCCCTCGCGAACAGCCTCGTGCTCGCGCTGTCGTCGTCGCTGCTCGCCTTCGCGCTGGGCGTGGCCCTCGGCCTCCTGGCGGCGTTCCGGCAGGGCCGGGCGCTCGACAAGCTCGCGAGCGCCATCGCCGTCGTCGGCGTCTCCGTGCCGCACTACTGGGCGGGGATCATCCTCATCATCATCTTCTCCGTGCAGCTCAACTGGCTGCCCGCCATGGGCGCCGCCAACGAGCCCGGCGTGCTNNNGTACCTGCGCCACATCGCGCTGCCGACGGTGGCGCTGTCGCTCATCCCGCTCGGCGTCATCACGCGCGTGGTGCGCTCGGCCGCGCTCGACATCCTGAGCCAGGAGTTCGTGCTGGCCCTGCGCGCCAAGGGGCTGGCGGCGCGGCGGGTGTTCACGCACGTGGTCAAGAACGCCGCCCCGCAGATCCTCACCGTGCTCGGGCTGCAGTTCGGCTTCCAGCTCGGCGGCTCCGTGCTCGTGGAGGCGGTGTTTTCGTGGCCGGGCACCGGCTACCTCCTGAACCTCGCCATCTTCCAGCGCGACATTCCGGTGCTCCAGGGCGTGATCCTCGTGCTCGCCACGTTCTTCGTGCTGCTGAACCTCGCGGTGGACCTGCTGCAGACGCTCGTCGATCCGCGGATCGCCCGCCACTGATGGCGATCACGACCACGCTGCCCCGCGAGCTGGACGCCGNCGCCGGCGCGCCGATGTCCTACTGGCGCACGGTCGGGTGGCGGCTCGCCCGCGATCCCGCGACGCTCGCCGCCGGCGCCGTCCTGGTGCTCATCGCGCTCTCCGCGCTGCTCGCGCCGTGGCTGGCGCCCTACGACCCGAACGCCGGCTCGATCCGGCTGCGCCTGGCGTTCGTCGGCGCCCCCGCGCACCTGCTCGGGACGGACGAGCAGGGCCGGGACATGCTGAGCCGCCTGCTGTGGGGCGGGCGTATGACGCTGGTGGCCGGNCTCACGCCGGTGCTGGTGGCGTTCGTGCTGGGCACCGGGCTCGGCGTGCTCGCGGGCTACGTGGGCGGGCTCACGAACACGCTGGTGATGCGGACGATGGACATCTTCTACGCGTTTCCGGCCGTGCTGCTCGCCATCGCCATCTCGGGCGCGCTCGGGCCCGGCCTGCCGAACACGCTGATCTCGCTCTCGATCGTGTTCGTGCCGCGCGTGGTGCGGGTCGCGGAGTCCGCCACCGTGCAGGTGAAGGGCCTCGAGTACATCGCGGCCGCGCGGGCGAGNGGCGCCGGCGTGGGCGCGATCGTGCGGCATCATCTGCTCGCCAACGTGCTCGGCCCGATCCTCGTGTTCGCGAGCACCCAGGTGTCGCTCTCGATCATCCTTGCCGCCGGCCTCTCCTTCCTCGGGCTCGGCGTCACCCCACCGGCGGCCGAGTGGGGCCTGATGCTGAACACGCTGCGCCAGTCGATCTACGTGAACGCGGTGGTCCCCGCCCTGCCCGGGGTGGCGATCTTCGTGACGTCCATGGCGTTCAACCTGCTCTCCGACGGCCTGCGCGACGCCATGGAGATCCGCGCGTGAGCCCGGGTAACGGCGCGCCGCCCCTGCTCGAGGTGCGCGGCCTGCGCAAGCACTTTCCCCTGCGCGGCGGCGTGCTCCAGCGCACGCACGCCTGGGTGCGCGCGGTCGACGGCGTCTCCTTCGACGTCTACCCGACCGAGACGCTCGGCATCGTCGGCGAGTCCGGCTGCGGGAAATCGACGCTGGCGCGCCTGATCCTGAGATTGATCGAGCCGGATGCGGGGACGGTGCGCTTCGGCGGCGAGGACGTGCGTGCGGCCACGCCGCCGCGCATGAAGCGGCTGCGCCGCGACATGCAGCTGGTCTTCCAGGATCCGTACGCGTCGCTGAACCCGCGCCTCACCATCGAGGACGCCGTCGCCTTCAGCCTCATCGTGCACGGCACGCCGCGGGCGNAGGCGCGCGATCGTGCGCGCGCGCTGCTGGGCCGCGTCGGCCTCGACCCGCGGCTCTACGGCCGGCGGTACGCGCACGAGCTGAGCGGCGGCCAGCGCCAGCGCGTGAACATCGCGCGCGCCCTCGTGCTGGACCCCAAGCTGCTGGTGCTCGACGAGCCNGTGTCCGCCCTCGACAAGTCGGTGCAGGCGCAGGTGCTCAACCTGCTCCAGGACCTGAAAGCCGAGCGCGCGCTGACCTACGTGTTCATCTCGCACGACCTGAACGTCATCGAGTACGTGAGCGGTCGCGTGCTCGTCATGTANCTCGGCGAGGTCGTGGAGACGGGGACGGCCGACGCGCTCGCGCAATCACCGAAGCATCCCTACACGCAGGCGCTCTTCGCATCCGCGCCGAGCCTGGATCCCGACCNCCGCATGGAGCGGCCGCCGCTCGCCGGCGATCCGCCGAACCCGATCGATCCGCCGTCCGGCTGCCGCTTCCGCACGCGCTGCGCGTTCGCGATGCCGCGCTGCGCGGAGGCGCCGCCGACGCTGCTGGCGGTCGGCGCGACGCACGAGGTGGCCTGCTACCTCTACGAGGCCGAGGCCACGGTCGGGGCCCGGGCGTGCTAGCTTGGCCGTCAGGCACGTGTCACGTCCGTGCCGCTTCGCCCAGCTCGGCGTCGCAGATGGTGGACGCCCCGCTCGAGAAAAAGCGCGAGTTGGCGGCCACTTTCGCCGAGCCGTGGGGGCAAGAGGCGGCGCGGCAGACTGGTTGCAGTCGCCAGAGCAGCGCAGGCCAACGTCGACCTCCGGGAGGCAACACATGAGGATGGGACGAGCTGCGATCTTCGTGAGTCTCGCGCTCAGCATTTGTGTCGCGCCCCTCGCGGCTCACGCGCAACAGCCGGCAGGGCCACCGCCTCAGATCCAGGCGGCGCAGACCTTCCTGATGACCTGGGGCAGTCAGAAGTGGGACGAGCTGAAAGCCGTCGCCGCGGACACGGTCACGGTCAAGGTCGGGCCCGGCACCTACACGCTGCAGCCGGCCGCGCAGAAGTCCGACGTGCAGCTGACGCTGCCGTTCCGAGGACTCTCCACGGTTCGCACGGATGGCAAAATCACGGGCGTCAAGGTCGATGAGATGGCGCTCAAGATGGGCGACAAGGAGATGCGCGGACCGGGGATGGTCGATCTGAAGGAAGAGAACGGCGCGTTCCGCGTCACCGGAGTCAGCGCGACCAGCACGCCGCAGTAGCCGCGTTCCAGAAGGCGGGCGCCTCGCCCGCCTTCGCTCTTCGACCGAGTCGCCCGTGGAAGGGTGTGTCTATAATCAGCGGAGAACGCGACGAGAGGAGGTGAGCTCATGGCCAAAGGCAAAGGCATGCGGAAGGAAAAGAAGAAGCCGAAGAAGGAGAAGAAGTAGCGTGGAGACGCCCGACCGCGGCGCGCGCTCGCTCCGCGGCGGCGTCCGCGTCGGCGACTGACTCAGACGGCGCCTTCCTCCACCACGTGGGCGGCTCGCTCGCTCGACGCCGCCGTCGCCGGCGACGTCGGCTCGAGCCGGATACGGCGCATGAAGGGCAGGACCAGCGGCACCGCCGCGAACATCATCGCCAGCAGCCAGAAGTCGTCCGCGTACGCCAGCAGCTGGGCCTGCGAGACCGTCTCGCGATAGAGCATCGCCACCGCCTGGCGGTCGGCGGTGAAGGTGTCGCTGCCCTGGGCCACGAAATGGCGCGCCCAGCGCGTGAGGCGCAGGCGCGTCTCCCAGTCCCACGCGGTGATGTGGCTCGCGAGCGTGGACTGGTGGAACTGGCTGCGCTGGGCGAGCAGCGTCGTGACCACGGCGATCCCCACGCTGCCGCCGACATTGCGCATCATGCCGTACACCGCGGTGGCGTTGACGAGCTTGTCGCGCCGGACGGTGGCCAGGGTCAGGGTGGACAGCGGCACGAAGATGAAGCCGACCGCGAATCCCTGGATGAAGCGCGGCAGCGCGAGCGCCCAGTAGTCCATGCCCAGCGTCAGCGAGGTCATCATGTAGAGGCTGACGGCGTTGAGCAGACAGCCGAAGCCCAGCATGAAGCGTTGGTCCACGCGGGTCACGATCCCGGAGGCGAACAGCGAGCAGATGTTGCCGAGGCCGCCCGGCGCCAGCACGAGGCCCGACGTCCACGCGTCGTAGCCGAGCAGCTGCTGCGTGAAGACGGCGACCAGCAGCATGCCCGAGAACATGCCGAAGCCGACGACCGAGATCAGGGTGACGCCCGTGGCGAAGTTGCGGTCGGTGAACGCGGTGAGGTCGACGATGGGCTCGCTGGTCAGCAGCTCGCGGATCAGGAAGCCGGCGAGCGCGCACACGGCGACGATGGTCATCGCGACGATCGTCGGCGAGTCGAACCAGTCTTCCCGCTCGCCGCGGTCCAGGACCAGCTGGAAGGCACGCGAAGCCCACGACCATCAGGCCCAGACCCCACCAGTCGATCCGCGCCGCCCGGCGCAGATAGGGCGGGTCGAACAGGAAGGCGCTGGCCATGAGGAAGCCGAGGATGCCGACGGGCAGATTGATGTAGAAGATCCAGCGCCACGACCACTCGTCGGCGAGATAGCCGCCGACGGTCGGGCCGAGGATCGGGCCGAGGATGAAGCCGACGCCCCAGATCGCCATCGCGAGGCCGCGCTGGTGNAACGGGAAGATCTCCCACAGGATCGCCTGCGAGAGCGGGATGATGGGACCGCCGCCGAGGCCCTGGAAGATGCGGGCCACGATCAGCGTGGTCAGGTTGGGCGCGATGCCGGAGAGGAACGAGCTGGCCACGAACAGCGTGGAGCAGATGAGGAAGAAGCGCTTGCGCCCGAACAACCCGGCCAGCCAGCCGGTGGCCGGGATGACGACCGCGTTCGCCGCCAGGTACGACGTGATCACCCACGACACCTCGTCGAGCCCCGCCGACATCGAGCCTTGAAGATGCGGCAGGATGACGTTGGTGACGCTGGTGTCGAGGATCTGCATGAAGGCCACCACCATGACGGTGAAGGTGATGGCCCACTTCTGGGCCGAAGCGACCGGTGGTGCTTCCGGGAGCGGAGACGTCATGCTGACCCTGCAGGTGTTGCGATAGGATATGCCTCCCGTGGGCGACCGCAAGACGCCCGCCGGTGAGAGGAGCCCGAGATGAAAGCCGCCATCTTCCACGAGGCGCACAAGCCGCTGACGATCGAGAACGTCGAGATCGACACGCCGATCGGGCGCGAGGTGCTGGTGCGCACCGTCGCCTCCGGCGTCTGCCACAGCGATCTGCACTTCGTCGACGGCTACTACCCGTTTCCGACGCCCGCCATCCTCGGCCACGAGGCGGCCGGCATCGTCGAGGCCGTCGGGCCACAGGTGGGTGAGTTCAAGCCGGGCGATCACGTCATCGCGTGTCTGTCGGTCTTCTGCGGCGCGTGCGACTACTGCCTCACCGGCAAGACGCATCTCTGCCAGACGCGGCCGGCCCGGAAGAAGGACGAGCCGCCGAAGCTGACGTGGAACGGCCAGCCCGTCAACCAGTTCGCGAATCTCTCCGCCTACGCGGAGAAGATGCTGGTCCACGAGAACGCGCTCGTGAAGATCGACGAGCAGATGCCGTTCGCCCAGGCGGCGCTCATCGGCTGCGGGGTGACCACGGGCGTCGGCGCCGTGCTGAACACCGCGCGCATCGAGCCCGGCTCCACGGTGGCCGTCTTCGGCGCCGGCGGCGTCGGCCTCGCGACCATCCAGGGGGCGCGCATCGCCGGCGCCCGGATGATCATCGCCGTGGACACGATGGAGTCGAAGTTCGCCAAGGCGAAAGAGCTGGGGGCCACCCACATCGTGAACGCCAGGGCCGATGATCCGGTGAAGGCGATTCGCACGCTGACCAACGGCGGCGTGGATTATTCGTTCGAGGCCATCGGCCTGAAGATCGCCGCCGAGCAGTGCTTCGACTGCCTCAAGCCCGGCGGCACCGCGACCGTGATCGGCATGATCCCGGTGGGGCAGAAGATCGAGCTCGACGGGCCGATGTTCCTGCGCGAGAAGAAGATCCAGGGCTGCAGCATGGGCAGCAACCGCTTCAAGGTCGACATGCCGCGCTACATCGAGTTCTACCGCCAGGGGCGGCTGAAGCTGGACGAGATGGTCAGCCGCCGGGGCAAGCTCGAGGACGTGAACGAGGCGTTCCGCGCGATGAAGGCGGGCGAGGTCGCGCGCACGGTGCTGATGTTCGACTGATGCGCGCGGCCGTCATGCGCGATCGAACGCTGGTGGTGGCCGACGTCCCGGTGCCGCAGCCGGGACCCGGCGAGGTGCTCGTGCGCACGCTGGCGTGCGGGATCTGCGGCTCCGACCTGCACGCGCTCCGGCACGCGGACAAGTTCGTCGA
>JGI25384J37096_10000379_pt1 | contig 12558 bp, 13 predicted proteins | sample GraSoi013_1_40cm_4_FD_37096 | JGI IMG/M metagenome (IMG submission 37096)
TCATACTTGAGCTTGTCCCGCTCTTGACGAAGGTCAGAAATGTCGCTCGGCCAGACGTACTTGCGAACGTTGCTGAGCTTGTCCACCCAATGGGCAATCCAGATGGAGTCGTGATCGTGAACAATCTCCTTCCAGTTTCCTGGAGGAATTTCGACGCTCTCGGATAGGTTTAGAACAACATCCTGGGGATGGACCCTCGGTTTCCAACGCCCCCTCATCGGGTGGCTGCCTCTGCCCATGAAAAGGCTGGGGGGCTCTACCATCCAGTTGGCGATCTCGGTCTTGACCCCATCAATCTCTGCGAAACCATACTTTTCCTTGAGAGATAGGCGAAGCTGTTTTCGCTGAGCTGCCATTTTTTTCTTGAAGTCAAGGTCCAGCCTTTGCATCTCCTCCTTCGCCTGATACTCGTAGACGGGTGTGAAGTCGATGTCGGAATACTTTGTATTCGCAAAGTTTGCGGGCAGAAGCTTGAGAAAATCTGAGAGAAAGTTTGTCTGGAAAACAGGGTCCTGGATGTAGGGTGTGGTTCGCTTCTTTCCCCACGCGTAGGCTAACTCTTCAGCCTCAGGAGAGAGTCGAACAATGGTGCCATGGATTCGGATCGAGAGTTTCCTAGGCTCGTAGGGGGGCGGAAACGCCACACCGTTGTGCCTCAACTCTTTCCATGCCATGACAAGTTCCTCGGTACTGCTCACTCGTTACCAGTATGAATAGCTCGGGGCCAGTCTTCCATCCTCACTAACCGTGCAAAGTTGTAATTGAGGATTTTTCTTAAAAGCCATGTCCGAAATCACAAAAGACCGGGATAGACTAAAGAAGGCGGACTAGTGAGGACTAGGTCAGGTTGAGCCGGCCAAAGGGCGCGCCACTACTAGGGCCAGTAGGATTCCTATTTGCTGCTGTAGGGTTCACCATGGCCGTTATGGTGGCGAGACTATTCGTCGCGGTCGAGGCAAGATGCACTCAATCATGTCCTGTCATCAGGGTTCAGGGATTTCACATCCATCATCTCTACTATGGAGTCTTATTGTTGTTAGCGTCTTCAATCATCATGTTTTTTGCGACCGATATCCGGACCAGATGGGACACCGCCCTAGTTTTTGGGGCCGGGATTGGTCTTATCGCTGATGAAGTTGGTCTCCTGATCCTCGGCTTGCCTTACTGGGCCATTGCTTCCCTAGCAACGCTCGCTATCGTCGGACTTGCATTGTATCTCGGGACCATTTACAAGCTCTGGACCGTTGGACGAAGAGATTTTGAATTTTTGGATCGGTATCAGACTCTCAGTATCTTTGCGGTGGTTCTAGCCATGCTGGGTTTTCTCTACTTCGGCAGACCATTGCGAGCAATGTTCGTGAACGCGGCCCTCGTTGCATGGGTTTCAGCCTCTCTTCTCCTGCTTACGTTTGGCAGGAAACACATCCAGGAAATCAGGCGCACACCCTTAAACCCCCTCCCGCCTTCTCCTTAGATTAGAAGGCGCAAGGGCAAACTGCAGGTCACTGAGCCATTAGGCCTAGAGGCACGGGAGTATCAAAGGACGATTGCTGAGTCCGCGGCCAAAGCCAACACGCTGGTCGTTCTGCCGACTGGTCTAGGCAAGACCATAATCGCGTTACTAGTGGCCCTAAAGCGTTTTTCGGAAATACAGAACGGCAAAATCGTTATCCTTGCCCCGACAAAACCGTTGGTTCTCCAACACGCCGAGTTCTTCAAAGAACACTATCCTGACAAGACCGTCAGATCTTCAGTGTTGACGGGGGAGTCTCCGCCCTCTATGAGAGTCGCGGATTTCGAAGAATCCCAGCTTATCTTTGCGACTCCTGAAGTGATAAGGAACGATGTCCTGAGCGAACGGTATTCGCTGAACAGGGTCTGTCTGATCGTCTTTGACGAAGCGCACAGGTGCGTCCGAGACTATGCCTACTCCGAGGTAGCTGAGAATTACAAGCGCCAGGCATCGAACCCGTTGATACTCGGGCTAACCGCCTCACCGAGCGCTCGAAAGGAGCGGGTCCAAGAGATCTGCGACAAGCTCGCCATCACCAACGTTGAGATGAGAACCGAGGAAGATGAGGATGTTGTTCAATACGTTAACGACGTGACGATAAACTGGGAACGCGTCCCACTTCCGCCAGCTTACAAGGACATCAGCAAGATTCTTCGAGCCGCGATGGAAGAGAGGACGGAGAAGCTCAGGGCCATGCACCAGCTGCCAACTGGTGTCAGGGCGAACAAACGGATGCTACTGGAACTCGGGGAGAAGCTTCGAAAGAATCTGAGAAGAGGAGGCTCCGGAGCCTTGTATGGAGCGGTAGTCTTGCAAGCCCAGGCGATGTCGCTGAGTCATGCAATCGATGTTCTAGAAACACAGGGTTTGCACAATCTCACTAGATACCTTGCGAAGCTCGAAGCGGCGAGCAGCAAGTCAGGCAAGAGCCTCTCGAGGGACCCGAAAATTCTAGAGGCTAGAAAGCTCGCATTTTCGATGGAGGAGAGAGAACATCCGAAGCAGAAGAAACTTCGAGAGCTAGTCGAGGGGGAGATTAGGTCGAACAAGGATTCGAAGATCATAGTCTTCACTCAGTATAGAGATACTGTCGAGACACTTGTCGAGAGATTGAACAAGCTTGATGGTGTCTCTGCCGTCCGCTTTGTCGGTCAGGCGACTCGCGACACGGACGACGTGGGTCTGAGTCAGAGCGAGCAGATGAGTATTCTAGAAGACTTTCGCCAAGGACGCCACAATCTACTCGTTACAACTAGCATTGGTGAAGAGGGNCTGCACGTCCCAGACGTGGATCACGTNATATTCTACGAGGCCGTGCCGTCCGAGATCCGCCTGATACAGCGTAGAGGCCGTACAGGCAGGACACGGCAGGGAAAGATGACAGTCCTCATGTCAGAAGGAACGATCGACGAGGCTTACTATTGGACGAGCCAGAAGAGAGAGCAACAAATGCACCGTTTCCTACAGATTGTCAAGAAGAAAGGAGCGAAATCCCCGTCGAGGACCAAACGCACGTTGGACGACTGGTCCAGCTCTCAAAGTAACTAGGATGAAGTAACACAGATTGATTTCTACGCTGGATGATTCATCCAAGCTCTGGTTTGAACGTCTCTACGCCCGCGTTGGTCTACCCTTTTGGGCAGGAGTGCTCGTTCTAGGCTTTCTCCCGCCTCTAATCCTGACATCGTTGGGATACTACAGTTATGGTGTAAAGACAGACTTCACCGGCGGTATTTCCCTCGGTGTCCCACTGCTACTAGCTAACACCATCTACATCTTATTCTCATCTCGCTACATTCGGCGCCGTATCGAGGAACTTGAGCAATACGCAGTGTCGATTGGAGCTGACAAATCGCGAATTGAGACAAGCTATCTCAACGACTTTCGCGCTGTTGTAGTGACCTGGGTCGTGCTCCTGGCAGCAGGGGTGTTGGTGCTGGAACCCGTCTTCAACCCAGGATATTCCTTGTTTCAAGACTTGTTGAGAGAATTACTCTACAGCTACATGCGCCTGCTCCAGGCGACCTTTCTCTGGGTCTTCCTCTCATCAATGGTGGCTATCTACAGAATGGGACGGCTTCCCTTGCGGCTGAAGGTCTTCACCGATGATAGGACACTGGGTCTCAAGCCCTTCGCTACTACATCTCTGCATCTGACAACGATCTATGTGGTAGCAATACTGCTGACATTCCCGATCTTTCTTTACCCAAGCTTCGCCGTAGAGCTAAGTTTGACGATATTCCTGGTACCGGGCCTATTCTTCTTCCTCGTTCCACTCTTCGGGCTTCACAAGAAGATGAGCGAGGTTAGGTCCGAGAAGTCTGCCTTGATCGGGCTTCGACACAGTCGTGTGATGGCTGAGGTCGAGGTTGCAGGTGAACAGCCGTTGAGTGAAGGACTTGTGAATGAACTATTGGCGATTGATGCCATCAAACGGGAGATTCACCAAATTCACGAGTGGCCCATTTGACATTGGCACGGTTGCTCGCCTGACAGGGATCCTGGGCGCTCCGCTCGTTGCCACAGTCTTGGCCGCCTACCTCATACGTCTCTTCGGAGTCTAATTCCTCCTAGGTTGTTACAATTCAAAGGAAAGCTACTAAATACCGAGCCAACGACATCGCTTGAGATTAAAGTTGATAGAGAAAAGAAGCCCTAGTTGGCTGCGTCTCCTAGAGGTTCTTGCGGGAGTGTTAGTTCTTGTTGTCGCATTTTTCGTATTGGCTGACTCAGGATTTGCCCTCTACATCCTCGCATATGCACTTGGGATCGGGCTCTTCATCCTTGGTGTATCACGAATCTTTGCCAGCGTATATGGNCGATATTTCGCCCCCTGGTTCCGAGAAGTCAANGCAGGAGGTGGAATAATCGCTCTGGTACTCGGTTCTGTTGTGATAATAGACCCACAACTTGCAATCGGGTTCCTCACTTTGTTGGTGGCTTTCGCCGTACTTGTTGTCGGGATTGTGGAGATCGTAGCAGCCGGCTTTGCAAAGCACCCACCCGTTTGGGTCCGAGGTCTGATTGGCGTAGTGGGGGTATTGATGGTGATCCTCTCGGTGTTCTTGGTCTTGGACTCGTCCTTGGGACAATTCGGCCTTGCAATCATAATGGCGATTGTGTTGGTAGCGGTCGGAGTTCGAGACATTGCTCACGGGGTATCAGGACATCGGCCAGTCAAAATCGAACCCGGCGTCGTAACCAAAGTCTGAAACTGTACTGAAAAGTGCAGAGACTACTGTGGGCTCTCAATCCAGGAGTCGAATCCGTGATCTGCAATTAGGCATGCGGAATTCGGATCTTGGAGATTCTCGCTCCAGAGAGAGTCAGGAGTAGTCCCAAAACGATAAGGAAAAGCCCCGAGATCATGAACCCATTAGCGGAGATCGTTGCTCCACTATAGACGATCTTCGCGCTAGAGATGTACAAGCTCTCAGCCACAATTCCAAGCAGGACGAATACTGTCCCAAAGAGGACCATTAGTTTCCTCATTTTTCGACGACCACAATTAAGAATTGGGGGAAATNCCTCTTAAGCCCTGTTTAACCGAAGATTGACCTTCGAGGATATACCTTCCAACACCTGCGACCCTCCTACCAAGGAGTTCTTCGTTCTCGGCATGAGGTCGAAAAGCGTCCGGAGTAGTTGGTTAGGAATGGAAGTCCTAGTTCTCTTTTGGGCGACGGTCCCGATTCGCTTATTAATCGAATCGTCGATATTCATTTTGAAAGCCGACAAGGCATTTGGCCCTCTCGCTCTCCCTGGGCCCTTGCTTGCCCAGGTCATCGTCATGGTGAGTTCTGATCCAAAACTTCTGGCTTTCTAGAAAGCATCACACATCTGTAATTGAGGAATGTGACTACTCTTCTCCGCTGAAAAAGTCCCGAAGGGCCGAAACTAGCCAAGCCAGGGAACGCCTATCTCCGTCCCCACTTGTTTCATGGCTTCTACAACCTTGGGACCCAATGGGATACCCTCTCTCCGGAACTTTTCCATCCTTGCATAGCTCTTCTCTCCGTGAACGTAGATTCGCGATTGTCCCTCCGCTTTTGGCGAGTCCTTCAACTCTCGGGCCAGCCGGTCCATGTCTTTCTTGAACTCGTCCAATGGTCGAAACGCCGCTGGATCCAAGGCCATGAAGAAGTGGCCGACGTTCGGTTTTTCCTTGTTGACATCGACACCGAGACCCGTTGCCGCACCGCTCAAGACCCCGCTCAGAACGTCCACCATCAAGGCCAGACCATACCCTTTGTGGCCAGAGTGCTCTTCTCCTTCGCCGCCTAGGGGTAGAATCCCGCCGCCCAATCTCTTGGACAAAGCGTCGAGAACTGCATGCGCGTCGTCCGTCCCTCTTCCCGTTTTGTCTACCGCCCATCCCAGAGGCACTTTCTTCCCTTGACGGTCGTAGACCTCAAGCTTCCCACGCGGGACCACAGAGGTTGCCATGTCCAGCACGAATGCCTTCTCCTTTCCAGCAGGTGCAGTCATGCTAATCGGGTTTGTACCGAGAATTGCGTTTCTACCGAAAGTAGGAACCACTAGTGGAGCGGCATTGGTCATGCTCATACCGATCAAATCGTGTTCCAAGGCCATCAGACTGTAGTAACCCGCTATTCCGTAGTGGTGAGAATTTTGGACAGAAACAATTCCGACGGCGGTCTCTTTGGCTTTCTTGATCGCCAATTCCATTGCCTTATGCCCAACCACCTGACCCAGACTCTGAGCCCCGTCAATCATCGCTGTCGCCTTGGTCTCTTTCACAATCTTGCTTTGGTCGGTAGGCTTGGTCCAGCCATTCTTCAGGTCAGTATAGTATCGAGGAAGACGGGCGACACCATGGGACTCGATCCCGCGAAGATCAGCTAGAACCAGTACATCCGTGGTTATTCTAGCGTCTTGAGCCGGAACGCCGAGCTTCATCCACACTTTGTTACAAAAGTCCTTCAGTTTCGCTTCTTGGACAACCACCTGTTTCTGAACAGTGACCTGGTCAACCATGACTGTATCCTCGGAAACCTCTATCCAATCTGAGCGTTCAAGGAGACATTTTTTAACTTAGGCCTATTCCTGGATACACACTGAGAGAAATGGATACTCATCAAGCAATCCTGACAAAGCTGGACGTTAGACAGTTCAGCCCGAAGAAGGTCCCATCCGACGTGAAACTGAAAGTATTCGAAGCGGCCCGAGCCGCTCAAACGGGAAATAACAAGCAACACTTGAGATTCATACTCCTCCAGAGCAAGGAATCGATCAAGAAGCTCGCAGAGGACAGTACCAGTGGACCTTGGGTCGCGGGAGCAGACTTTGCAGTCATCGTCCTGACAGACCCCAAAATAGGGTTCCACCTGATCGACACCGGACGCGCAGTACAACAAATGCAACTTTCTGCTTGGAACACTGGAGTAATCTCTGGAGTCTTTACGGGAATCAAGGAAGAGGCCATGCGGAAGGATTTCGGTTTCCCGGCCGATATCAAGCCCACCATGGTTGTGGGTTTTGGCTATCCCGTCAAAAAGATAGTTGGGAAGAAGAATCGTATGCCGCTTTCGGAACTAGCTTTCATCGACAAGTTCGGCAACAAGTTCGATCCAAAGAAACTCAGCTAGAACGGTTGCAGGCGAGCCTCTGCGAGGAGACTATGACTACTCGCCTCACCGAATGCTCATCATAAGAGAGCGAGAGACTGGTTGGACTTCACCGAGATTCTGGCCAACGAATTGTGGGTAGGAGCAGCACCTACGCTAGCGGACCTCGAAGAGATCAAGAAACTCAGCGGAAGTAAGGCCGTGATTGTCGATCTTACGAGAAACCCACGGGAGGAGGAGTGGTCGAAAAAACTCGGCTTGCAATACGAGGATCGGACCCCAAGGATCGAAGAGACTTTTTCCGCGGTTCCAGTAAGCCAGCTCCGACTCGTCTCCCGACTCATCGAGCAACATGTTCGTGGAGGGCGGAAGGTGTACTTGCATTGCAAGATGGGACTCGGCAGGAGCCCAACTTGCGCAGCGGCCTACCTCGTACATTGCGGAATCCCTCTTCGAGAAGCAAAAGAGCTGATACTGAGCAAACGCTCTGTATGGAATGGCGAAGACGCCAACTATGCGAGCGGCCTAGAGGATTTCGCCAAGATTCTGGAGATTGCGAGAGTCTCAGAATAGCCCTCGACTCGAGCTATCGCGTCTTGCGTGAGTACAATTCTGACTATTTCGCGAGAATAGAACTCTTGAGGACGAATTTTACCAAGTCAGGTTCCTTGAGAAGATAGTAAGTCGCCCGTCTCGTTCTCAAACTGATCTTGGCGACTCCCTCGATTACCAGCTTCAGGACCCTCGTAGGATGCATTTCCAAATCGCTCCATTGCCAGCCTTGATAGGACGGGTTGCCNAGGCCTTCTTCCTCGCTCCTCGCGGCCAACCACAAGGCCTTCCTGTAGTCGGGATATTTCGCGAGGAACTCTTCCACGTAGTTCTCACGTGGAGTTCTTGGGCTCGATGATTCGACGGTGGCCTCGGAGAGTGTCGTGGTTCGGGGGCGTTGTGAAGGGGATGTTCTCGACACGAGGCTCGCCTTCTTGAGACAATTCCTCGAAGTAACTAATCGTGATTCCGCCGATTTATTCAGCTCGTTTTCTCCAAACCAACCACTAGGTTACAAAAGGCCGCGTAATTACAAAGTCCGAGAATATCGAGATTCGATAGTTTAGTGGGCCAAGACCCGTCGGAGCTGATATCTTNGTCCTAGTGAAGATAGCTCTGCCAAANCTTCGGAACCTTGCGGGAATATACTNCATCTTTCNCTCNAAGAAACTCTGAAAGCTGTTCCACACTGTCCCGTATTTCTCTCGAGACATCCTTGCCCTTCGGCGCATGGGGTTCAGCGTATACTGCTTTGATGAGCAGTTTTTCGTTCTTCCTGTCCATGAGCGGGTCCACACGCCCGATGAATTCGTCGCCATACAAGATGGGAAGGACATAGTACCCATACTTGCGTTTGCTTCGGGGCGTGTAAATTTCGATGGTGTAGTCGAAATTGAAGACAAGCTTGGTTCTTGCCCTATCGCAAAACAAGTTGTCGAAAGGTGAGAGCAATNATACCCTTGGCTCCCACGTGTCCGAATCTAAATCGCCGAGTAACGGGATGTCTTNCGAGTGAATGTAACGCTGGCCCTTTCCAACGGGTCCGTNTGTGATATCGACAGCTTGGATCTTCGATTCCGCTTCCAGTTNCTTGAGCGTCTNCTTCAAATTTCGATACCTGCCGCGTAGAAAGTGCCAGCTTAATTCTGATTCAGTTNCAATACCGAGAGCTCTGAGAGATCGCTGAACTGCTTCATACTCGNTCTCCTGCTCGGNGAGTTCCTTTTTTGAGACCCAGCTCGGAAGGAACCGTTCAGACAGGTCCCATAGCTTCTGCTTACCTTGACGGCCAGCAACCATTACTTCTCCCTTGAAGAAGAGATGGAAGAGCATTCGAGAGACGTCGCTCCAAGATGACCAACCGAACCCACGATTCTTGGTTCGGGTCCTGTCTTCAAACTGGCGTGACAAGAGGGGTCCTCGACGTTTGAGCTCGGTCAGGACGTAATCTCTCAGGTCCGAGTTCTTGCTGAGCCATTTCTTGACTCTCAATTGCCAGACCGGCCCCAACGATTTCAGGAAGACATCAGGGTATCCTCTCATCAAGTAATAGTAGAGAGGATAGTCTTCCATCAGAACGATAGATGCTTGATGAGCCCAGTACTCGAAAAGCTTCTTCTCACTCCAGAGTAACCGGTCCAGATCAGATGTGTTGAAGTCTCCCAGTCTGTTCCACAAAACTATGAGGTGACTCGGCGCCACAGCACTGATCGGATCGAGCTGAAGGCAGCCTAAACTTCGAGTTACTTGGAGAATGTCATCGGGCCCCCGGNTTACCGGGTCTCTTGTCCGCTAGATGCTGTTTGGTAACAGCGAGACGTCTGGCATTCTCCAGATTGATTGTAATTTTCTTAGGCACGAGTGAAAATTTCTCGAAGCTGTTTGATAAGGGATTCGAAATTGACCAATGCAAAATGGTACGCAAGCATACGCCGTGGACACATCGATGAGACCGTGACGAAGACTCCGAGCTTGCAACTGTCGATAGAAAGAGCTAAGGTTCCATCCTTCGAGAGCCGAGTGATCGTCTATGCACGAAGGAGTCATTTCTAGAATTGTCCGGCATCCTTTGTCTCCGTTCAAGAAGCGAGCATTCTTCTCAATTGTAGTTCTAGCCNTCGTGATGGCTATTGGAACCATCGGTATGATGCTCTTAGAAGGATGGGACTCTGTGACCTCGTTTTACTTCATGGCNCTTCTAGCAACCGCGGAAGGCCCGGCACTATCGCCCTTGACAGTCGCAGGGAAACTGTTCGCCTCTCTGATGGCCTTCGTCTCGATAGGCGCCGCGATATCCGCAATCACGTTCACTTTCGGACCCTTGTTCGGCTCAGTCCTGAAAGAAGGCTTTGCCTATATCGAGAAAGAAGAGGAGAAACTGAAGTCGGGCCTCGAACGCAAGGACCAAGCAAATTCCTCCGGCAATCAAAGGAACTAGACTTGCCCAAGCTCGTGAGTGACATCGGCCACATCATCCTCCAAGTCGGGAATATGGAAGAGGCAATCAAGCTATACCGGGACGCGCTCGGTTTCGAACTCAAAGAACAATCACCTGAATGGAGTGTCATCACGACAAAGCTGGGCGAGTTGACGCTCTACAAGACCCCGAAAATCACGCCCTTAGTTCTCCGGGACGCGAACGTTACTCCGATCAGCCTTCACGTCTTCAACTTCGAAGAGGCCGCCGATCAGTTGGAGAAGAAAGGATACTCGGTCAAACGCAAGGGAAAGAACTCANGCACGCTTACGGACCCGTGGGGAAACATGGTGGACCTGCATGATCATCGCAAGGCCTGAATTCTTGGTTCTCCCCCAACCAATGTTCGAAAGAACCCATTCCCACGAATTATTTCTTCATGAAAGGCATGCCCTTCATCATTGGCCCGCGCCTTTTCATCTGTTTCATCATCTTCCTCATCGTAAAGTACTGGTTGACTAGTTCCCGCACCTCGCGTTCTGGCCGTCCGGCTCCTCGCGCAATCCTCTTCGACCTAGAGCTGTCTACTAACCGCGGCTCTGCAAGTTCTTTTTTCGTCATTGACTGAATGATAACTCTCCATGCTTTCATCTTCTCCTCCGCCACTCCCAACTGCTCCTCGGGAAGGTTCACGCCTCCAGGAATCATTTGGAGAACTTTTCTCAGCGGCCCCATTTTGCGAAGATTCTCCATCTGATCAAACATGTCCTTCAAGGTGAACCTGCCCTCCATGAACTGCTTGACTTTCGCCTCCGGAACCTGCACCTCCGCCTCCTTCACTTTCTCCAGAAGTGCGTTCAAGTCGCCCATTCCCAAGAGCCGCCCGACAAAATCTGTCGGGACGAACTGCTCCAGGTCCTCCACTCGTTCTCCGGTTCCGATGAATTTTACCTTCGAACCGGTCCCAGCGACGGCAGAGAGTGCTCCTCCTCCCTTTGCAGACCCATCCATCTTTGTCAACAGAACTGACCCGACGGGTGTTGCTTCGTGAAACGCACGGGCCTGGGTAATCGCTTGTTGTCCTATCGTCGCGTCGATAGCCAACACGATCTCGTCTGGCTTTACTGCAGAAGCAATTCTTTTCATCTCGTCCATCAGGTCCCGCTCATTCCTGTGACGTCCCGCAGTGTCGATGATCACCAAGTCAGTCTTCTCCTTCCGATAGTGGTCGAGACCGTGCTTCGCGATGTCCTCGGGCTTCTTGTTGCCCGGCTCGCCGTAAACTGGAATCTCCACTGTGGCCGCTAACTGCTTCAGTTGTTCAAGCGCGCCTGGCCGGTAGGTGTCGGCTCCGACAATGCCTACTCTCAATCCTCTCTTCTGGAAGAACCGTGCCAGTTTCACCGAGCTGGTCGTCTTTCCTGTGCCCTGAATCCCAACGAGCATGAGCTTGCGGAATGCTCCGGGTTGAACTTCGACCTTNGCAGGATCTTGACCNACAAACTTGGTCATTTCCTCGTAGAGAACCTTGACAACATGTTCTCTGCGGGTTATTCCCGGNGGAAGCTTCTCCTTGAGAGAACGATCCTCGACAGCCTTGGACAGCTGAAGAACGAGTTCGACGTTCACGTCCGCCTGCAGTAGCGTCCTCTGCAGGTCTTTCACTAGTTCCTTGATCGCCTTNTCGTCCACGTTCGGCATNCGCAACATTTTGCGGACTGCGTCAGTGAGAGAACGGCCAACCGTTTCCAAGACTACTCTCTAGAAGTTCTCACGCGCTTCTTAACCTTCCCCAGAACCGCGGCGATTATCAGTGGAAAGCATACAGTTGCATCGCCGTATACGTCCACGAACTTTCCTCCTTTCCGGATTTTTCTCCAGCTGATCGATTCTGTCAAGGGAGCACCGCTCAATCCCCCCGGCTCTGGTCTATCGGCAGTAATCTGGACTGCAGCATCAACTCCCTCCCTAAGAACACTTGCCAAGAGAGTGTGATGCTTCGGTAGTCCTCCCCCTAGAATCAGGACCCCGAGTTTTTTCGAGGTCATCGCCATTTCTACCATGTTGGTCACGTCGGCCATCGGGTTCAACTGGAGCATTTCTGTCTGGGAGAAGCTCCAGAGGCTGAGCCCCAAGATCGAGTCTAACAAGCCGGGTGAGAAGATTTTGACCTTGTTTCGAGCGGCTTTGTAGAGGATTGAATTCCTATCCTGCAAGAGTAGGCCTATTTTCCGGAGAAGATCTGAGACCGATACTCCACGTCTCTCGTCAACAGGAATCTTTGCCAGCAGCCTTCTGACAGTCTTGTCCAGAATCTCGAACGATTTCTCCTTCACGAAAATATCTGCGATTCGACTATACCCCTTCCTGATCAAAAGGCGATCGTCGACCTGAAACGTGCCTTGGTAATGGTGCAAACCCAGTGCCTCGATCACGTCATGGGTCAAGTTTGCCCCATTAGTTACGATCGCGTCCAGAAATCCTCGGTC
>JGI25384J37096_10000380_pt1 | contig 12551 bp, 13 predicted proteins | sample GraSoi013_1_40cm_4_FD_37096 | JGI IMG/M metagenome (IMG submission 37096)
TCGGGGTGGACGTGCTGACGACGGATCGTCCCGACGTGGCCAAGCGCGTGCTCGGGAGAGCGTCGTGACGCGCCCCGACCTCGCAAGGCGACTTCTGGGCGATGACCACCAGGGCACCTTCTCAATGACCACGCGGCGCACCGTTGTCAGGCCACCCACCGAGGGCACCGGCCTCGCGGCCGCCCGGAGTGAGGAGCGGCAAGCCGGACGGCGCCGGGGCGCGCCGCGTCTCAGGCCACCCACCGATGGCACCGGCCTCGCGGCCGCCGATAAATGACCACGCGGCGCTACGTTCTCGCTCTCGACCAGGGCACGACGGGCTCGACCGCGCTGGTCGTCGATCCCGACGGTCGCGTCCGCGCGCGCGGGTACGCCGAGCTGCCGCAGTACTTTCCGAGGCCCGGGTGGGTCGAGCACGACCCCGAGGAGATCTGGGCGACCGTCGAACGCGCGGCACGTGCCGCGCTCGCCGAGGCGCGCATCGTCGGAGCCGAGGTGGCGGCGATCGGGATCGCCAACCAGCGCGAGACGACCATCGTCTGGGATCGTGCTTCGGGAGCGCCCATCCACCGCGCGATCGTGTGGCAGTGCCGACGGACGGCGCCGACGTGCGACCGCCTGCGCGCCCAGGGGGTCGAGCCGCTCGTGCGGGACCGCACCGGGCTCGTCCTCGACGCTTACTTCTCTGGCACCAAGATCCGCTGGCTGCTCGACGAGGTCCCTGGCGCGCGCGTCCGCGCCGAGCGCGGCCAGCTCGCGTTCGGCACCGTGGACGCGTGGCTCCTCTGGAAGCTCACCGGCGGCAGCGTGCACGGCACGGACGCGAGCAATGCCTCGCGGACGCTCTGCCTGAACCTCAAGACCGGAGACTGGGACGATGAGCTCCTCAAGCTCCTCGGAGTCCCGCGCGCCGTGCTGCCGGTAGTCCTCCCCTCCGCGGGCGCTCTCGCCGAGACCACGGAGCTCGGATGGCTCCCACGCGGGGTGCGGATCGCGGGGATCGCGGGCGACCAGCAGGCCGCGCTCTTCGGGCAAGCTTGCCACGCGCCTGGCGCGGCCAAGAATACCTACGGCACCGGGTGCTTCATGTTACTGAACACCGGGCTGGCACCGGTGGTCTCCTCGCGCGGGCTCCTCACGACGATCGCGTGGCGGATCGATGGCCACACGACATTTGCTCTCGAGGGCAGCGTGTTCATCGCCGGTGCGGCGATCCAATGGCTGCGCGACGGACTCGGCCTCCTCGCGCACGCGGCGGAGAGCGAGACGATGGCGCGCTCGGTCCCCGACACGGCGGGCGTCTACTTCGTGCCGGCCTTCGTCGGGCTCGGCGCCCCGTACTGGGACATGTACGCGCGCGGGACGATCGTCGGGCTCACGCGCGGAACGACAGGTGCGCACCTGGCCCGCGCGGCGCTCGAGGCCATCGCCTTCCAGAGCCGTGACGTGCTGGAGGCGATGGCGGCCGACCGCGGGATCGCGGTGCGGGAGCTGCGCGTGGACGGGGGCGCCTCGGCGAACGACTTTCTCTGTCAGTTCCAGGCGGACATCATGAACGTCGCGGTGCTGCGGCCAAGCGTGATCGAGACGACCTCGCTCGGGGCCGCGTACCTCGCCGGGCTCGGCGCGGGCCTGTGGCGCTCGCTCGATGACCTGGGCCGCCGCTGGGCGATCGAGCGGACCTTCACGCCCGCGCTGGACGCCGTGTCACGCGCCGCGCGCTGTCAGGGCTGGCGTCGCGCGGTGGAGCGCGCGCGTGGCTGGGCGGGCGAGGAATCCCGCTGAGGAAAGGACCCATGCGACGATCCTGGCGCTGGTCGTACTGATCGGGCTCGGGGCCACCGCATCACAGCACGCGCGTGAGGGGCAAGTCCGGCTAGATTGTGCGCTACCCGGTCACTCGGCCGTCGCAATAATACTATTCAAATAAGATATTTATGATCGGTTGTCCGTGGCGGTTCAATGTGCTAGTGTCCTTCTTCACATGGCGCCGTCCGGGGAGAGGGGCACCTGGAAAGCGCTCGGCGAAGTGTCCTCGATCGGGGTCACNCTCGTGGTGACAACGGTCATCGGGCTCGTCGCCGGCTACTACGCGGACNGGTGGCTCGGCACCAAGCCCTGGCTNCTGCTACTGGGCCTCGGGTTCGGNATCGCCGCGGGATTCGTGAATCTCTTTCGATCNGTCAAGCGTGCGGANCGGGAGCTCGATGACTCCGGGTGAGCTGACGGCGCGGGTGACNCTNGATACTTCCGCGGCGGTCTCGGCGCTCGCTGCGCTCGGTGCCNTCCTCGGCGGCGCCCCCGTGGCCGTCGGCACGCTCGCAGGCGGCGCGCTCGCCGTTGTGAACTTCCGGTGGCTGGCGGCGCGTGCCGCGGCGGCGACCGCCGCGCGCAGCACCGGGTCGGTCGCGTGGTTGATCGGCGCGGGATTGCGGTTTACCGCCTGTATGGCCGCCTGCGCGTGGCTCCTCTCGACCGGATGGGCGCACCCCATCGCGCTGATGGCCGGGTTCAGCGTCCTGCCTTGCGACGTGATCGCGCGGGGGCTCGCTCTGGGCCGCNGGGGGCGCTGAGCATGGAAGCCATTGAGCATCCGCCGATCTTCCATCTGCCGGGCATCCCCGACCACGTGACGTACACGTGGCTCAGCATGATCATCCTCACGAGCGTCGCCTTCGCCGCCTCGCGCAACGTTCGGCTCGTCCCGCGCGGGCTCCAGAACTTCCTGGAAGTCGTGCTCGAGCAGGTCCTCGGGCTCATCGACGATGTCATCGGTCACAATGGCCGGCGGTATCTCCCACTCATCGCGACCCTAGGCCTGTTCATCCTTACCGGGAACCTCATGAGCCTCGTGCCGGGGCTGGTGGGCCCGACGGGCAACCTGAACACGACCGCGGCCTGCGCGCTGATCGTGTTCGTCTCGTACCACTGGATCGGCGTTCGAAAGCAGGGCGCGCTGAAGTACCTCAAGCACTTCACGGGGCCCGTGCCTTGGTGGCTGAAGCCCCTGATGTTCGTGATCGAAATCATCAGCCATCTCGCCCGCCCGCTGTCACTGTCGTTGCGGCTCTTCGGCAACATGACGGGCGGGCACATCCTGCTGGCGGTCATCTTCTTCCTGATGGGGTTTGACGGGCTCATCGGCTGGGCGCTGGAGGGCAGCGCGGCGGGCGTCGTCATCGGCGGCATCGGCGGGCTCGTCACGACCGTGTTCACGGTCGGCTTCCTGTATCCTCTGAAAATCCTGGTGTCGTTTCTTCAGGCGTTCATTTTCATGATGCTGACGATGCTGTACATCTCGCTGGCCATCGAAGAGGCGGAGCACCACTAGCAGACCACACGTGTAGAGGAGGAGGGCGTGCGACGTTCACTCATTCTTGGGGGTGTCTGGGTTATCGGGTTCCCGGAGCTCGCGCTCGCGGCCGAAGGGGCGCCGACCGCGGGCAGCTGGATCGGTCCGTTCACCGTCATCGCNGCTGGCCTCGGCATGGCAATCGCCGCCGGCCTGTGCGGACTCGGTCAGGGTCGAGCCGTGGCGGCGGCCGTCGAAGCGATGGCCCGTCAACCCGGTGCGGCGGCCCGCATCCAGCTCGCGATGATCATCGGATTGGCGCTGATCGAGTCGCTCGCGATCTATACGCTGGTCATTGCACTGATCTTGCTGTTCGGGAAGGGCATCTCGTTCGCGTGAGGTCCGGCGAATAGTGGGCTGATTGGAGGGCCGCGCGCGCTGAGCGCGCGGCCCTCGCGACGACGATGACGCCGCGCTCGAACTATCGCCTCCCGAGGATTCCCGAGATGACGATCCGTCGTCTCTCGGTCTATACGCGCTGTCTCCTCCAGCTGGAGGAGGACGGCGTGAAGACCGTTTCCTCCCAGGAGCTCGCCGATCGATTCAACCTGAACTCGGCGCAGGTCCGCAAGGACCTCGCTTACTTCGGGGAGTTCGGCGTCCGCGGCATCGGCTACTACGTGTCCGGGCTGAAGGCCGAGCTCCAGAAGATCCTCGGGCTCGACCGCGAGTGGGCGGTGGTGCTCGTCGGCTNTGGCCATCTTGGCTCCGCGCTCTTCCGCTACAAGGGGTTCGGCCGCCAGGGCTTTCGCATCGTGGCGATCGTCGACGACGATCCGGCGAAGACCGGGCGCGAGGTCGACCACGTGCCCGTCATCGCGAGTCGCGACATGGCCCGGGAGATCAAGGCGCGTGGCGCCCACATCGCGATCGTGGCCGTGCCCCCCGAGTCGGCCCAGACCGTTACGGATCAGCTCGTGGCGGCGGGGGTCAGGGCGATCCTCAACTTCGCGCCGGCGCGCCTCATGGTCCCGCGCGACGTCCGGCTCAAGAACGTCGACCTCTCGATCGAACTGGAAACGCTCAGCTTCTACCTCGCGAAGGGCTCGCGCTCGTAGGGCGAGGCGGTGCCGTGGTAGGGTAGGCTGGCTCGTTCGATGCTGAGGGACTGGTCGGCCTTTCACGTCCTGGCGAAGACCTTCGCCGAGGGACCCGTGTGCCTGCGCATCGCCGGGCTGACTGGAGCCGCCCGCGCCCTTGCCGTCGCCGAGCTCCTCCAGGCCCACCCGCGTCCCGCGCTGGTCCTCGTGGAGTCGATGACCGACGCCCATCACTGGACCCAGGACCTCAAATTCTTCGGCGCGCCCGCGCTCGAGTTTCCCGGGCGCGAGCCCCGGCTCTGGCGCGGCGGGCGTCAGCGGGAGGCGGACGCCGAGCGCGCCGTCATCTGCCGGCGGCTCGCCGCGGGCGAGCCCGTGGTGGTCGTCGTGACCCCCGAGGCGCTCGACGCCGAGATCGTCGCGCCAGGCGATTTCGCGTCGCGCACGCTGCGGCTCGCCAAGGGCGACTCCCTGGACCGCGAGCTCCTGCTCGAGGCGCTCGAGCGCGCCGGCTACGAGCGCGTCGACACCGTGGTCGAGGTCGGACAGTGGAGCCCCCGCGGCGGCATCGTCGATGTGTTCTCGCCGAGCCACGCGAGCCCCGCACGGGTCGAGTTCTTCGGCGACGAGATCGAGTCGATCAGGCTTTTCGACCCGACCTCCCAGCGGTCCAGCACGCCCCTCGACGAGCTCCTCGTCCTGCCCCTCGTGGCCCAGCGCGACGGCTCGGCCCCGGCGGGGCTCACCGACTACGTGCCGGCCGCGGCGCCGATCATCGTCGATGTCCCCCGCGTGCTCGACGCGACCCGCGAGGACGCGCCGGCGAGCCCGCCTCTCCGCGAGCGACTCGCCGGGCGCCAGCTGGTCGAGCTCTCGCTCGTGGCCGGCACGTCGAGCGCACAGGTGGGAGCCCTGCCGGAGGCCGTGGAGGTAACGCTCGAGACGCACGCGGTTCCTCTCTTCGGCGGCCGGTTCGCACAGCTCGCGGGCGAGATCGGGCGATGGCGCGCTGAGGGGTTCAGGATCCGCCTCGTCGCGTCCGACGAGCGGCAGGTCGAGCACCTGCGCCAGATTCTGCGCGAGCACGCGCTCGAGGCCCTCCCGGCGGCGACCCCCGACGGGGATGCGCCGCTCGCGATCGTCGTCGGAGACGTCTCCGCCGGGTTTTCGATCCCCGCGCTCGGCGTCATCGTCCTCACCGAGGCCGAGATCTTTGGCGCCCGCCGGCGCCTGCTGCGGCGGCCGAAGTACCAGCGCGGTGCCGAGCTCACGGCGTTCACCGATCTCGCGGTCGGNGACATCGTGGTCCACGAGGACCACGGGCTCGGGCGCTACCTCGGCCTCAAGACGATGACCGTCGGCGACCGCGAGGGCGACTTCCTCGTGCTCGAGTACGCGGAAGGCAACCAGCTCTACCTCCCCGTCGAGCGCCTGGATCTCGTCTCGAAATACCTGGGCGCNGACGCAGGCGCCGTCCGCCTCGACCGCCTGGGCGGCGTCTCGTGGCCACGCGTGAAGGAGTCGGTGCGCGCCGCCCTCCGGCAGATGGCCGAGGCGCTGCTCCGCCTCTACGCCCAGCGCGCGGTCGCGGACGGGCACGCCTGCTCGCCGGACACGTCCTGGCAGCGCGAGTTCGAGGCCGCTTTCCGCTTCGAGGAGACGCCCGACCAGCTGCGCGCGATCGAGGAGGTCAAGCGTGACCTGGAGGCGCGTCGTCCGATGGACCGGCTGGTTGCCGGCGACGTCGGGTACGGGAAGACCGAGGTGGCGCTCCGCGCCGCGTTCAAGGTGGTGGCCGACGGCATGCAGGCGGCGGTGCTCGTGCCCACGACGGTCCTGGCCCAGCAGCACTGGACGACGTTCGCCGACCGGTTTGCGGCCTTCCCGGCCCGTGTCGAGCTCCTGTCGCGGTTCCGGTCGCCCAAGGAGCAGAAGGCGGTCATCGAGGGCCTCCGGCAGGGAACGGTGGACGTGGTGATCGGCACCCACCGCCTGCTCTCGAAGGACGTCGCGTTCAAGCATCTGGGCCTCCTCGTCGTGGACGAAGAGCACCGGTTCGGCGTCGTCCACAAGGAGCGCATGAAGGAGCTCCGCGCGTCGGTGGACGTGCTCGCGCTGACCGCGACGCCCATTCCGCGGACGCTCTACATGTCGCTCTCGGGCGTCCGAGACATGTCGGTGATCGAGACTCCGCCGCTCGACCGGCTGCCTGTCGAGACGGTCATCCGACGGTTCAGCAAGGCGGTGATCAAGGAGGCGCTCACGCGCGAGCTCGAACGCGGCGGCCAGGTCTTCTTCGTCCACAACCGCGTGCAGTCGCTCCCCTCGGTGACGCGCTTCGTCCAGGAGCTGGTGCCGGAGGCGCGGGTGATCATGGCGCACGGCCAGATGAAGGAGCGCGAGCTCGAGGCCACCATGGTCAAGTTCGTGAGCGGCCAGGCCGACGTGCTCGTCGCGACCGCGATCGTCGAGTCGGGGCTCGACATCCCCGCGACGAACACGATCGTCGTGAACCGCGCCGACCGGTTCGGCCTGGCCCAGCTTTACCAGCTTCGGGGCCGCGTGGGGCGCGAGCGCCAGCAGGCGTACGCGTACCTGCTCGTGCCCGCGGACGGGCGGGTGGACGAGCAGGCGCAGCGTCGCCTCCGGGCGCTCCAGGAGTTCACGGAGCTGGGCTCGGGGTTCAAGCTCGCCCTGCGGGACCTCGAGATCCGCGGCGCGGGCAACCTCCTCGGGGCCGAGCAGCACGGCCACATCGCGGCCGTGGGCTTCGATCTTTACGCGAAGCTCCTGGGCGAGGCCGTGCGAGAATTGAGGGGCGAACCGGCCGCAGCGGCCGTCGAGCCTGTGATCAGCGTCGCGGCGGAGGGCTTCTTGCCGGACGCGTATGTCCCCGAGGTCAACCAGCGCCTCGCCTTCTACAAGCGGCTCGCCGGCGCGGTCAGTGACCCCGAGGTCGACGACCTGCGCGGAGAGCTCGTGGACCGGTTCGGCCCGCTCCCCGAGGAGGCCGAGCAGCTCCTCGACATCGTCCACTTGCGAGTGGCCGCGCGCCGGCTGGGCGTGGAGAAGCTAGAAGCGGGCGAGGGCATGGCGTTCGTCACGTTTGCGCCGGGGACACCCCTCGATCCCCGGCGGCTCGTCAGGGCGATTGAAGGGAGCCGGGGGCGGCTCAAGATGAAGCGTGAGTTCACGATCGAAGCGGTTGTGGAACGGGGGGAGTGGGCGCGGGTCCGCGGCTCCCTGCTGCGTCTCCTCGAGAGCCTCGACCGCTCATGATCCGGGGGCTCGCAGCGACCGGACTGCTGGCCCTCGCGCTCGGCGGCTGCGCGGCGGCGGCGTCGATGCCANGCGTCGGCGGGACGAAGGACGGCCCCACGCNGACGCCGGCCCCCGCCACGCCAGGCCGGGGAGAGCCGCCGAAGGAGGNGCGGTCGCCGGAGCCGCGGGCTACCGCGAAGGCCACGGACGAGGATGTGGCCGACCGCGTCGTCGCCGTCGTGAACAACGACGCGATTACGCTGGGCGAGCTCCAGGAGGCCNTCAACGATTACCGGTCCCAGACGCGCCAGGAGACGCCGGTGTCGAACGAGTTCGTCCAGCAGTTTCTCACCAAGATGATCGAGAAACGGCTCCAGGTCCAGGAGGCAGAGCGCGAGAAGATCACGGTGGATGANGCCGAGGTCGAGGAGGAGCTGGCGGAGCGGATCAAAAAGCTGGGCGCCCCGACTCGCGAGGAGTTCGAGCGGGCCCTCAAGGCCCAGGGCGTCACCATCGACACGATCAAGAAGCGGTTCCGTGACGAGATGCGTGTGGCGCGCGTGATCAACCGGAAGGTGCGGCTCCGGATCTCCGTGACCGAGGCCGAGATCAATAAGTACCTCGACGCNAACCGCCAGAAGCTTGAAACTGGCCTCGCCTACCATGCGCGGCACGTCCTGATCGTGCCGGAGGGCGAGCCCGCCGACGCCGCCTGGGAGGCCGCCCGTATCAAGGCCGAGATGCTCCGTGCCCAGCTGCTCCAGGGGACCGNCTTCGCGGAGCTCGCCCACCGGCACTCGNGCGACGCCAGCGCGAAGGACGGCGGCGACCTCGGNACACTCAAGCGGGGCGAGCTGGCTCAGGACATCGAGGCGCAGATCCTGAGCCTGGAGCCGGGCACGGTCTCCAAACCGTACCGGTCGTCNCTGGGCTACCACATCTTCCGCCTCGAGTCGAAGGAGACCCTCGAAGGGGAGGCGCTGNCCCGGGCCAAGGCGCAAATCCGCGAGATCCTGTTCCGGGAGAAGTACGATGCGCGCCTGGAGGCCTGGCTCAAGGAGATCAGGCAGCGGGCGGTCATCGAGGTACGGCTGTGAAAAACCGTTGACAACCCCTGGCATGGATGGGAAGATACCGCCGGGCGTTATCGCTCCAACCCCGCAAGAAATCTGCTGTCGTATCATAACCAACTCACTAGCCCGCGGCCTCTAGAAGCCGCGCCCGGAGCCCGTTGATGAGTGCCCGCCGAGAGCGAGGTCAAGGAAACCCGGCGCAGACCCCTGAAACGAACGGTCTGAACCTCTCCGAGCTGAAGGAAAAGACGATCGGGGACCTGAACCAGATCGCCCGTGACCTGAACGTCCAGAACATCGGTGGCCTGCGCAAGCAGGAGCTGATATTCAAGATCCTCCAGTCGCAGGCGGAGAAGGACGGGCTCATCTACGCCGAGGGCGTCCTCGAGGTCCTCCCCGACGGCTTCGGCTTCCTTCGGGCGCCGGACTACAACTACTTGCCGGGGCCCGACGATATCTACGTCTCTCCATCTCAGATACGGCGATTCGACCTGCGTACCGGCGATACCATCTCGGGCCAGGTCCGACCGCCGAAGGACACGGAGCGGTACTTCGCGCTCCTGAAGGTCGAGGCGATCAACTTCGAGACGCCCGACCAGGCGCGCGAGAAGATCTTCTTCGACAACCTCACGCCGCTCTATCCGATGGAGCGGCTTCGTCTCGAGTACGATGCCGAGAACCTCACGACCCGAGTGATGGATCTGCTCTGTCCGATCGGCAAAGGGCAGCGCGGGATGATCGTGGCGGCGCCGCGCACGGGCAAGACGATGATGCTGCAGTCCATCGCCCACGCGATCGCGACGAACCACCCCGAGGTCTACCTGATCGTGCTGCTGATCGACGAGCGGCCCGAGGAGGTCACCGACATGCAGCGGTCGGTGAAGGGTGAGGTCATCTCCTCCACGTTCGACGAGCCGCCACAGCGGCATATCCAGGTGGCCGACATGGTCATCGAGAAGGCCAAGCGGCTCGTCGAGCACAAGCGCGACGTCGTGATCCTGCTCGATTCGCTCACACGCTTTGCCCGCGCTCACAACGCCGTCATCCCGTCGTCGGGCAAGGTCCTCTCGGGCGGCCTCGACGCCAACGCGCTGCAGCGACCCCGGCGGTTCTTCGCCACAGCCCGCAACATCGAGGAGGGCGGCTCGCTGACCATCATGGCCACCGCCATCGTCGACACGGGCAGCCGGATGGACGACGTGATCTTCGAGGAGTTCAAGGGCACGGGCAACATGGAGGTCCACCTGGACCGCCGCCTGATGGACAAGCGCATTTTCCCGACCATCAACATCGAGCAATCAGGCACCCGGAAGGAAGAGCTCCTCCTCGAGAAGGACGAGCTGCAAAAGGTCTGGCTCCTTCGGAAAGCCCTCTCCCAGCTCAACCCCGTGGAAGCCATGGAGCTTCTCCTCGACAAGCTCAAGCTCACCAAGACGAACAAGGAGTTCCTGGCCTCCATGCACAGCTTGGGGTAGGGCGACCCCGCTCGAAGTCCCCGGGATTTTTGCGCTTTCCCGTCCGGGCTGGTATCCTTGTTTCCTCTCAGGAGGTGGCGATCGTGAAGGTGGGTATTCATCCGGAGTACGTGGAGACGACGATCACGTGCGCGTGCGGCGAGGTCGTTCGCACCCGCTCGACCCGGCCCGACATCCGGGTGGAGATCTGCTCGAAGTGCCACCCCTTCTACACCGGCAAGCAGAAGCTCGTGGACACGGCCGGGCGCGTCGAGCGCTTCCAGCGGAAGTACAAGCGGCAGAGCGTGTCGTCGTAGCGAACGCTCCGCGACCGGCTGGGGTGGGCTCCAGCCGGGTTTCTGTTGCGGGAGGCGCTGAGCCCGATGCTGTTTGACAAGCTCCGTCAGATCGAAGAGCGATCGAACGAGATCGCCCGTGCGCTGTCCGATCCCGCCATCCTCGCGCAGCCCGTCGAGTACGCGCGCCTCCGCAAAGAGCACGCCGAGACGGTCGACATCGTCGACCGGTTCACGGAATATCGTGAAGTGCTCAGGCGGCTCGGCGAGGCGCGCCACCTCCTCTCGGAGGGCGGCGACCGCGAGCTCATGGAGCTCGCGCAGGCCGAGGTGAACGATCTCACGGCCCGCCAGACGGCGCTCGAGGACGAGCTGAAGCGCCTGCTCCTCCCGCGCGATCCCAACGACGCGAAGAACGTCTTCGTCGAGATCCGCGCTGGCGCGGGCGGCGAGGAGGCCGCGCTGTTCGCCGCGGACCTCGTGCGCATGTACACGAAGTACGCGGAGCGCCAGCGCTGGAAAATCGAGGTCATGGACGCCAGCACGACCGGTACGGGGGGCGTCAAGGACGCGATCCTCTTCATCCAGGGTCGCGGGGCGTGGAGCCGCCTCAAGTTCGAGCGCGGCGTCCACCGCGTCCAGCGGGTCCCGGTCACGGAGGGNAGCGGGCGGATCCATACCTCGACCGTCACCGTCGCCGTGCTGCCCGAGGCGGAGGACGTCGACGTCAAGATCGACGAGAAGGACCTCAAGGTCGACGTGTACCGCTCCTCAGGGCCGGGCGGCCAGGGCGTGAACACGACCGACTCCGCGGTGCGCGTCACGCACCTGCCGACGGGGCTCGTCGTCACGTGTCAGGACGAACGCTCGCAGCTGAAGAACCGGGCGAAGGCGATGCGCGTGCTCAAGGCCCGGCTCCTCGAGCGCGCGCAGCAGGAGCAGCAGGCGGCGATTGCGCGGAGCGAACGGATCCGCACCTACAACTTCCCCCAGACGCGCGTCACCGACCACCGGATCGGCCTGACGCTCCACCGCCTTCCCGCCGTCCTTGAGGGCGACCTCGACGAGCTGATCGACGCGCTCACCGCAGCGGAGCAGGCGGAGCGGCTCACGCGGGTGGCGAGCTGATGCGCGCGGCCCCCGGGACGTCCACGCGCCGCGCCGAGCTCGCGGCCGCGGTCGATCGGCTCTCCGCTGCCGGGATCCCGACCGCGCGGGTCGACGCCGAGTGGCTGCTCGCCGCCGTGCTCGGGGTCGGGCGTGTCGAGATCCAGCTCGACATCGATCGCGCGCTTCCCGCGGCGGTCGCCGCGCGCTACGAGGCGGCGGTCGGGCGGCGTGCGCGCCGTGAGCCTCTGCAGCAGATCGTCGGCTGGGAGGCGTTCCGCGGGCTGCGGGTCCGCTTGACGGCGGACGTCCTCGTCCCGCGGCCCGAGACCGAGACGCTGGTCGAGTGGGCCCTCGGGCTCTTGCCTCCACCGCGCCACGGTGTCCGACTGCGCGCTCTGGACCTGGGCACGGGCTCTGGTGCGATCGCGTGTGCGCTCGCCGCGGAGCGACGCGACGTCGACGTGGTCGCGATCGACGTGTCGCGGGCCGCGGCGGCCGTCGCGCGAGAGAACGCGCGACAGCTCGGTCTCGCGGAGCGCGTCACGGTCGTCGTGGGCGACCTCTCCGACCCGCTGGGCCGAGGGTGCGCCGACCTGCTCGTGAGCAATCCGCCGTACCTGCCGAGCGCCATCCTCTCCGGCCTCGAGCCGGAGGTTGGCGCTCACGAACCCCGCCTGGCGCTGGACGGCGGCGGCGACGGGCTGAGGGTCATCCGGCGGATCGCCACCTCCGCGCGCGAGGTGCTCCGTCCGTCCGCGCTGCTGCTGCTGGAAACCGCCGGCGGCAGCCAAGCCGGCGCCGTCGCCGGGCTCTTGTGTGCAGCCGGGTTCACGGGTGTGGCCGTCCGCGCCGACCTCGCGGGCGTGGACCGGTTCGTCGCCGGGAGGGCGTGATGCCGGCGCGGCTCGAGATCGAGGGCGGCGTCCCGCTCCGGGGGACGGTGAAGGTGAGCGCGGCCAAGAACG
>JGI25384J37096_10000384_pt1 | contig 12503 bp, 9 predicted proteins | sample GraSoi013_1_40cm_4_FD_37096 | JGI IMG/M metagenome (IMG submission 37096)
AGAATCACAGCCCACCGTCGATGACTGCGCTGCATGGCTTCCTCCTTATCGCGTTCGCACGCGTTGGTATCGTTCACGCCCGCAGCGGAGACACCGCGGCAGGGACTGTCTCGGCGACGGTGACTCGACGCCCCATCGCTCCGAACCTCAGATACAGCGCGGGGAGCACGACCAGGGTGAGCCACGTCGACGTGACGAGGCCCCCGAGGATCACCAGAGCCATCGGGCGCACGATCTCGAGACCCGCGATGTCGCCGAGGAATACGACGGGCAGCAGGGCGACCGCGGTCGTGGCCGCCGTCATGAGGATCGGCGCCAGCCGTTCGCGGGTCCCACGCTCGACGAGCCGCGCACCGAAGGCTTCGCCCTCGTGCTCCTGGATCTCCTGGTAACGATTGACGAGCAAGATTCCGTTGCGCGCCGCGATGCCGAGGAGCGCCAGGAATCCCACGAGGGACCCGAGCGAGATGCCGCCACCGGCGAACGCGGCNAGCACGCCACCGACCAGCGCCNTCGGCAACGTCAAGACGACGAGCGCGGCCANGCGCCAGCTCCCGAAGGCCGCCTGCAAGAGGAGAACGATCCCGACCGCCGCGGCGATGGCGAAGCTGAGCATGCGCTTCTGGGCGGCCTGCCGCTCCGCGTATTCGCCGAGCAGCTCCGCGCGGTACTCGAGCGGAAACTTCACACTCTTGAGCCGGTGTTCGACCTCGCGCGTGACAGAGCCGAGATCTCGGCCCCGCACGTTCGCGACCACGTCGACACGCGGTGAGAGCGCTTCATGGTGGATGACGGTGGGGGTCGGGGCGATGCGCAGCTCCGCCACCTCCCGCAAGCGGACGGGCTTGCCCTTGGGCGTCTCCAGAAGCAGCTCATGAAGGCTCGTGAGGCTCGAGCGGACCTCGGGCGCGCCCCAGACCACGACCTCGAACACCTTCTGCTGCTCGAACAGGGTGCCCACCTGGAGGCCGGCAAACACGGTCGCGACCTGCCGGCGGATATCGCCTGGCTTGAGGCCATATCGTTCGGCCGCGGCCAGGTCGACCCTGACTTCGATCTGGGCTTCCTCAGCCTGGCCCTCCACCTTCAACGCCGCGATGCCATTGATCTTCGAGAGGGCCTGCTTCACATCCTCCGCCGTGCGCTGAAGCNTGGCGCGCTCCGGACCGTAGAGCCGGACGACGATGGCATCGTCGGCGCCGGTCAACACTTCCCGCATCCGGTCTCGGAGGTACGTTTGCACGTTCCCCGACAGTCCGGGATAGCCGTCGACCACCCGNTCGACGGCGGCGACCGTCGCCTCGTAATTGGCCTTGGGATCGATGGTCAGCCAGAGCTGACTGGCGTTGATGCCGACCACCTGATCTCCAGTGATCGCGCGTCCGAGGTGGGCGCTGACGTTGCTGACTCCGGGCACGGTCCGGAGCTCGCGCGCCGCCTGGTTCATCACTCGGGTCATCGCAGGATGAGAGGTCCCCGGCTGCCCCACCCAGTCGATCAGCAGGTGCCGTTCCTTGAACGACGGCAGGTACGACTGGCCGAGCAGAGGCCAGACCGCTANGGCGACCACCACNAGGCCGACGGCAGTGACCAGCGCGGCCCGCGGAGCACGGATGGTCCGCGCNAGAAACGCGTCGTAGCCGCGCTGCACCGTGCGGACCAGTGGCCCTTCGCTCGCCTGGACAGCACCGTTACCCAGGAGCATCAGCGCCAGCGCGGGGGTGACGGTGAGGGCCACGACGAGCGAGGCGAGCACCGCGAGCACATACGAGACAGCCAGCGGCCTGAAGAAGGCGCCGGACACGCCCTCCATGAACAAGACCGGCACGACGGCGAGGACCACGATCAGGGTGGCGTAGAGAACAGGACGGCCCACGTCGAGCAAAGCGTCTCGAATGATGCTGGACGTCGAATCCTTGCTCCCCTCCTGACGCCGCCTCCTGAGCTCCCGGACGACCTGGTCGACCGCGACGATGGCATCATCGACGATGGCCCCCACGGCGATCACGAAGCCCGCCAGCACCATCGTATTGAGCGTGGCGCCCCGCATGTACAGGACGAGTGTTGCGGCCAGCAGCGACATCGGGATGGCGATCACGCTGATCACCGCAGTCCGCCACGAGGCGAGGAAGGCACCCAGCACGATGACCACGAGCAGCCCGCCGAGCAGCAGGGCGGTCGTGAGATTGTCGAAGGCCATCTCGATGAAGGTCGCTGCTCTGAAGATCCGGGAGTCGACGTCCACTGGCAGGCCTGGCCGGAGCGCGTCCAGCGCTGCGTCGATGCCCCGCGTGACTTCCAGCGTGTTCGTCCCGGGGAATTTCTCGATGACCATCATGAGGCCGGCGCCGCCGGTATGAAACGCATCCCCGATAAGGAGTGGGTGTCCTTCCACCACGGTGGCCACGTCACCCAGGCGCACCTTCGCGCCGTCGACGGGCACACGGGCCAGGTCTTCCGGCGTCGAGATGGGGAGGACGTGCTGCACTCCGAGCCGCTGGTTCGGGGTGTCGATCCAGCCGCCGGTCCCTGGGAAGGACGCGTTCAAGAACGTGAGGGGCGACACCCACAAGGAGTCCCCGGTCGTCTTGATGATCTGCTCCTGGGTGATGCCGTGGGCGCGCAGCCGCTCCGGATCGATCTGCACCTGGAGCTGCCGCTCACGATGGCCCCAGACCGAGACGTTGGCCACGCCGGGGACGCCCATCAGGCGGGGCTTGATCGTCCAGCGGGCGAGCACGGACAGCTCGAGCGGCGACAGCTTCTTGGAGGACACGCCGATCATCATGGTGCGGCTCGTCGCCGACACCGGGTTGAGCATCACCGGACGTTGCGACACGTTCGGCAGCAAGTACGACAGGATCAGCCGCTCCTGCACGAGCTGCCGCGCCTGCATCAGATTGGTCCCGGGCTGGAAGATCAGCTGGACCGATGACATGCCCGGAACCGACCGCGAGCGCATGGTCTTCAGCCACGGGACCCCGGCGAGCAACTCCTCCGTGTTCAACGTGACCAGGTTCTCNACCTCGGCGGCGGAGAGCCCNAACGCCTCAGTCTGGATCTCCGCGGTCGGCGGCGCGAACTCGGGGAAGACGTCCACTGGCATGTGCCCGAGTCGAGTGATGCCGAAGACCATCATCGCCGCGGCAATGCCGACTACCAGAAATCGATACTGCAGGCTCGACCCGACGATCCAACGCATCATGAAAGGAGCCCTCCCTTGGCGGGGCATTCTCCGGTTTCAAGCTGTGTGGACAATCGGTGACGGAGCTATGGTGATGTAGGAGACCGGCCGGCGGCACTATAGGACTTCCGCCGACGGGCGATTTCCCGGTACGGAACTTCGTACGGGAAACCCTTTTCTCTACCAGGGAGAGGGTTCGGCGGCGCCCGTGATCCCTTNCCTCACACCGGCTCGGCCAGTCGCCGNTGCAAGACGTAGTGGACGAGCTGGGCGTTGCTCTGCATGTCCATCTTCTCGAGAATCCGCGCCCGATACGTACTGATCGTCTTGACGCTCCGCTCGAGCTCCTGGGCGATCCGGCCAACGCTCTTGCCGCTACCCAGGAGGCACAACACCTGGTATTCGCGGTCCGAAAGACGTTCGTGCGGCGCCTGGTCCAGGCCATTGCCGAGCGCGCCGATGAGCTCCTCGGCCGCGGCCGGGCTCATNTAACGCTGGCCCTGGGCGAGTCGGCGGACCGCCCGGACCAGCTCCTCGGGCGACGCGCTCTTGGTCACGTAGCCGGCCGCGCCCGCACGAAGCGCCCGCACCGCATAGTCTTCCTCGGGATAGGCGCTGAGGATGAGGATCGGNAGCTTCGGGCGCTCGCGTTTGATCTCCTTGAGCACGTCCAGGCCGCTCCGGTCGGGGAGGGTCACATCGAGCACGATCACGTCCCAGGCCTTCTGCTCGACGAGCTTGCACACCTCGGCGCCCGTCCCTGCCTCGCCCAGCACGACGATGTCGCGCTGCCGGGTCAGGATCTCGCGCAGACCGACTCGAACGACGGGATGATCGTCGGCGACGAGGACGCGGATCATTCGCCGTTGACCGGACGAAGAACGACAACTTCTCCGACAGCTTCACTCGTTCGCCGAGTCGCGCTCACGCGCTCACCCCTGCCTGCCCTGTCGCATGACCCTACTCACAGCACGGCAACCGTTGACGCCACGGTCCGGAGGGGCTGCATAGACTACACCAAGCTCGTCGGCCCCCCGGCACCGCTCGGTAACGCCGCGACATTGTGATGTCACCCGCCGCGTCGATCGCAACGCGGCCGTCGAGAATTCGGGTCGATCGAGCGAGCTGTAAACTCGAGCGAATAGATCGACTACCGGACGGGGCTGGCGGCACGCTCGCCGTGACGTCGCCGAGNCGGGAGGATTCCGGGACTAGACGGTCTGCAGCTTCTTGAGCGCGCGAAGCCGGTCGCGCAATTCAGCGGCCTGCTCGAAGTCCAGGCGCCGGGCGGCCTCCTTCATCCGGCCTTCCAACTCGCTGATCCGCTCGGTCAACTGCGCCGGGGTCTCGAAGCGCTCCGGCCCGCGCTCCTCGACCTCGACCGTGACGTAGTCGCGCTCGTAGACGGTCTGGAGCAACTCGCGGATGGACGAGCGGATCGTCTCGGGCGTGATGCCGTGCTCCGCGTTGTAGGCGGCCTGCAAGACCCGCCGGCGATCCGTCTCCTGGATGGTCGCCGCCATCGACTCGGTCACGTGGTCGGCGTACATGATGACCTCGCCGTTGACGTTGCGGGCCGCGCGTCCCGCCGTCTGGATCAGCGACGTCCCCGAGCGCAGGTAGCCTTCCTTGTCGGCGTCGAGGATGGCGACCAGCGAGACCTCGGGGATGTCGAGGCCCTCGCGAAGCAGATTGATGCCGATCAAGCAGTCGAACTTGCCGAGCCGGAGATCGCGGATGACGGCGACACGATCGAGCGTGTCGATGTCGGAGTGGAGGTAGCGCACGCGCAACCCCGCCTGCTGGTAGTACTCGGTGAGGTCCTCGGCCATGCGCTTGGTGAGCGTCGTCACCAGCACGCGCTCGGCGCGCTCGGCGCGGGCCCGCACCTCGGCCAGCAGATCGTCGACCTGCTCGCCCGCCGGCCGCACGGTGATCTTCGGATCGGTGAGGCCGGTCGGACGGATGACCTGGTCCACCACGGCCTCGGCGGCCAGCCCCAGCTCGTACGCGCTCGGTGTCGCCGACACGTAGACCGTCTGGGTGACGATGCGCGTGAACTCCTCGAACGTCAGCGGGCGGTTGTCGAACGCCGACGGCAGCCGGAAGCCGTACTCGACGAGCGCCTCCTTGCGCGAGCGGTCGCCGTAGTACATCCCGCGGATCTGCGGCACGGCCACGTGGCTCTCGTCGATGATCACGAGCGCGTCCTTGGGTAGATAGTCGATCAGCACCGGCGGCGGCTCACCGGCCCGACGCCCGGTCAAATGCCGCGAGTAGTTCTCGATGCCGTGGCAATACCCCAGCTCGCGCAGCATCTCCATGTCGAAGAGCGTGCGCTGCTCCAGGCGCTGGGCCTCCAGCAACCGATTGCGGGGACGCAGGAAGGCCAGGCGCTCGCCCAGCTCCTCCTGGATCGTGCCCAGCGCGCGCTCGAGCTGGGCGGCCGGCGTGACGTAGTGACTCGCCGGATACACGTGAACGCTGTCCAGGCGCTCGAGCACCTGGCCGCGCAACGGGTCGATCCGGTGGATGGCGTCCACCACGTCGCCGAAGAGCTCGATGCGCAGCGCGAACGTCTCCTCGTTGGCCGGAAAGATCTCCACGATGTCGCCGCGCACGCGAAACGTTCCCCGGTGGAAGTCGTAGTCGTTGCGCTCGTACTGCACGGCGATGAGCCGGCGGATGATCTCGTCGCGGTCGATCTGCTCGCCCTCGCGCAGAGCCAGGTGCATCTCCTGGTACGTCTCCGGGGCGCCGATGCCGTAGATACAGGACACCGAGGCCACCACGACCACGTCGCGGCGTTCCATGAGCGAGCGCGTGGCCGAGTGGCGCATGCGATCGATCTCGTCGTTCACCAGGGCGTCTTTCTCGATGTAGGTGTCCGACTGGGGGATGTAGGCCTCGGGTTGGTAGTAATCGTAGTACGAGACGAAGTACTCGACGGCGTTGTGCGGGAAGAACGCCTTGAACTCGCTGAAGAGCTGAGCGGCCAGGGTCTTGTTGGGCGACAGGACCAGGGTGGGCCGCCGAACGTTGGCGATCACGTTGGCCATCGTGTAGGTCTTGCCCGAGCCCGTCACGCCGCGCAGCACAGCGTGGCGCTGGCCCGAGCTCACCAGCTCGGTGAGGCGCTCGATGGCGCGTGGCTGGTCGCCGCGGGGCGGAAACTCCGAGGTGAGCCGAAACACTGACGCCCTAGGACGCCGGGACGGCGTCCGCCACGAGATACTTGCGCCAGGAATCGATCAGCGAATGCGCGTGCGGGTGCTTGAGCATGTGCGTCGAGAACACGAACTTGGGATGCACCGGCTCGCGGAGTAGTCGCATGCCCACCTCGTCGGGGAGGCGATTTCCCTTCTTGAGGTTGCAGCGAAGGCAGGCCGCGACGACGTTAATCCACGTCGTCTCGCCGCCGCGCGACCGCGGCATGACGTGGTCCACGGTGAGACGCTCGCCGCGGCGGTTGCAGTACTGGCAGGTGTAGCCGTCCCGTCGCAGGATGTTCTTCTTGTTGAAGGCCACCCTGTCGAGGAACGGCTTGCGTATGTATACAGCCAGGCGGATCACTGCCGGCAGCGCGAAGGCGCGCGACGGCGAGCGAACCACACGGGGCGAGTCCTCCACGGCTTCCGCCTTGCCGGCGAGCATGAGCGTGATGGCGCGACGGCCATTCGTGAAATGTAGAGGCTCAAAGCTGTAATTCAGGACCAGGACGGCAATCTCGTCCATGTCGGCCTAGGATAAGCGGCGCGAAAATCCGTGTCAAATTAGGCCTCAGGATCGAGCGACATTCTTGAGGAAGAAGAGGAGGTTGGCGGGACGCTCGGCCAGGCGCCGCATGAAGTACCCGTACCAGTCCTCGCCGAAGGGAACCAGCACGCGCACGGGCAGACCCTCGGCGGCGAGGCGCCCGGGCATCTCGGGTCGGATCCCGTAGAGCATCTGGATCTCCCAGCGCCCGGAGGCAAGGCGTCGCTCGCGGACGCGATCGCGGACGTGGGCCAGCATCTGATCGTCGTGGGTGGCAAAGCCCGTGTACGCGCCGCGGGCCAGCGCATCCGGCGCCAGCAGGCGATCGATCAAGCGGCGATAGGCTCGATCGACATCGTGCTTGTCGGGATAGGCGATCGCGGGCGGCTCGCGATAGGCGCCCTTGCACAGACGCACGGTGGCGCCGACGTCGATCAAGCGCTCGAGGTCGGCGGGCGTCCGGCGAAGGTAGGCCTGGACGACGCAGGCGAGGTGCGAGTGCTGGGGCCGGAGCCGTGCGTACAGCGCGAGCGTGCGGTCCGTGTAGACCGACGACTCCATGTCGACCCACACGCGCGTGCCCGCCGCGCGGGCGCGCTCGAGCACGGCGGTGAGATTCGTGACGCAGACCTGCTGGCCGAGGTCGAGACCCAGGTGGGTCAGTTTCAGCGACGGCANCACGTTCAGATTGCGNCGCTTGATCTCGTCGAGCAGATGCAGGTAGGTCTGGGTCGCGCGCTCGGCGTCCGCCGGGGTCGCGACGTTCTCGCCCAGGTACGTCACCGCCCCCATCAGGCCACGGGCGTTGAGCCCTTCGAGGACGGCCAGGGCATCCNCGGTCGTCGTCCCCGCGACGAAGCGGCGCACCAGCGCTCGGGTTGCCGGCACACGCTCCATCCATCTGCCGATGGCGGGCCGCGTCGAGAGCGCGAGGAGCACACGGCGCATCATGAGAGCCGCTCGATGGTTTCGGCCATGATACCTTCCCGCAATCCCCAGTCGCTCACCACGACCGCATCCGTCCGCGTGACGTCGAGGCTGGCGAGGACGATGGCGACGCCAGGCACGATGAGATCGGCGCGGCCCGGCTCGAGGCACGGCAGGCGCCCACGCTCGTCCTGGGTGAGCATGCAGAGGCGATCGCGAAGCTTCTCGATCGCCGCCCGGCTCAGCCGATGCCCCTGCACGCGCTCGGCGTCGTAGGATCGAAGGCCGAGGTCGAGCGCCGCCAGCGTCGTCACCGTTCCCGCCGTTCCCACCAGATCAGCAACACCCGAGGCGCGCACGGCGTGGGGAAGCTCCTGCTCGAGACCGTGGCGAATCTCCGACTCCATCGCGCGATAACGATCCACGTCCACGCGCATCGGACATGGGAAGCGCTCGCTGAGCGGCACCACGCCGAGCCGCAAGCTGATGGCCGTCTCGACTCGCCCGGCGTGCGCCAGGATGTACTCGGTGCTCCCGCCGCCGATGTCGAAGGCCAGCAGCCGTCCCTGAGCCGTACCGAGGCCGGCGACGATGCCGCGGATGGTCAACCGCGCCTCCTCTTCACCGCTCACGATCTCGACCGCCTGGCCACTCGCGCGCTCGACGGCGATCGCGAACTCACGCCCGTTGGCGGCGTCTCTCACCGCGCTCGTCGCGATGATCCTGAGCGCGCCGGCGCCTGCCTCCCTCGCCCGCCGCGCGTATTCGGTCACCGTCGCGGCCGTCCGATTCATCGGCGTCTCGGCGAGACGACCACTCGCGCGGAGGCCTTCGCCGAGTCGGGTGACGCGCTGATCCTGCACGACGGTCTTCCAGCGGCCAACTGCAGCAATGTCGGCGACGAGCAGGCGGACCGTGTTGGTGCCGAGGTCGATGGTGGCGAGTCGCATCTGACGACGACGCCCTGTCGGGAGGCCACGATCCTCCGAACAGGGCGTCGAATGCTCGATCCGGGCGCGACGACTACTTTTGGAGACTGCGGATGTAGTTCACCAACGCCCAGCGATCCTTGTCCGGGAGATGCTTCCAGGGCGGCATGGCCCCGCGCCCGTTGGAGATCTTCCAGAAGATATCGCCGTCGGGTTCGCTCTTCACCTTGGCCGAGGTCCAGTCGGCGGGCTTGGGCGGCGGCAGCGCGGCGGCGGCAGGGCCGTTGCCCTTCCCTTCCGGGCCGTGACAGGTCGCGCAGTTCGTTTCTGCGAGCTTCTTGCCCTCGGCAATGGACTTGGGATCCTTGGGCGACGGATTCTTCATCGCCTTCGCGTCCGCTGGCGCCTTCCACTCGGGCTGCGCCGAGACCACGGCAGCGCCGGCCACGAACANGGTCGCCGCTACGGCAACCACGCACTTCGCCCCCGTCCTCATGAGCCCTCCTCCGGGATAGTGATGGTNTTCACACACGCAATCGACGCCATTTACACACGTGCGACGTGAGGAATCAAGAACCTATTCACCGGCCGAGTGCTTTGAGCATCTCCTCGACCGTGCAGAACTTTACGCGTGGACGGCCGCTCGGACGGCCCCGCTCGACTTCGAGCCGATCGAGCATCTTCCAGTCGGGGTACGACACGCAACGGGGCTGACGCTCCCGGACCAACCGCTCGATCGCCGCGCGATCGGACGCCGGCGGATGCAGCGTCGACCCCGCCTTGGCATCCTCGAGCATGAGCGCGACGGTCTCGCCCGCATCCGGCTTGTTCGTTCCNATAACACCGCTCGGGCCGCGTTTGATCCAGCCCGCCGTGTATTCGCCGGCACGCGGGCGCTTCGTCGCCGGGTCCAGCACCCGGCCCTTGTCGTTGAGGATCACGCCGGACCGCTCGTCGAACGGCACGCCGGGGAGCGCGACGCCTCGGTANCCGACGGAGCGAAACACGAGCCCGGCTGGGATCTCCTCGATCTCGCCGGTCGGCTTGGCTTGCGGACCGCGGTCGCTGGCCTCGAGACGGTTCTTCACGAGCCGAAGCGCCCGGACNTGACCCTTGGCGTCGCCGAGCACTTCTACCGGCGANACGAGAAAACGCGCGAACAGGCGCTTGCGCTTCCCCGTCGGGGCACGGCGTGCGTACTCCTGCAGGATCTCCACTTTCTTGGTGGTGGCGCGGTCCGGCGACGCCTCGAGGGCGGCCCGCGACACGGGATCGAGCTCGACCTCCTCCGGCCGCACGATCAAATCGGCGTCGGGCAGCTCCCCCAGCTCCTTGATTTCGGGATTCGTGAAGGCCGCCTGGGCGGCGCCGCGACGCCCCAGCAGGTAGACCTCGCGGACACGGCTGTGGCGGAGCGCCTCCAGCGCGTGGTCGGCGATGTCGGTCGCCGCCAGCTCCTCGGGCGAGCGACACAAGATGCGCACCACGTCGACGGCGACGTTGCCCACGCCCACTACCATCGCGCGTTCCGCCGAGAGGTCGAAGACATGATCACGGTAGTCGGGGTGGCCGTTGTACCAGGCGACGAACTCCGTCGCCGGGTGACTGCCGACCAGATCCTCGCCGGGAATGCCCATCCGACGATCGGTCTGGGCGCCCGTCGAATAGAGGATCTGGTGGTAGTGACGTCGCAGGTCGTCGACCGTGACGTGATGCCCGAGTTCCACGCCCCCGAAGAATCGGAAACGCGGATTGGCGGCGACCTTGTCGAATGCAGCCGTCACCGACTTGATCTTCTGGTGGTCGGGCGCGACGCCGAGACGAACGAGCCCGTACGGCGTCGGCAGGCGATCGAAGAGGTCCACTTCGACCGGCACGGCATCCTGGCGGAGAAGATGGTCGGCGGCGTAGTAGCCGGCGGGGCCGGCTCCGATGATGGCGACGCGGAGCGCGGTCACGCGGCAGTCGACCCGAGCTTCACATTGTGATCTTACCGCGTTGTCGCACCGCCGCCATCCAACAGATCGCGGCCGCCACCCCGTACGCACCGGCCAGCTGCACGGTGATCGGCCGTGGCGGCGACCAGGGCAGGAAGAGAGCGCCGCTGGGCAACGGCGAGTGGATGAGGCCGCAGAGCACGGCGAGGCTGCCCGCAGCCAGCAGGGCCGCCGCCACGTATGTCCGGCCGTCCAAGATCGCCGTGAGTGTCCAGGCCCACAGCACTGCGGTGAGGATGAAGCCGTTCCCGAGCACGAGCAGCGCTTGCCACATGAGCGCCCCGTCCCCTGAGAAGTCCGCCGGCGATCGCCCAAGCGCCCCGAGCAGGCTGCCCGCCTCGATGACGACGACCGTCGCGGCCACCGGAACGAAGGCCAGCGCGACGGCGGGCCCGTGATGACGAGGCGACGCGTGAAATGCCTGGGCCGTGATCTCCAGGCCGATGAAGATCAGGATCGGCGCGACCGCGGCTTCCGGAAGCACGGCGACGAGCCTCGACAGCACGCCGAGGGCTGCGCCAACGCCGATGACGAGCCCGGTCACGAGCGTGTACCCCGCCCGCGCGCCCATCGCCTTGTAGGCTGGATGTCCGATGTAGGGAGTGTTCTGTACGACGCCGCCGCAGAGCCCCGCCACGATCGTCGCGAGGGCTTCGGTGAGCAGGATGTCGCGCGCGCGGTACTCGTCGCCGGCCGCCGCCGCCGATTCGGTGTTGTCGATCCCACCGATCACGGTCACGAGCGCGAACGGCAGCGCCACACTCAAGTACCCGGCCGTTTCGGGAAGCGCGTCGAGCCAGGCCAGTGTGGGCCACGGCACCGCCAACCTCAGTGCGCCGAGCGCTGGGCCGTGAGTCTCCCCCGTCCATGCACCGCGCAGCCAGAAGATGGCCGCGCCCGCGACCACGGCGACGAACGCGCCGGGCAGACCCCAGGGCATCCTCACGCGACCGAGAAGCGCCACCAGCAGAATCGTCAGCGTCGGCAGGCCGACGAGCGGATCCCGCATGACCTTGAGCGCCGGAAGGAAGGCGATCAGCAGAATCGCAATCCCGGCGATGGAGCCGAGGAGCGCCGCCCGTGGGACGACGCGTCGGGCGAAATCCCCGGCGAAGCTCAGCACGGTCTTGACCAGGCCGATGGCGATGGTCACGCCCATGCCGACTTTCCACGCGAGCATGGCGTCTCCCGTGGCCATCTTCACGGGCCCCACCACCCCGAACACCATGGCGAACAACGTCGGCGTGTCGATGCCGAACGGCATCGCGGTCACGTCGTCACGCCCGGTCCGGGTCATCAGCTGGAGCGCCAGCCACGTATAGGCGAGGTCGCCCACGAGGACACCGAGCGCGGTGCCCGGGACCATGCGGTAGAGCACGAGGTCGGCCGGGAACTGAAAGACGCCGATGAGCACGCCCGCGAGGATGACGAGCTGGGTGATGTTGTCGAGGGCGAGCCCGAGAAATCCGTTGAGGTCCCCGCTGCGAATCCAGCGGGGCGGCGGCAGAATCGCGGTCCCGGCCGGGATCAGGAGCCGGTCAGCTCGCGCGCGAGCGCACGCGTGCGCTCGGCCATCGATCGGCCCCACGCCAGGCTGCCGCGGTTGTCGGCAACTTCTTTGTAATCGAACTCGATCGGCCTCGAGGTCTTGTCGCCGAATCGAAGGCGAGCCGCGTAGGACTTCCCTTCCCGCTCGTCACCCGACTCCAG
>JGI25384J37096_10000388_pt1 | contig 12449 bp, 10 predicted proteins | sample GraSoi013_1_40cm_4_FD_37096 | JGI IMG/M metagenome (IMG submission 37096)
CCGAGGCGCGCGGGAAGATACTCGCGGCCGAGGCCGCCGCCGCCGACGCCGCCGCGCGCGGCCCGCTGAAGGAAGAGACGATCCGTCTGGCCTACGCGGATCCCGAGGAGCTGGCCAAGACCCTGTCGGGCATCCTCGGCATCCCCGAGGGCGGCTCGGTGCCCGCAGTCGCGCCGGCGATCGCGCCGATCCCGGCGCCGCCGTTCTCGAACGTGTTCGGACCCGGCGCGGCGCCCGTGCCGATCGCCGCGCCCTCGCCCTCGGCCGACGTGCTGGCCAAAGGCATCACGATCCGCGCCCACAAGCCGACCAACTCGATCTTCATCCGCCACTACGCCAACGACCTGGAGCGGATCAAGAAACTCATCCGCGAGAACCTCGACATCCCGCTGCCGCAGGTCAAGATCGAGGCGCGGCTGAACGAGATCAACCGCACGGACCTGTTCGAGATCGGCGTGCAGTGGGGCGGCTCCGGGGCGAAGCGGGACGGGTCGCACGTCCTGGTCGGTCAGGGCTTCGCGCCCTTCAGTCGCGCGGGAGGCGTTGACATCATCCGCTCGGTCGATATTGGGCAACGGGCGGCGGGCACCGAGACGCTCACCGGGTTCGGTGGGGCGCAGACGTCGGGAACCGGTGTCACGAGCCCGATCACCAACCCGCTGTTGCCGTTCGGCCTGGCCCAGCTGTTGCCGATCAGCAGCCTCACCGGGCTTCCGCTCGGTGGCAACGCCGTCAATCTGCTGCCCTCGAACCTCCCGAGCAGCGGCCTCTCGTTCGGCCTCATCGGCACGAACTTCAACTTGAACCTCGCGCTGCAGGCGCTCGAGGAAAGCTCGAAGACACGCTCGCTGTCCAAGCCCGAGATCGTCACCGTCGAGAACGCGAAGGCCTCCATCACCCTCGGCAGCGAGATCCCGTACGCGACGGTCAGCTCCGCCGGCACGCAGGTGCAGTTCAAGGAGGCGGCGCTCCGCCTCGAGGTGACGCCGACCGTCGTGTTCGAGCCGAACAACATCAACCGCATCAAGATGCTGGTCGTGATCGAGGACAACTCGAAGGGCGCGGACGTCAACGCGGGCGCCGGCGGCCTCATCCCGAGCATCAACAAGCGGCGCGCGGAGACGCTGGTCCTCGTCAAGGAAGGCGACACCCTCGTCATCGGCGGGATCACCCAGCGGACCGACACCGAGAGCATGCGCAAGGTGCCGCTGTTCGGCGACATCCCGGTCATCGGCTGGCTGTTCAAGACGAAGCAGACGCAGACGAACCCGAACCGCGAGCTGGTCATCTTCGTGACACCGAGCGTGGTCCGTCGCGACACGCCGCGCGCCAGTCTCCAGCCCGGCTCCGCTCAGCGGTAAGTCATGGGCGGAGTCTTCCGCTTCCTCACCGCGGGCGAATCCCACGGTGAGGCGCTGGTCGCCGTCATCGACGGCGTCCCGGCCGGCCTGCCGCTGACCGAAGCCGACATCAACGGCGACCTCGCCCGGCGCCAGCGCGGCTACGGTCGCGGCGGCCGCATGAAGATCGAGCGCGATCAGGTCCACGTCCTGTCCGGCGTCCGCTGGGGCGCCACGCTCGGCTCGCCCATCACGCTCAGCATCGCCAACCGCGACTGGGAGAACTGGAAGGCGACCATGGGCGTGGCCGTGCCCGAGGCGGGCACGGCGAAGAAGGAAGTGACGCGGCCCCGTCCCGGGCACGCCGACCTCGCCGGCGCCATGAAGTACGGCCACCGGGACATCCGCAACGTGCTCGAGCGCTCCAGCGCCCGCGAGACGACCGCGCGGGTGGCCGTCGCCGGCGTGGCCAAGCGGCTGCTGGCGGAGTTCGGGATCACGATCCTGAGCCACGTCACCGAGATCGGTGGCGTGCGCGTGGGACACATCGACCTGCCGTGGGACGAGCTGGCGCGCCGGGCCGAGGCCTCCGAGGTGCGCTGCGCAGACGCCGCGGCGGAGGCGGCGATCATCGCGGCCATCGACGACGCCAAGGCCAAGGGCGACACGCTGGGAGGCGTCTTCGAGGTCGTCGCGCTGGGCTGCCCGGTCGGCCTCGGCTCCTACGTGCAGTGGGACCGGCGGCTCGACGGCCGGCTCGCGCAGGCCTTCTGCTCGATCCAGGCCATCAAGGGCTGCGAGTTCGGCATGGGCTTCGAGACGGCGCGCACCCCCGGTTCCGGCGTGCACGACGAGATCGTGTTCGAGGCGGGCCAGGGCTTCAACCGCTCGACCAACAACGCGGGCGGCCTCGAGGGCGGCGTCACCAACGGCCAGCCGCTCGTCGTGCGCGCCGCGATGAAGCCGCTCTCGACGCTGCGCACGCCGCTCAAGTCGGTCGACCTCGCCACCAAGGAGACGGTGGAGGCGGTGGTGGAGCGCAGCGACGTCTGCGCGGTGCCGGCAGCGGGCGTCGTGGGCGAGGCCATGATGGCAATCGTGCTGGCCGACGCCTTCCTCGAGAAGTTCGGCGGCGACGGCATCGAGGAGGTCCGCCGCAACTACCGCACCTACCAGGACAGCCTGAAGAGCTGGTAGCGCCCGCGCGGCGCTATCATCGAAGCGCGATGCTGATCCCCGTCGACCTCGGCCCCCGGTCCTACTCGATCGTCGTGGAGCCCGGCGCGCTCGCCAGCGTGGGCGCGCGCCTGCGCGAGCTCCGCGTCGGCTCGCGCGCGGTGCTCGTGACCGACGCCGGCATTCTCAAGCTGCACGGCCAGGTCGTGGTGGCGAGCCTGGAGGCCGCCGGGCTCTCGGTGACCGTGCTCGAGGTTCCCGACGGCGAGGCGGCCAAGACGCTGGCGGTNGCCGAGCACTGCTGGGANCGGCTGCTGGCGGCGGGCGCCGACCGCACCTCCACGGTGCTGGCGCTCGGCGGCGGCGCCGTCGGCGACCTCGCGGGCTTCGTGGCGGCGACCTATATGCGCGGCGCCAACTTCGTGCCGCTGCCGACGACGGTGCTCGCCCAGGTCGACGCCTCCAGCGGCGGCAAGACCGCCATCGACCACCCGAAGGCCAAGAACCTCATCGGCGCCTTCCACCAGCCGCGCCTGGTCATCGTGGATCCGGCGGTCGTGCTGACGCTGCCGGACCGCGACTTCCGCTCGGGCCTCGCCGAGATCGTCAAGCACGGCGTCGTGCTCGACGCCGCCTACTTCGACGACGTCGAGCGCTCGGCGGCGGCGCTCACCGCCCGCGACCTGCCCACCCTCACGCGCATCATCGGCGGATCGTGCCGGCTCAAGGCGGCGGTCATCCAGCGCGACCCGGAGGAGAAGGGNGAGTGGCGCTTCGCGCTGAACAACGGCCACACGATCGGCCACGCGCTGGAGGCGGCGACGCGATTCGAGACGTGGACGCACGGTGAGGCGGTCGCGCTCGGCATGGTCGCCGAGGCGCGACTGGCCGAGCGGCTCGGCCTGGCCGACGCGGCCACGACGCGGCGACAGGAGGCGCTCCTGCGCGCCCTCGGGCTGCCGGTGCAGGCGGCGGCGGTGGAGGCCGAGGCCGTACTGGCCGCGATCGCGCACGACAAGAAGGCACGCGACGGCCGAGTGCCGTTCGTGCTCGCGCCGTCGATCGGCGCCTTCCGGGTCGTCTACGACGTCTCGCCCGCCGACGTGCGGGCGGCGCTCGCGTCCATCGTCGGGGGCGGGCGATGACGGACGAGCCGACGCCGACCGGTGCCGCGGCCTCGCCCAACGAGTTGGCGCTCGCCGCCGCCATCCGCCGCTACGAGGAGCGGCTGGCGAAGGATCCGGCATCGCTCGGCTTCGCATTGCTCGCGGATCTCTACCGCAAGGCCGGGCGCGTCGACGACGCGGTGGCGGCCTGCCGCGACGGTCTCATCCGCCATCCGCACTACGCCACGGCCCGCCTGATCCTGGCCAAGGCGCTCCTGAGCCGCCAGGATTTTGCCGGGGCCCTGGCCGAGATCGACACCATTCTCCGGTCCAGCCCGAAGGACGTACAATGTCATCGGCTCGCCGCGGAGGTTCACCGACGGCTCGGACGCGTCGACGACGCCGTGCAACACCTCGAGCGGGCGGCGAGCCTCGACCCCGGTGATCGGGAGTCGCGCGCGCTGCTCGGCCTGCTGCGGGCGGGAGCGGCGGCCGGAGACTCGGGGGTGGCGCGGCTGCTCGCCGACGACACCTTCGTCACCGCCGCCTTCGGCACGCTGTGCCTCGACCAGGGCCTGGCCGACGAGGCGACGATCGTGTTCACGCGGCTCGTGCGAAAGGACCCCGACGACGTGGGCGCGCGGGAGCAGTTGGAAACCGCGCTGCGCGCCCGGTCGCGACGGAAAGGCTGAGAACGTCCCATGCAGGTCTCGACGGCCGAGTTCAAGAAGGGATTGCGGATCGTGTTCGACGGGCAGCCGTACGCCATCGTCGACTTCCAGCACGTCAAGCCGGGCAAGGGTGGCGCCTTCGTCCGCACCAAGCTCAAGCACATGCGGCTCGGCAAGGTGATCGACAACACGTTCCGCGCAGGGGAGAAGGTCGACCTCGTCGAATACGACGAGAAGCACATGCAGTTCCTCTACAAGGACGACCGGTACCACTTCATGGACACGGAGACCTACGAGCAGGTGTCGCTGTCGGCCGACGAGGTCGGCGACGCGCGCGCGTACCTGAAGGAGAACACCGAGGTCGACGTCCTCTATATCGACGGCGCGCCGACCACGGTGGACGTGCCCAATTTCGTCGAGCTGGCCATCGCGAGCACGGACCCGGGGGTCCGCGGTGACACCGCGCAGGGCGGCACCAAGCGGGCCACGCTCGAGACGGGTGCCGTGCTCCAGGTGCCCCTGTTCCTGAACGAAGGGGACGTCGTGAAGGTCGACACGCGCACCGGCGAGTATCTCGGCCGCGTGGCCGTGGCGGGCTGATGGCGAAGCGCGCGACGCTCTCCGCGGATCCTGCCGGCGGCGGCGACGATCGGCTCATCGAGCTGACGCGGCGCCTGGCCGCGGTGGCCGCCGAGCTCGGCCTCTCAGAGATCGAGGTCGAGTCGGCCGGCACGCGCCTGCGGGTCCAGCGCGCCGGCGCGCCGGCCACGCCCGCCGTTCACGCCGGCGCCGCGCCCTCCACGAGCGCCCCCTCGCCGACGATCGAGTCGGCCCTCGTGGCCGACGTCGCGGCGCCGACCGCGATCACCATCGAGGCGCCGATGGTCGGCACGTTCTATCGGGCCTCGGCGCCCACCGCCGATCCGTTCGTCCGCGAGGGCGACGTGGTGAAGGAAGGCCAGGTCATCTGCATCATCGAAGCGATGAAGCTGATGAACGAGATCGAGTCGAAGGCGGGAGGTCGGGTGCTCAAGATCCTCGTCGAGAATGGCCAGCCCGTGGAGTACGGGCAACCGCTCTTCCTGCTCGAGCCACCGCACTGAGGCGCCTCACCGTGAGGCTGTCCATCGCCGCCCGTCGCGGGCTCCTGCCCCTCGTCGCCGTCGCTCTNGCGACCGGCGCCGCCGCGTGGTGGTCGGTGCTCCGCGCGCCCGTGCCGGCTCCCGCCGTCGTGCTCACGCGCCCCGCGGACGCCACCGCGCTGACCGACGACGCGATCCGCCTCTACGCTGCCGGCCAGCTCGCGCGCGCCTGCGACCGCTTCAGCGAGGCGGCGGGCGAGCGTCCGGACAGCGCCGCGCGCCGCGAGGACGTGGGCCGCTGCTTCGAGACGTGGGGCTGGCGCACGCTGGCGCAGGGACGCCCGGAGGAGGCGGCCCTGCTCTTCGGCCAGGGCCTCGCGGCCGTACCCGACGACCCGGCGCTGCTCAAGGCCGCCGGCGTCGCGGCGGTGCACGCCGGGCGCGTGGACGATGCGCTGGGTCCGCTGGAGGCGGCGGCGCGCCTGCGCGCGGACGCGCAGGTGCGGATGCTGCTCGCGCGACTGTACGATCACCGCGACGAGCCCGAGCGCGCGGTCGCGCACCTGCGCGCGCTGCTCGCCGTCGATCCGATGCACGGCGAGGCGCGCCGGCTGCTCGACAAGCTCGAGCGCGAGCAGCGCACCGAGGCGGCCTTCCTGCGCGAGCCGGTGGGCGCGTTCGTCCTGCGCTACCGGCCGGGCGTCGACGCCGACGCGCGGCGCGCGGTGCTCGCCGCGCTCGAGACCGCGCGACGGCGCGTCGTCGCGCAGCTGGGTGACGCGGGCCCGGAGCCCGTGAGCGTGGTGCTGTACGAGCGGGGACAGTTCAGCGACGTCACAGGCTCCCACGCCTGGGTCAACGGGCTCTTCGACGGCCGGATCCGGCTGCCGCTGGGCCCGGCCCTGCCTGCGCGCGNGGAGCTGGCGCGGCTCCTGACCCACGAGTACGCGCACGCCGTGATCCACCACCGCGCGCGCGGGCGGGCGCCGCGCTGGCTGCAGGAGGGCCTGGCCCAGGTGCTGGAGGGCCGNGCGGCCGATCCCGCGCTGGCCGCGTCGGGCGGCCTCACGCTGAGCGGCCTGGAGGCGCTCGTGACCGACCCCGACCCGCGCCGGGCGCACGCGGGCTACGAGCTCGCGCTGTTCGTCGTCGCGGACCTGCTGGACCGCGGCGGAATGGAATCGATGCGCGCGTTGCTGGCGCGGCTGGGCGCGGGCGAAACGATCGCCGACGCGGCGCCGCGCGTCTACGGCTGGCGTCTGGCCGAGCTCGAATCGCAGTGGCGCCGACTGCTGGGAGGCTGACATGAACCGGATCTGGATCGTCGTGGCGATGATGCTGCTCGTGACGACGCCGACGTGGGCACAGGTCGGCGCCGTGAACCCCAACGTTCCCTCAACGATCACCGTGCCACCGCCTTCCGGATCGCTGCCAGGCACCCCGCCGACCACGCGACCGAGCGTTCCGTTCACGAGCGATCCGAATCAGCAGAACAATCCCTTCCCGACGCTGCTGAACGCCGGAGTCTCGGGGACCGGCTGGTACGGGGTGCCGATCCGGCAGATCTACATACCGCCGCAGGCCGTCCAGATCGTCGTCTATGCCCCGGAACAGGAAGTCACCGGAGACCAGTGGGTCGCGCAGTACACCGAGCTTCCCGGCTATTACGTCACCGAGACGACCCTCGGGTACCTCTATCCGGATCGCTGGACGCTGAGCAGCCCTGCGAAGGGTCTCTACCAGTGGCAGCGCGTACCCGCGGGGTTCCAGCGCAAGTAAGGGAATGTTCCACAAGATCCTCATCGCCAACCGCGGCGAGATCGCGCTGCGGATCATGCGCACCTGTCGCGAGATGGGGATCCGCACGGTGATCGCCCACTCGACGGCGGACGCGCAATCGCTGCCCGTACGCCTCGCCGACGAGACGATCTGCATCGGCCCCGATGCGGCGCGGGCGAGCTACCTCAACATGCCCTCCGTGATCTCGGCGGCCGTCGTCACCGACAGCGAGGCGATCCACCCGGGCTACGGCTTCCTCGCCGAGAATCCGACGTTCGCCGACATCTGCCGCGCCTCGGGCCTCACCTTCATCGGGCCGAGCCCCGAGGCCATCCGCCTGATGGGCGACAAGGCGCAGGCGCGCGTCATCGCCCGGCANGCGGGCGTGCCNGTCGTGCCCGGCAGCGAGCTGCCGCTCAAGAGCGAGGCGGAGGCGCTGGACGTCGCCGACGAGGCCGGCTACCCGGTCATCTTCAAGGCGGCGGCNGGCGGCGGCGGCCGCGGCATGCGCATCGTGCGCGAGCGCGCCTCAGCCGCGCAGGCGTTCGCCGCCTGCCAGGCGGAGGCCGGCGCCGCCTTCGGCTCCTCCGAGATCTACTGCGAGAAGTACATCGAGCAATCGCGGCACGTCGAAGTGCAGGTGCTGGGCGATCGCAACGGGATGCGCGTGCACCTCGGCGAGCGCGATTGCTCCGTGCAGCGGCGCCACCAGAAGCTGATCGAGGAGTCGCCGGCGCCCTCGCTCCCCGCGGACACGCGCGCGGGGCTGCACCGCGCGGCCCTGCTGGCGGCGGCGGCGGTGAACTATGTCAGCGCGGGCACGGTCGAGTTCCTCGTGGACGCCGACGGCGCCTACTACTTCATCGAGATGAACACGCGCATCCAGGTCGAGCACCCCGTGACGGAGGCGATCACGGGCCTCGACCTCATCCGCGAGCAGATCCGCATCGCCGCCGGCGAGCCGCTGGGCTATCGCCAGGACGCCATCCGCTTCGAGGGGCACGCGATCGAGTGCCGGATCAACGCCGAGGATCCCGAGACGTTCGTGCCGAGCGCGGGGCGCGTGACGGCGTGGGTGCCGCCGGGAGGCTTCGGCGTNCGCGTGGACAGCCACCTGATGGCGCCGTACTCGGTCCCNCCCTTCTACGACTCGCTGCTCGGCAAGATCATCGTGCNCGGCCGCGATCGCGCGGAGGCGATCGAGCGNATGCGCCGTGCGCTGAGGGAGACGGTGATCGAGGGCGTGAAGACGACCATCCCCTTCCACTTCAAGATCCTGANCGATCCCGCCTTCGTCGACGGCCGCTTCACCAGCGCGGACGGCGCCCGCCTCCACCCCTGATGGACCCGACGCTGTACGTCGTCCTCGACCGGACGGCGGCGCGCGGGCGCGACGTCGACGACCTCCTCGCCGCCGTCATCGACGGCGGCTGCCGCATGGTCCAGCTGCGCGAGAAGGACTGGCCCTCGGGCCGGGTCCTGCCGGTGGCCCGCGGATTGCGGGAGCGGTGCGGCCGCGCGGGCGTCACATTCATCGTGAACGACCGCGTGGACCTCGCGGTGGCCGTCGGCGCCGACGGCGTCCACCTGGGCCAGGACGACCTGCCCGCGCGTGCCGCGCGCCCGCTGCTGCGCCCCGGCATGCTGCTCGGCGTTTCCACGCACGGCGTCGAGCAGGCGCAGGCCGCGCGCGCCGACGGCGCCGACTACGTCGCCGTCGGCTCGATGTTCGCGACGACGACCAAGCCCGACTTCCAGCTGGTGGGTCCCGCGCTGATCCGGAAACTCCGCGGCGAGATCCGCGTTCCCCTCATAGGGATCGGCGGCATCACGCACGACAACGTGGCCGAGGTCGTGCGGGCCGGCGCCGACGGGGTGGCCGTCATCTCGGCGGTCTGCGCGGCGCCCGATCCGGCGTCGGCCACGCGGCGCTTCCTCGACCTCATCCGNAGCGCCCGGGCGGCTTGACCGCCNGCGCGCCNTCGCTATAATTGGCGGCGCGCGCAAACCCCTCGATTCATCAACGCTCAAGGAGGGAGTCTATGAATCCGACACGCATCCGCAGCGTCCTCGCCGTCTGCGCGGCGCTCGCCATCGCCCTCCTGCCGCTGGGGTCGGGGCCGACCGCACAGGGGAAGGGCACCATCAAGATCGCCACGCAGAGCCCGCTCAGCGGCGGCCAGGCCGCGCTCGGCGAGGGCATCAAGCTCGGCACACAGCTCGCCATCGAGAAGTTCAAGGGCAACCTCGAGAAGACCGGCTTCAAGGTCGAGCTGGTGCCGTACGACGACCAGGCCAAGCCCGACGTCGGCGTGTCCAACGCGAAGAACATCATCGCCGACAAGGCCATCATGGTCGTCATCGGCCACCTGAACTCCGGCGTGGCCATCCCGTCGTCTGAGGTCTACAAGGANGATTCGCTGGCGATGATCTCCCCGGCGAACACGAACGAGAAGGTCACCGACCGCGGCTACCCGAACGTCAACCGCGTGTGTGGCCGCGACGACGTGCAGGGCCCGGTGGGCGCCGAGTTCGCCGCCGGCACCCTGAAGACCAAGACNGCGTACGTGCTGCACGACAAGACGACCTACGGCCAGGGCGTCGCCGAGGCGTTCAAGAAGGACCTCGAAAAGAAGGGCGTGAAGGTCATCGGCTTCGAAGGGACGGAGGAGAAGTCGAACTTCGACCCGCTCATCACCCCGCTCAAGGCGAAGAACCCCGACCTCGTCTACTTCGGCGGCATCTACGACCAGGGGGCGCCCTTCTTCAAGCAGGCGCGCGAGAAGGGCGTGAAGTCCAAGTTCCTCGGCCCCGACGGCATGGACTCCTCGGACTTCGTCAAGATCGGCGGCAAGACGGTCGTGGGCACGTACTACACCACGGCCGCGGCGCCGGCCTCGAGCCCGCAGGCCAAGCAGTTCGGCGTGGAGTACAAGAAGAAGTTCGGCAAGAACCCCGAGCCGTACGCGGCCGAGTCGTACGTGGCCACCGCCATCGCCATCAAGGCGCTGGAGGAAGTCACCAAAGGCGGCAAGGCGCCGACGCGCGCGGCGGTCGCCTCGGCCATCCGCAAGGTGAAGTACAGCGGCATGACGGGCGCCATCGAGTTCGACGACAAGGGCGACCCGAAGAAGGCCTCGTACTACGTCATGCAGGTCAGCACCGACAACCCCGAGAAGTGGAGCGAGAACAAGGAAGCGAAGCGGCTCGCCATCGCCGCCCCGGCGATGAAGAAGTAAGCGTCCTCCGCGGCGGCGTTCCGGGTTGACCGGGGCGCCGCCGCCGACCGTGCCATGGACTTCGAACTCCTCGTCGGGATCTTTCCTCAAGTCCTGCTCGACGGCCTCCTGCTCGGTTTCATGTACGCGCTCATCGCGCTGGGNTACACGATGGTCTACGGCGTGCTCGAGTTCATCAACTTCGCGCACTCCGAGATCTTCATCGTCGGCGCCTTCGTGGGCGTCGAGATCCTCCTCGGCTTGAAGAGCGCGGGCCTCCTCGAGACGCTGCCGTGGCCGCTCGTGCTCCTGGGCGTGATGCTGGGCGGCATGCTGGCCAGCGGCGCNCTGGCGGTGTCCATCGAGCGCGTGGCCTACCGCCCGCTGCGGTCCGCGCCGCGGCTCATCCCGCTCATCTCGGCCATCGGCATGTCGTTCTTCCTGCAGGACGTGATCCGACTCGTGGANTCGCTCTGGCGCAACGCCTTCAANCTCGTCTATCCGACGCTGGAGCCGCTCAACGAGCGGTTCGAGCTGACGTCGACGATCGACGTCTCCGCGAAGTCGATGGTCGTGATCGTGGTCGCCCTGCTCATGCTCTGGGGTCTCCACGCGCTCGTGAACCGGACGAAGATCGGCACCGCCATCCGCGCCGTCGCCGAGGACCAGGCGGCGGCCAGCCTCATGGGGATCGACGTCAACCGGATCATCTCGCTCACGTTCCTCATCGGCGGCGCGATGGGNGGCGCCGCCGGCGTGTTGTTCGGAGTGCAGTACAGCCTGATCAATCCGTATACCGGNTTCATCCCGGGCCTGAAAGCCTTCACCGCGGCCGTCCTGGGCGGCATCGGCAACATTCCAGGCGCCATGCTCGGCGGGATCGTGCTCGGGCTCCTGGAGGCGTTCGCGGCCTCCTACATGTCGCTGCTCACGGGCGGGGCCTTCGGCGCCGAGTACAAGGACATCTTCGCCTTCTCCGTCCTGATCCTGATCCTGATCTTCCGTCCCAAGGGCCTGCTCGGCGAAGTGGTGCGAGAGCGCGCGTGATCCCCTCGGCGGCGGCGGTGGCGTTCGTCGCCCTCTCCACCGCCGCCGTCGCCCTGTTCCCCCGTTCGATCCTCGTCTTCCTGGTCTTCCAGACGAGCCTGCTCTACGCCTACGTCGCGCGGATCCCGGGCTGGCTGCGCGCGGCGCTGCTCGCGGCCGCGCTGCTCGTGCTGATGCCGGCGATCGGCGCCTACAACGGCTACTACCTGGAAGTCGCCACGCAGGTCGGCATCTTCGTGGCGCTGGCGCTCGGGCTCAACATCGTCGTCGGCCTCGCGGGACTGCTCGACCTCGGCTACGTGGCCTTCTTCGCGGTCGGCGCCTACTCGTGGGCGATCTTCGGCTCGCCGCACGCCAACGTGCTCTTNGGCGGCGGCGGCTTTCCCCTGCCCTCCTGGTGGTTCTATCCGTTCCTGGNCATCGGCCTCGCGGTGGCGGCCGGCACCGGCGTCGTGCTGGGGCTGCCCGTTCTCCGGCTGCGCGGCGACTACCTGGCCATCGTCACCCTCGGCTTCGGCGAGGTCATCCGCGTCCTCGCCAACAACCTCGACAAGCCCATCAACGTCACCAACGGGCCGCGCGGCATCACGCCGATCTCGCGTCCGCCGCTGCCGGTCGAGGTGTCGTACGCGGTCGGCTTCTACTTCCTCGTCCTGCTCATCGTCGTGGTCGTCATCCTCGTCAATCGTCGGCTGGAGGACTCGCACATCGGGCGGGCGTGGGAGGCCATGCGCGAGGACCAGCTGGCCGCGCAGGCCATGGGTGTGCCGCTCGTGCGCGCCAAGCTCCTCGCCTTCGCCGCCGGCGCCTCCTTCGCCGGCGTCATGGGCGTCGTCTTCTCGGCCAAACAGGTCTTCATCAACCCCGAGTCGTTCACCTTCCTCGAGTCCATCGGCGTGCTGGCCATGGTGATCCTCGGCGGCATGGGCTCCATCCCCGGCGCGATCATCGGAGCCACCGTGGTGACGGTGCTGAACCTCCAGGTGCTCAAGGGGCTGTCGCTCTGGCTCAACGAGCTGAAGAACGCGGG
>JGI25384J37096_10000395_pt1 | contig 12362 bp, 14 predicted proteins | sample GraSoi013_1_40cm_4_FD_37096 | JGI IMG/M metagenome (IMG submission 37096)
AATCCGAAAGGTTATGAAAACTCGAAAAAAAAGACTAGTCCAGGATTTCAGCATCAATGGTTTTGACACCCTTAAAAGTAACATAGACGTGAAATCTGAACATATCAAAGAGAAGGTTCGAAGTTGAGCCAGCCGAGCAACTCGTTTTACGACCGGGCCAAATCCCAGACCAATCTACAGGAGAAGATCATGCTCCTAATTCCGGGATTCCATGGATACAAGGAGAGAGAGATCCGGCGCGAGTCGGACAAGCTTCTCAGAAACCAAATCTACCAGAAACTGTCCGGTGCCGAAGCACAAGCCAAGGACACCTACAGATCACTCGTCAACCAAGGCATCAACGACACGTGGGACGACACAGATCATCTCATGGCACGGCTCGACAGGGTTGTCGAACGAATCAACCACTCAGAATACGGATACGCCGGCTTCTTCGACGTTACAAAAGTCAAGGAACCCGATTTGGATCGCATGATGGATTATGACATGCAACTCTTACAGATGACGGACAGCGTAACAACCGCCATCCAAGGCCTCAAAGATACCGTGGATAATGGACATGTTCAAGACGCCAGAGGAAAGATCTCCGACGCAATGAAAGCNGTCGACGCCCTCGAGACCGCGTACAACGGCCGCAAAGACGTAATCCTAGGAGTCCAGCAGTAAATGCCACAAGTCATAGAGTGGAGAGCAGCAGGCCCAGACGACATCGTCTGGCGATATCCAGTAGAAGAAATCACCAACGCGGCACAGTTAGTCGTTCACGAGTATGAGACGGCCGTCTTCCTCAAAGACGGCAAGGCATACGACGTCTTCCCTGCTGGTAGACATACTCTCACAACTCTGAACCTGCCGCTGATAACCTCCGCGTACCGAATATTCTTCGGCGGCAAAACACCGTTCACGGCCACAGTCATATACGTCTCTACCAAACAGTTCGCCGGCAAATGGGGCGCAAAAGCTCAGACTACCGAACTCGCCCCCTTAATGGTTCACGGGACAGCATGGTTCAGGATAACAGACGCTAACCTTTTCGTCAACGAGGTCGTCGGCGGACAAGGAGCCTATAACACCGGGCAAGTGGACGATTTCATCCGAGGATTCATCAACGAACGAGTCATCGATGAAATGTCAAAATACGATCTTCAAACCGCGTTCACCCAGCTAGACAAAGCATCGGTCACAGTGAAAGTCAACATCAACGACGCTCTGAAAAGACTCGGAACCGACCTCGTTGACTTCAAGTTCGAAGGCATCGACACCTCCGACCAGTTCCGCGACAGGCTCTTCTGGATCAAACAGAAGGCCGCAACATCGGACGTGTTGAGGATGGAGACCGCCAAGGACATTGGATCAAGCATCGGCTCGTCCCCCGGCGCAGGCTTCGGAGCAGGAATGGTCCTCATACCCCAAGTTATGAACGCGCAGATGCAGCCATCAGTACAACCGCAGGCGGCACTCGTTGCATGCCCCAAGTGCGGAAACGGTGTTCAACAAGGAGCCCGATTCTGCCCTAACTGCGGAGCCACCATGTTCGTGGCGCCTACCGCTCAAGCTACGACGCCTTGTCCAAATTGCGGGAAACCGGTCGCAGCGGGGACCAAATTCTGTCCCGAATGCGGGCAAAAAATGCAATAAGCCACTCAATTCTAGACTCGCGGTCGAGGCCCGTCTCTTTCTATCCACATCGTACTCCACGCCTAGACCGGTTGTTTCTTCCCATAGGAACATCCTCTCGACTTACGAGAAACCGTCGGGATGGCTGAGAAATGAGCTAAGCTAGCCGGAGAGAGTGTCGTCAGGCTCGGTTTCAGAAGAGCTCTTTACCGCTTTCCGCCATTCTCTCGCCTTGTCCCCAAGTCCGCGAAGTAGCCTGTCCTCTTCACGTGTAAGGAGTTCGCCTTTGCCTATCTTACTTCTTAGCGAGGATATTGTCATCTCGTCTACCTCTATCGGATATCCTGACTCTTCGATAGAATGCAAAAGCGACCTGGCTTGAATCTTTCCCGCTTCGGCATCCTGTGTCTTTGCTTTCCCTTCGCCACTGGTTACCTTGCTTGGTCCGGTTGAGATTGGTATGAAGGCGATAATGTCGGTGATGGCGCCTGTGCGTTCTGACTGGTTCCTGAGGNATGGTGTTACCTTCATCCCTATTGATACTCGATTAGGATCGTCCATGTTGATCAGGTGGACTATTCCTCCCTTGACGCCTTCAAACTTCACTAGGCACACCATTATCGGCGAGTCAGTGTCAGAACCTGATCTGTTNCTATTGACAGAAGTGAAGCTGTAGACATAACCCGGCATGTCGATCGGGAACTGGTCTTTCATCTCGATGAAACAGTCAGGGCAGTACATTCTGGCCGGAATGTACGTGTTCTTACACTTGGAACATTTCGAGACCAGGAAACGGCCATTGTCCCGGAGCTCGCGTCGGAATTCCTCGCCTGCAACCCCTGCGGTGTAGTGGTATTCCAGAGGTATGCTGTCGGTCCAGTGCCGAGCCTGGCTTGGTTGGGCGAGTTTCTCTAGGATCGGCATTTCTCACTCGTCTCCGATCGGTTTGAAGTAGCGGATATCTGTGATGGCGCCTTGTCGTTCGCTGGATGACTTCCATACTGCTCTGACTCTCATGCCTACTTTGATCTTTGACGGCTCAACTTCTCCCAGATTGTGGAGGATTCCCATTCCAGGAGTCGCGCCGTCAAGATCTACGACAGCAACGAGTATGGGTGTTTTCAGTCGTCTCGCATCAGTTCCGACGTGGGATATGGAATAGGTATTGATGGTACCAGTATCTTTGATGCGGACCCATTCGTCGGTGGGCCTGAAGCATCGTTCGCAGTACATTCGTGGTGGTACAAGGATTCGTTCGCAGTTCAGACATTTTCTAGCGATGATCCTTCCCTCTTTCAGTTCGGCCAGGAACCGGCTGATGGCGACTCCTGCGGCCCAGCTGTACTTGGGCTCAAATTTGTAGACGACATCGAGGTACTTTCCCTCCTTCACATCCTCGGGAGTAATTTCGTGGCCTGGATAGCTAGTGATCTTCTGGGACATTTTCAGCTCTCTTTAAGACCTCATTACCGCGACCGTGCCAACTTGCATCAGGTCACCCCAGGCCTGAGCGAGACCTGTTCGAGCGTCCTTCTTCACCTGTCGCTTGCCTGCTTCTCCTCGGAGCTGCCAGAATACTTCGCAGATCTTCATCATACCTGCAGCCGCGATTGGATTACCAACGCCCAATAGTCCTCCTGAGGGACAGACCGGCAAGTCACCGTCCCGCTGCGTAACGCCGTCAACGGCCATCTTGGGAGCCTCTCCCTTTCCAGCCAGTTGCAGTCCTTCCATGTGGTGGAGTTCCTTGTAGTCGAACGGATCGTATACTTCTGCGATATCGATCTCTTTCCGGGGCTTTTTGATCCCCGCCATCTTATAGGCCATCCAGGCAGCCCTCTCAACATACTCAGGATAGGCCAAGTCCCGATTCGTCCAGTGTGTCGTGTCAAGGGTCCAGCCTACACCGTCCAGCCAGACAGGCTGGTCAGTCAGTTTTTTCGCAACTTTCTCGGAAGCAAGGACGACCGCGGCAGCTCCATCGCTAGGAGGACTCACGTCCAACCGTTTCACAGGCCAACAAATCGGCTCGGAGTTCATGACGTCCTCAACAGTTATCTTGGCGCCCAGCTGAGCACAAGGATGATCTACAGCGTTTCCCTTGTTCTTGACCGCAACGCTCGCGATCTCCTCCTCCTTGATCCCATACTTGTGCATATACCGCCTCATCTCCAACGAGAAAATCCACAACAACGTCGTCCCGAGCGGCCTCTCCAAGATCTGATCGAAGATGCTCCAGAACGCATACTGAGGATGAGGGTGCAAAGGTGACATCTTCTCTTCGGCAACGCAAAGACAAGTATCATACATTCCTGAGGCAACGTTCCACCATCCGCCAATAGGCGTGAAAACCCCTGTTCCACCTCCAACGTAGACGCGCTGGTTGGGCTTTCCTATCCCACCCATCCCGTCCAAGAGGTATTCTCCCTTCATATGCACGCCGTCAAACGCGTCAGGAGCTGAGCCAGATACCACTGATTGAATGTCTTTCAGTTCAAGCCCGGCAGAGTCGAGAGCCATTCTTGTCGCTTCGAACGAGAGTTCTTTCGGACTTTCTAGCATTCGGCGACGGAATAGTGTCATCCCTGCTCCGACAATTGCTACACGATTTTTCACCGCTGGACTCCTCCTAGTTTCCTAGCACCGCCACAGCTCCGGTGGCTGTGGGTATTCCTCTCCAGCTCTGAACCAAGGCTTTCTTCACCGTTGGAATCTGTAAGCGTCCCGCTTGTCCTCGGAGTTGTAGAACCGCCTCAAGCACTCTGTGAAGACCAGTTGCCTCCAACAGATGTCCAACCCCAAGGGACCCGCCCGACGCGTTTACGGGCAAGCGTCCGTCTATATCGAAGGCACCTGACTCGAGCATCTTACCCGCTTTGCCTTTCGCGGCAAGTTTGAGGGCTTCGAGGCTTTGAAGCTCCTTGTAGGAATAAGTATCATCAATCTCAGCGAGGTCAAAGTAGGTTGCAGGATTTCGCACTCCCGCCATCTTGTATGCGCGAGCCGCTGACTGCTCCGCGTAGGCCGCCTTCGCCATATCTCGATCCTCTATCCACGGCGTATCAGAGCTCCAACCGATGCCGTTTATCCAGACTGTGTGGTTGCCGAGTTTCTTGGCCTTCTGGGCCGAGGCCAACACGAAGACGATACTTGCATCGATAGTCTTGCTCACTTCCAATTCGGTAAGGGGGGAAGCAGCAATTTTAGAGCTGAGGACTGCCCTCTTGTCCAAATTTGCTCCGTGCACGCCGCGAGGGTTCAGCAGGGCGTTTTTCTTGTTCTTGACGGCCACCTGTGCGCAGTAATCTCTTTTTGTTCCAGTCTCTTTCAAGTAGCGAGCCATTTCAAGCCCAGCCACAAACCTCGGGTCCGCGTTAACATGGTGATCGTAGATCGGGTCTAGGGCGAAGCTTGAGATTTCGTCCGGGTTCAGAACGTCTGAGCTCTTGCAGTGAGACTCCACAACCGCAACGTCTGCAATCCCGGACATGATATGCATGCAAGCTGTTGCAAGACCGACAATCCCGTCGGACGATATAGTGCACAATGGCTTGAGCACAGCCCCGAGCTGATCGGGCATGTACTCGTCAGTTATGCTGATTCCCTCCCAGAAGTCTTCGGTGCAGCAAACGAAGCTATGAACGTCCTTCCGAGGATCTATTCCAGCATCCTCATAGGCGCGGCTTGCGGCTTCAAACATTAGCTCCCGCGTTGAGAGGCCAGGCGTCATCGAGTCGAAGCCGGAATATCCGACGCCCACTATTCCAATTCGTAGAGGCAAGAATCTACCGGAAGCGACGGCGCGAGCGTGTTTACTATAAGACTTCCGCGAAACGAACTTTCACTGCGGTGGTGGGGATGAAGCCGATGATGACGCAGGAAGTGTTGGGGGCGGAGGCTGTGGAGACCTAGCTCTGGGCGTTCCGCAGGTGGTGCAGAAAAATTCTGCCGGACCAAGAGGTTTTCCACACGCTCCACAGAATGCCGAAGGAATTGTAATCGGAAGCGGGGCCGCAGCTGGTGGGGACGCCCTGCGAGCCTGTTCCCTCCTCAACGCCAAGATCACAACTGCGATGGCGACCGTAATCGGCGGCATGATTACGGAGAGAAGTTCCGCGATGCCGAAGACGGAGATCGAGATGTTGATTGGTCCTGACACACTGGTCCTGAAAACTGACTGCACCCCATAAGGCACCGATACGCGGAGACTATAGTTGCCTGGAGGTAATTGTGCGAGCGTTGCATTTCCCTCTGAATCTGTCTTGAGGGTCTCATTAGTCGAGTCNGGAAGGAAAGTGAGAACAGTTGCCCCGCTCACAGGAAGAGAGTAGAATCGACCGATTATTCGAACGGGAATAGAGAAGACATTTCCTTGAATCGTCTGACTTAGCACTGAGTCGGAGATGAGGGAATTCTTGGCCACATTCACTCCATGCCAGGAAACGTAAGTAACTGTGTAGGTCCCAGTTCCAGATGTGGGAATTCCTTGAGACGAGTAGCTGGTATAGTAGCGAATGTTGATGTTCCCGGGCTCCTGGAGAGAGATCCAGTCGGGAACAAACGTGCCTCCATTCAAATCGAGAAAGGTGAATGAGACGAGATTGGGAGACGTAGATGTTGGCCATAGAGCAGTGGCTGTGGCAGGTTGCCGAATGTTGCTCCCCGCAAGGAAGTCATTGTTATGCCCTTCAACCTCCTGGACACCATACGAGATCGGTAGACCTGTCTGACTCATGTAGCCAGTGCAACAGTAAGCGCTCGCAGACAGCATTTGTTGCCAAGCCCCTCCTTTGCGTATTTGTATATCCCTGAACTCCGCGGGTCCGATGATGTCTTTGTTATCGCTGGTTTGTGCCACCTCTGCGATCCCGGCTGGTGAATGTCCACCAGAGCTAGTTGCCCCGGCTCCCAGGTAGCTCGGATCTGTTGGAGGCGGCGAATTTCCAAGTAGGTTGCCGTCCATGTAGAATGACCAGATACCGTTTCCAGTGTGAATCATTGAGTAAGTGTGCCAAGACCCAACAGGGCCGGCAGACCCTTCAGGGCCGATTACGGGTAGACAACTACAATTTGGGGTGTAGAACGTTTCGAAGAACCAGGCGCAACAATAGGCTTGGCCGGTTGTGCTTAGCCCGTTGAGATATCCTACTTGGACAAAACCGCCCGTTGAGAGAAGAGTGCCAATCCAGTAAGAGTGAGCATCGTTCCGGACTTGATCGAAAACGGTTCGAATTGTGACATTGGTGCCGTCAGAGTTGTTGCTGTTGGCATCACCAATGGCGCCGATTTGGTACCAGTAATAGCCACTGGGAACGAACTCGGTTTCCAAAGGTCCCTGTCTGACCAGCTGAGGGACGAGAGTGGAAGCGGAGACGACAGCGGAGTGGTCGTGTTTGAGGAGAGCATTTGATTGAAGGCTCAGAACAATCCCAAGAACGACTATCAGAGCCCACAGATTTCTTGTCTTCAGAGTCTATCCTCCGTTAGCCGTTGAATCAAGGGATTGTTCAGATTTTAGGAGTATGGAACTTTCTGTCGCTCTCAATCGTTGGTCGGCTCTTGGCTAAGGTATAAACCGGAGCTTCCAAAAAAGGAATCTCCTAGAGGCTAATCGCGTGGGTTTCTTCGGAAACGAGCAAAAAGAACTCATCCAGATGATGTATGGGTCCGGCTCCGAGGACCATCTTCTCCTCCTAGACTCCCTCGGGAAGTTTATCGAGAAAGAGATCGAGCCCACTGCGCGAGAGATCGACGTGAACGCCCAATTTCCACGCGACAACATTAGCAAAATGTTCGAGCAGGGCTTCACAAGCATGGGCTTTCCCAAGGAATATGGAGGACTTGAACTTCCATGGCCGGTCTACGTTGCCGCTATGGAGATGGTTGGCAAGGCTTGCGCCAGCACTGCCCTCTCCCTGGCGATTCATGGAACATGTTGCGAAGGAGTGCGTCAGTTCAGTAATCCAGAGCAGAAGAAGCAGTTTCTTCCTGGAATGATTAGCGGAAAATTATTTGCCGCGTTTTCCCTAACCGAGCCCGGTGCGGGTTCGGACGCTCGAAATATGCAAACGCAGGCCCGGTTGGAGGGCAATGAATGGGTAGTTAATGGAACGAAAATGTTCACTACAAATGGCGGCTACTGCGACCTGTATTTTCTCTTCGCCAAGACAGCCGAAGGTCCTTCCGCATTTCTGGTCGACTCGAAGAGAGCGAAGTCGAGCAAGGACATTGAGAAGCTCGGTGTGAGAGGGTCAGTGACTTCGGAGGTGGTGTTCGAGAACGCAAAGGTTCCGAGAGAAAACTTGGTGGGAACAGAGGGAGAAGGCTTCGAATATGCGAAGAGGATGCTCTGGGGCGGACGAGTGACGATTGGGGCCTTGACGACCGGAATTGCTCAAGCGGCCTTCCAGAAAGCTGTGAAATACAGCAAGGAGAGGACCGCTTTCGGAAAGACGCTGTCCGAGTTCGAAATGACCCAGGCAAAACTCGCTGACATGCTTACGATGATTAACGCGTCGCGAATGATGGTTTACCGCGCAGCGCACCTCAAGAGTCAGGGAAAACCGTTCGAGTCAGAAGCCGCGCAAGGCAAACTGTTGGCCACGGAGAGTGCGTTGAAGGTTTGCGATGAGGCAATTCAGATTTATGGAGGTTATGGATATGCTGACGAGTTTGATGTTCACCGCCACTGGCGGGACGCGAGACTGATGACAGTGGGCGAGGGGACCTCGGAGATCATGAGGCTAATCATCTCAAAGAACATCCTCCACCCCTCGTAGGGTCACAGCCTCTTCTCGTAGAGGCTCGCTTTCCAGCCAGGTGTCTCAGTATCTCTAACGTGGATGAATCCGACTTTCTGGTAGTATTCGCGGATAGTCTTGTTGCTAGCAAGACAGTCAAGCCGCAAGTATCTCTTTCCTTCGGCTCGGGCTTTGGCCTCAGCCCATTGTATCATTCGAAGTCCGAGATGTTGACCGCTGTAAGAGCGTTTGATGGCAAGCTTGTGAACGTACCCGGCATCCGATGGGAGATCGCCCCAGAACTTCTTGTCGTTCCATTGGAGGGTGATCGTACCCACGGTCGCCTCTATCGCCTTCACGACGTATATCTCGCCGCGCTCAATATTGTCCTTGATGGTCTGTCGGAAAGCCGGGTTGGACCGCCACTGACTTTCAAGCCCCTTTGAAGATAACCATCGAGAGGCTTCCTCCAGAATTTCAAGAACCGTATCAAGATCGCCTTGTTGTGCTCGGACTATTCTGACATCCGATCCCACATTGACCAAATAACTGGCCCAATCTTCAACACTTGACCTCGTAAGATTTGGACGTTACCAGCCCTTTTTCGACCGGCAGGAGAAGCGTGCTCCCGAGACCTCCGTGTAGGGAGACCGGACTTGTGTTACCTGATTCCCATTGTGGGGGTTAGACTCTGGCTATCATAGGCCTTGCCAACGGCCCTAGCGACCCAACCATGAAAGTCAAGCACAAAGCCAAAGGGAAGACAAGATCGAAACCTAGGACCAGAGCCAAATCCAAGACGAGTCGAACAACCCGGGCAAGGACGGCCACGATGCGGACCGCGACTACAACACCAAACCTGAGCCCCGATTTCAAGACCTGTGAAGAGGTAGAAGTCGGAGATATCGGCGGCTTCGGAATCACCAGCGAAGAACGAATGGAACGAGAGACCCGATGCTCTCAGCGCGCAACACAATTCTGTACGAGCTGCGCCAGGAACCTATGCGATACTCATTACGACCTCCTCCACAAAGACCACGACAATATCGTTCGCCACGATTCAGCGCCGAGCCCAGTTCAAACGTAGACTTATGGTGGGACACCCGTCCCATCCTCTCCTTTTTTTTCGGGACAATTTGGATCTTCATGTTTCAAGCTAAATCATCGAAATAAAGCGTGAATTATGCCCTAGTCTCCCTCATGAAGGCCGTACTCACTTGGATGGCTGTGTTTCCACGGTTGTCTCCCGCGTCCTCTTGATACAGTCGAAATAGGGCTTCGATTGGGAAAAAGGGATTCGTTTCAGCCGAATTGCGAGTAAAGATCCTGAGCCTGCCGATTGTCTTAGACGTCCTTTCGGGAACGGAAGCTTATTACTCGGTACGTCCAACCAGCCTTCAGCTATTACCTATATTTCCCGAAAAAGAGGTGGAAAACAGCCTATGAGAACACTTATCGTTGGAGCGGGACGGATTGGAATGCACCTTATTGGGTACTTATCTTCGAGCGATGAGAACCAGCTTACGGTTATCGAGAAGAAGGGAGAACGATGCAAGGATGTCGCGGACAAGTACGACGCTATCATTCTAAACGAAGACGGGTCGAAGCTAGATATTCTGAAGAAAGCTGACGCTTCTCAGGCTGACCTGTTGCTCGTCGCTACTGATGATGACCGAGTGAACCTTGTCACCACGAAAGCTGCGAAGAAGGAGTTCGGCATTCCCCGGGTTATTGCTGTTGCAAACAGTCCCAAGAACAAGGAGCGTCTTATGCAGGCAGGCGCGGACGTAGTAATCTGCCCTGTTGACCTTGCCCTTCGCGACTTTGAGAACGTCCTCTCGAAAGATCATTCTATTACGCTCATGTATCGGTCTGCCGAGAATCTGCGGGTGGCAGAAGCAATCATCCCATTGAACGCGTCGCTCATAGGCAAGAAAATCCACGAGATACAATTGCCCGAGAAATGTAGGGTTGGGCTCGTTTGCCGTGACAACGGCTTCGTTTTCCCCGAGCCTGAGCTTGAATTGAAATCAGGGGACAAGGTCTTGCTCTTTGGCGACGCGCCATCGGTAGCCCAAACCGTGGAACTCTTAAGATCAAGTGAATCGGCCTAGCTCGATCATAACGAAGGTCTTGCCAGGTTACTATGGCTATTCCAACCATCTACGATCTCCTGACGAGTAGCTTCGCCATTAGCCTCCTCCGGGTCGTCGTGACCCTTCTCATCACCTTCTTGGTCGTCCGTTTCTACCGGATTATCATTCAGAGAGCGGCAGGGTCGGTTCCTTCCGGGCTAGTAGCCAGCCTTCAGCAGATCGGGTCTTGGGCCATCTGGATCCTCGGAATAATTATCGTGCTGAGTCAACTCGACGTGCCGATCAACGTGCTCCTCCTCATATTGTTCCTTGGAGGTGCGGCGATAATCGTCGCTTACAGAAATATTCTCACCGATATGGCCGCGTCCCAGTTCATCTCCACCTACCAATCCTTCAAAGTGGGAGAATGGATAGAAGTTCAGGACTACTATGGCAGGGTCGTTGAGAAAAACCTGATACAGACGAAGATTCTAACCCCTGACAACGAGATCGTCATCGTCCCGAATTCCACTTTGTTGAAAAGGTCTGTCATAAACCGGAGCCGATCAGGCGGCTTGCGAGTCCAGATTCCAGTGATCGTCGACAGCAAGTTTGACCTGAAAGAAGTGGAGAAAAACCTCTTGGAAATTGGCCAGGAGCTGAAAACCGATCTTGTTCCTGACGCTCCTCCCCAAGTAAGGGTCACCCAGGTGACTTCCCAGCAAGCCCACCTAGTGCTAATCCTCAGGATAACCAATCCGGCCAAGCGCGACCAGCTCATTTCAGANGTTCAAGAGAAATTCTACGAACTCCTCCCAGAGCTCAACGCTCGAAAGTAGCCAGTGAACGTTAAGCCATATTAGTGCGGGGATTCGGGAACCCGTTTCTACAGCTCACGAAATCGTAGAGGAAATTCTTCTTTGACCCAGTCCCCCGAGAAGACTGCTCGACGGAGGGGACTGAAGAGAACCATTGGAATCGGCGGATTGTTCTCCATCGGATATGCGGACGTTGGGGCCGGGATATATCTAGCCCTGAGCCTGGTTGCCCTACATGCAGGCTACGCCACCCCGATAGCCATTGGGATAGCAGCTATTGCCTATTTCCTAACTGGACTCACCTACGCGGAGCTATCCTCAACCTACCCGACCGCGGGAGGGTCGGCAGCCTTCGGGCAGGCAGCATTCGGAGACACAGTAAGTTTTCTCGCAGGGTGGATGCTCTGCCTGGACTACGTCGTCACCGCGGCAATCTTCTCCATCCCAGCAATTGGCTACCTATCCTATTTCACACCGCTCCTCAGAGAGCCCATCTGGCTGGGTACTGGAGCGATCGTCCTGCTTGTTAGTCTTCTTCTTCTCAACGTAGTCGGAATTAAAGAGTCTGCGAATTTCACCTTCGGGCTTAGTATTCTCAGCCTGCTCAGCGAGATCGCGCTAATCATACTTGGACTCGCACTAGTGATACCTAACGGCAGCCTCCTGCACTGGCCTCAGATGTTCAACCTCGGAACGATGCCCACATGGTCCCAGCTCGTTCAGGGCATAACCCTGGCAATGGTGTCTTACCTAGGAATAGAAGCGTTGGCCCAGGCAGCCGAGGAAACGAAGATTGCGGGAAAGACGATTCCTCGAGCAACAATGTTGACCCTAGTAATTGTAATTGCACTCTATCTCGCAATTTCCTTGGTTGCGGTCAATGTGGTTCCGCCGGACATTTTGTCGAGCAAATGGAAGAATGATCCTCTTGCAGGAGTAGCAAGTAATCTTCCTGGAACGGGTGCACTCATCACAGGATGGATCGCTCTATTAGGAAGTGCCATCAGCATTATTGGGGCTAACGCTGGGATCATCGGGTCTTCGAGAACTCTCTTCGCGCTGTCTCGATACAGGTTACTTCCAAGACGATTCGGTCAGATACATCCTAAGTT
>JGI25384J37096_10000402_pt1 | contig 12279 bp, 15 predicted proteins | sample GraSoi013_1_40cm_4_FD_37096 | JGI IMG/M metagenome (IMG submission 37096)
GGTCAGATTGTTGTGGAGGTAGACGCTTGAGTCTAGATCTCTCGCGAAATCCTCTACAAGGTAGGATTTGTAGGGGTTGACCGTGACGACGTTACCGTCTGACTGTTGTCTCTTGACAAGCTGGTTCGCAAGACCTGTCTCCAGTGTCTGATAGGATTGGCTGAGAGAATTGCCTTGGAGCATGAAGTAGCTGTCAGTGTAAGTGATTGGCTTGAGAAAGCGGAGAAGATTGTCAAATTCGATGAGCGGGTCTGCGGCTGCTGATGTGGCCCCTGACAGGTTGTAGTTGGTGTTCAGGTCTTGGACTGCTGTTGTGAAGTCTGAGGTTGGGGGTAGCGTAGATCCGCTATNGTACGCGAACCAGACAGCATTCGAGAGGGTCCAGGCGACCGTGTCGAAATAGTCGCTCCTGAAAGGCAGGTTGAGATGCATGTTCTGGGTGACGTTGATCATGTCTGACCTTGCGGTCGGGTCGAGCGTTAGCCCGTAGGCTCTTGACAGGAATTTCTGTGCGTCGAGGTGTACTTGGAACTGTGTATTGAGGGTCGCAGGGGACCATATTCCGTAGCTGATAAGGGACGGATTCTGAAGCAGAATGTGTTCTGCCTTGGTTATGTTCTGGATAATTGTCCTGGTCGTTGTGTTGCCGATTTCTAGTTGTAGGTAAGTCATAGTTCTTCCTACTAGGGATGTTGCCCAGAGATTGTTCAAGGTGCCTTGGAGTGTCGCGGTGCCATTAGGAAGAACTCTTGCCTCGGCCCATGTGAGGACTTGTCTCATTGAGGCGTTGATCGCGGCGGTGTTGATGATGGGAGGATTTATCGGGCTGGCCGCGGCCGAGGATTGGAACGAAGGAAAGGTGTTAGAAGCAAGTGGGGTGCTCGACAAGATGATCCCGATTAGGAGAAAGACTCGAATTCGAGCCATGGAACCTCTAGACCCCATTCTACACGCCTCCTCTCGCGACCGTCTGATCTCTGGATAAGTTATGATTGTTACTGTTCAGTCAAGTTGTCGAAGACTCTGGTCGCTATACAGGTAATATGGCTGAATTCGATGTGAATTATTATCTTTGATAGAATGTGCCGACTCGTTGAAGAAGAGCCGAGATACTCAGGACCTTCGAAATATGTCTCGATCGCCAAAGTCCAACAAGAAACAGGAATGAACTATTCTTGTTATCTCCAATGAATACTCTCCACAGGGTTCCTTTTAGTGTGAGATAGGTAACAAAATGGTTTCTAGGAGCATTCTAACACCTCACATACTGCGGCGAAGCACGAATCTAAGCGCGATTTCGACTATGGAAAGATACAGGATCCCGCTTTTGGATGAATCTGGAAGGACAATCGGTTATGGCGATAGATGGTGGACCCACAGAGTCAGGGATGGCCCTGACGGTCCCATTCTCGGACAAAGGCATGCAGGAATAACCATCGCGTGCCTAGATCAAAGCGGAAGAATCCTCATTCAGCACAGAAGACACAGGATATTCGACAAGGTCTGGAGCCTCTCAGGCGACACTCATCCCAGGAAGTACGGGAGTCGGAGAGTGGAAAGCCTCCCGGAGGCTGCGAGAAGATGTGCTAGGGAGGACCTCGGAGTCGCGATCAAGAACTGGACCCAGAGGCTCAGCGTACCGTATTCTGCGAGAGACCCTCGCGACTCAAGGTACTGCGAGAACGAGCTATTGTACATTCTAGTCGCGAAGCATAGCGGCCCGCTGCGCATGAACGAAGAGAACGCTTACGAACTGCGGTGGGTCGAACTGGCAGAGGTTTCGAAAGACTCACGAACAGACTTGAAAAGGACACCAATTGACCGCAAGTACGCACCTTGGGTCAACACCCTGTTCTCCCTCTCGTCTAAAGAGGTTGAAGAAGCCTTCCGAGTCAATTGAACACTGACCATGCAGGACTAGCGAGAAATTTAGTCAGAAACCCACTTAGCCGCCAACTACCGGGCCCTGGCCGGCACGGCGTTTGAAAAAGAAGTTTCTAGCGAGAGGGGTCGCGAGATAGACCAACATCAATAGAGTTACAATTAGCCCAGGTATAGCAAAGAATTCGTCTCCCGCCTGATTCCATGTGATTATTTGGAGAATAGTCGAAGCTACTCCAACTAAAGCTAACGCTATGCTGAGGGTCCATGCCCATCGGCGTCCCGAAAAGAAACCGATCCCTGCAGCAAGATATAGAATCCCGAGCATCACGATCATGGCGGGGAACAGCGTAGGTAAGAACTGCGCAACGCCGACAAAGCCGACGTAGCCGAAAATCAGTATGATCCCGAACCCAATCAGCCCCGGGCCATCGACCCACCTAGGGTACCAGGGTAAAGCCAACGATATTCCTGCGAACAGAAGCAGGATTCCCGCTAGAAGGGCTAATCCACCCAGGAAGGTGATTCCGTCGGGTCGAGGTGGGGTCGGCTTTGCGACCACTGGCTTCGCTAACACCGGAAGGCTCATGGAAAACTTGTGGGAACTGAATTTGGGTTTTGCCCAAGTAGACGTTCTCAGGAGAAGAATAGTCGAGGCCGGTTCGCAGTCTCTAAGCACCCACCGACCTATCTGGTTAAGAAGCACCCGTCAGCTGATTACAATTTTCTAGGCCAACTGTCAATGTATCTCAAGAGTGGTTTCACGACGCATCGCGATGCCAACTGGTATCTGGTAGTGAAGAAAACGACTCGGACCCAGTCGCAACCATACAGGGTCCCTGTTAGCTCGCTATTTCATCCTTGGAACTTCGTTCGGATTACAGAACAACTGTTCTACAAGATAGGAATAAATTAGCCGATCCCTCATAGAAGAGCGGTAGCTGTATTCATCTCAAGAGGGAGCCCCTCGTGTGGAAAACGGCCCTTCTCTCCAGAATTCGCGTTCATAAAGTTGTAGCGCTCATCCTAATCATCCTCGCAGGATTGTCGTCGTCCGCCTTCGTTTACTCGTTCACCGCGCTCCAGGGTGCACCCTGTCCCTCCGATGCCAAACCGTTCCAAGACTCCACGATGCCGCCCCGGACAGTTTACCAGCTGCTTCCCTCCGGGAGGGCAAGCATTTGCCTGACCGTTCAAATTTCTGGTGAACTACCCCTTGGGGGACTGACTCTTACACCAAGTCTAGGACTTTACGCTACCGGTCAGTCAGGTTCAACCTATTCCGCGTGCTCAAATTCTTGGACGAACTGTGGAGGAGTAGCTGTTTCAGCATCTCCAACACGCGCATTCTTGCCCTCTCAATCACTCCACATCGTGGTAACGATAAACGCGCCCACCGGATCAACGCTCGGAGTCTACTGGTTATGGTTCTGGGCCTGTTCAGGCGGAACGATGCTATGGCTTAGGATCGGTGGAGTAAACCAGACGTTACAGAATACTAGTCCAGCATCCCAATGCCTACGCACAACGTTTCACGTGTCCCTCGCATTCAATAGTCACGCTGGTATGCTTCCAGTTTATCAAAATGGGACATTGCCACTACTCTAAGGAAGACCGATCGCCACCCCAGTCGGTAGGTAGCGACCGAGCATTCAGGTGCTTCAGGAATATCCAGAGATGCGAGCGCTACAAGAGGAGTTCAACCGCCTGCTCGGTGTCAAAGGCGATGAGAAGGTGCAAATGGCGTCTCGAGTCGGTAGAGCAGAGAGAGCATACTTTGCTTATCGTAGAAATCTACCGAGCTTCTCGGAGTAGCGAATGCTTCGAGATCGTGAATAGCATCGATACCCCGAACTGCCAAGGGTCTACGGCTACCGACCCAGTGGAGAGTACAAACCGTTAAGAACGAATCTCCTATGATTGACTCTTCGAATTTTGCGTATGACCGTTGAAGAAAATCTTCGATTGTTCCAGACATTAGATGATGCTTGGAATGCCAGGGACTGGGACACATTCAACAAACGTCACTCTGAGAACGTCGCCGTCTACTGGCCCGGTCAACCTGAGCCAACAAGAGGACGACACGCCCACCACCAGGAGGCGATGGGATTCTTCAAAGCCTTCGACAACCGCCTCGACAATAGACCCTACAAGATCCTCTTTGGCAACGATGACTATACCTGCTCAGTCGCCCGATGGACCGGCAAGAATATTGGACCATTCACAGGCCCTGACGGACAAACAATTCCTGCCACCAACAAAAAGTTCGAACTAGAATTCTGCACCGTCGCCCACTGGAAGAATGGCGAAATCGTCGAGGAGAGACTCTTCTACGACCTAGTCGGCATGCTCAAACAACTCGGCATAACCCTAACAGGAAGATCTCAGCCAGTGGAAGCCACGGCAGTCTAGCCTTTTTTTTCCCAGACCAGATTCGCAAGACTCCCCCTCTCTTATCATACGTCTGTTGACTTTCAGGAGACATGTCTGGATCTAGGGATAAGTAATCTTGATGCCGTCTATGTGAGCCCACTTCGTCATAACGTGTTTTGTTCGAGTCTTCTCAGTCATGACGTGCTCCACCGGTATTCCTCGAACGGTTAATGCGTCTGCAATTAGCGACCGATGACACCGCCAAGGCAGCGCCTCTGCACACATGATAGCAACGGACCTTTCTCGGGATAAGATGGTCAATCTTTCAACCCCAGCTTCGAACTCGGCGGTCTGCATGTAATCAGCAAAGCCTCGAAAAGACAAGTTTCTCCAAGCCTTATTCTCCGAATCGACCTTCGGATGACGTAGTCCGCCGAGCTCTTTCAAGTGAACACAGTCTATTCCGGACGTTCGTAGACTACCGGGGAGACTTTCCTGATTAAATTGCGGGTTTCGTTTTGAACGTGGAATCGTCCTCACATCGACGACCAACTTTACTCCATGAGCTTTCAGTAGGCGAATGAGGTCTTCAACTGTTCGCGTCGAGTGTCCTACAGTTAGAATAATGCCCGGCATCACTATCAGCACCTAACCGGTTTCTCTGAACTTGAGGGGCGGTCCAACATGCTTCGCGAGTTCTCTCTTGAGCTTTCCTGAGATCCTAACCGCAGATCTGGTCCTGTAGTCGTAGGCGACCTGTGTAGTCCTGCCGATCGCATACTCTGCCTTTCTGGGTCCGCGGATGGAGTAGTCAAGGTCCCAAGAACTATCTCCTATACGGCTCACCCATACCGAGACAGTTATCCGGCGTTCGTCTCTGATCGGTTTCTTGAACTCGCAGCGCGCCGAAGCGACGATGAAGCCGGCATGGAACCCTCTTGTCACCTGTCCGAGGCTTCTTGCAAGCTCAACACGTGCAGTCTCCATGTACTGGAGATACGTCGCGTTGTTCACATGGCCCATCACGTCAATGTCCCGGAACTGGACTGGCAGTTCAATGCTAAACTTCAACGGCAATCTTCCTTTGCGTTGAGGAAAACTATCAAGAATTCTGTTGTGGCAAATGACTCAGTGGTAGTAGTGCTTGGGTTCAAGTACAGAGGTCATCAGAACCAGCTTGTAATAATTGCGATCCTCTTTCTGGCCTCCTTCTGTTTCATATTTCGGCCAGTACTCTTTCTGGAATTTTTCAAAGAGACCTTTGGATTGTAAGAGCAGAATCATGTAACCCGCCCGGACAGCTGACGTCCGGCTCTTCCATCGAAGAGACTTTTTCCTGATTGGTTCAGCTTGCACTCCAAGGCCGTTGGCTGTCGCAAACTGATAGGCCTCTTTGAGCGGAAGATCCCACTGAATCTTCTTCTTCGAGAAAGTTTATTCCTCAAAAACTATAGGCGTCGCACGCTCACTAATATTTGCAGGTCTTGTCTTGGAGAATAAGTTCAAGCATCCGGTTCACCACCTCCAAATCCAGGTCTCGAATATTCAGAAATCCGCAAGATTCTACGGCGAGCTGCTAGGCAGACTCGGCTTCACCAAGGTATTCGAAGCGGAGGGAATGGTAGAGTGGCAGAAGGAGGGGACCAGAATAATCATTGCTCGGTGTCCCAAGAAGTTCCTCGCCCACGGCTATCATCGAAAGCGTGTCGGTCTCAACCACATAGCGTTCCGAGCGCCAAGCCGCGCAGAAGTCGACGAGCTCTATCGCAACTATCTAGTTCCCAAGAAGATCCCGACACTCTACGGCGGGCCTAAGGAGTGGGAAGGTTATGATCCGGGCTACTACGCGGTCTACTTCGAGGACCCTGATCGGATAAAGCTCGAACTAGTCTACGTTCCAGGCGATTTGTAGAACTCTAGAGATCTTTCTTTGATAAGCCGTTGATCCTTAGATGGTAGTGAAGCTGTCTCCTATACTCATTGAATCCTAGACTTTCGTAAAGTAGTCTTGCTACTTTGTTGGTCTCGGTAGTTGCAAGAAAGACGTGTCGAATTCCGAGAGCCTTCATCCTGTGCAACGCGTGGAGAGTCAGTTTCTTTCCTATACCCTGCCCTTGGAATGTTTTCAGGACCTGAACTTCCCGGATGTGGGCAAATTGCGTAACTCGTGGAGCGAAGAACGGTTTGTTACCGACATGCCAGTAGAGGAAGCCAGCGTATCTGCCGTCGACCTCAGCGACGAGAAGGCGGTCATATCGCAGCTTCCTGATTTTGCTGGTGTCGCAGAAAGGGTCTCCCGCGTTGTCTAACGTGCCGTATTCGTGTTCAATATTTGGCAGATCAGAGGCCGTTGAGAGGCGAACTACTATGGTTCCCGGTTTCACTGGACCACGAATGATTCCTTCTCATATACGGTTTCGTCGTTTACCTGTGGGCATAGTAGACTGTTACATGTTCACCGCTGATGGTGTCGATCTTGCCGAATCCGAACCTTACCATCTGGATTATGCTTCCCACTTTCTCCTGGCGAATATTCGTCTCCACCGGACCCTTCGTTCTCGACGCGTCCGGCATCACAACCTCCCCGACCATATTGTTCTCGCTTGGCAGCCAGTTGACTAGGGGCGCCTTGAGCTCTCGTGCCTTAATGTAGTCCTGGCTATGGAACGCGGCCAAGATCGAGTTGTTCTCGACGCTCTTGATTTCGACATTGAATAATTCCATCAGCCGGACCACCTTGCTCTTTCTGAGAAGATCAATGTCCGATGACGAGATCAGTAGGTTGGCTGAGCCGTTCTTTGGAACCACCTTGAAGATTCTTTCTGGAAGATCCTTCCTTTCTGGATGTAATGGCAGACGAGCATCGTAGGACCGATCGACACCTGAGACTGCTATTGTAACTGGGTTCGCGATGAAGCTGTATCTGTGTGCGATCTTGTCGATCTCCTTCCGGTTCGTCGCGTTCACATTGTCCCAGCTGAGCGTCGCGTCCACCGGCCTCGGTCCCATCTCGTAGACAATCTTCCTCAACGCGCTCGGAACATACCCTCTCCTACGAAGCGCAGCGAGCGTCGGGAGTCTCGGGTCGGAATAGCCGTCCACAAGGCCATCTTCGATCTCCTTGACCATCAACGACTTGCTGAGCTTGATATCAGTTGTCTTCAGCCGGCCATAATGGACATACTCCTGGATGTTCCAGCCCAACGCCTTGTACAGATACTCAGTACGCTCCGCGTTTGTCAAGTGCTCCTTTCCACGGATGACATGGCTCACTCCGAGAAGATGATCATCGATAGCCGATCCAAAGTTGAACAGGGGCCAGACCCGGTACTTTGACCCGACCCTTGGATGAGGATACTTCACAGGATCAATAATCCGCAGCGCTGGCCAGTCTCTGACAGCCGGGTTCGGATGAGCCAGATCGGTCTCTATCCGTACTACCGCCTCTCCTTCTCCGAACCCTCCGTTCAACATCTTCGCCCAATCAGCCAGATTCTGCTCCGGGCTCTTGGAGCGATCCGGACACGCCCTACCAGCGTTGACGTTGAGACGAAAATCGTCAGGCGTACATGTGCAGACGTATGCATCTCCTGATTCTAGAACCTCTTCAGCATGTTCATAGTAGACTGGCATCCGGTCGCTGGCGATGTACTCGGCGTCCCACTGGCATTCCAGCCAGCGAACATCCTCTCGGATCAGATCGTAATATTCAAGCGCTGACTTCTTCAGTCGCGGATCAGTATCATCGAAGCGCAGCAGAAAGTGTCCCTTGTACATCCGCGCATAGTCATGGGAGAGGATTATCGCCCGGATCGAACCTAGGTGCAGGACAAAGTCCGGGTTCGGCGCGAACCGCGTCACGATAGTAGCGTACTCGTCAGCATTCGGCAAGGGAGGCAGAGCTCTGGAAGTGGATTGGATCTGAGGTGAAGCTGCCTTCGCTGACATGGATTCGAGGCTGTTCATCTAGATTCTATCTCTTACCTTTCAAGAAGAGATGGGGGTCGGGGCTCACGGCGGCTGATTCTTGCTTGAACTAGTTTTGGATCTCGACAAGTAGACCCTAAGCGTGACGCAGGCGATCGTCGAAGCGATAAGTGCAGTAGCGTTGTTGATTATCACTCCTATTAACTGAATCTGTCCAAATGGGAGCGGTCCAGAATAGGGCAGGCTCCCGACTGTCAATACAAGCCCGGTCGAGCAGGGTGCCCCGCCTATTTCGTAACTTGCGTCTGTTGCCGAACCATCCACGCTTATGCCATAGAGAAGATTTGCAACATGAATCCCTTCAAACGTCTTGTCCTGGATCGTAATCGTGACGCCTCTCTCGTTCGCTGGAACTGGATTTGTCAACCCGTCAAAGCCATTGATCTGACTCAGGTCCTGAGTAACGCTNCCGACAGTCGGATAGTCTTGAAACAGCCGAGTGAGATTATTACTGTCACTCCGGTAGATCGCTGTCTCAAAAGCCGTGGACCCGGGATGCACGACCAGCTGCATCTGGGAATAGAGGGGAGCCCCGACAACCTGTGCGGCTCCTTTCACGTCGTACGAGAGGTTTCCGAAAATAGCTGGACAATGAATCAAAGTGTTAGCGTACGCGAACGCTGGCCAAAACGTGTAGCTGTTCGCGATGATCAACCCGATTCCAAACACACGCGCACANCGTTTCCATGAAATGCTACGTTTCGCCAAGACAGATGGAGTAGGACCAGTTCCGTACAAGAACAATAGACGACGATCGCTATCCTTGATAAAAGTCAGTCTTGGCTTGAAATGGCTTCAATCTTCCTCGGCAGTTTGGTTCGAGAAGGAGGCACCGCCTCGTTCGGGGTCAGACTGGCTCTCGGGCGATACCCCTTTAGCGGAAATGGACTGGATGCTGCTCAACTGGATCCTATCTCTTTTCTTCTGAAGCTGATTGAAGTACGAAGTTGAGTTCACATACATTAGTCTCTTAAGACGGCACGACCTGGACATTTCGGATCGATCGAACTTGTCGGCAGATAGCTATNGAGCGAGGATGGCGGAACTCGACTTGGAAATCGGAAAAGTACAGCACGAGATGAACGAGAGGCAGGCAAAAGGAAGCCCGACCGTTGACCTTGAAAAGAGACTTGAGGAGCTGGAGGGTCAGAAGCATGGGCTCGTAGAGCGGCTCGAGGCACTATGGAGTGCTTGACCTAGCGAGCTTCCCCCCAAATCCTTAGACGAGTAACTGAGCCCAAACCGGAGCATCTAGCGAGTCGGCTTTAGAAGGTTTCCCGGTCTCCTCTGGAGCCTCTGGCACTCTTCGAACTCTGCGTTGCTCATTAGGAGTAGCTGTGCGTAGTCGGTCGTGTAGACCACTCGTCATTCGTTTACCCAACAGCCGTTTTTGGTTGAGAAATGAAACCGTATGATAACATGGAGAATTCATGGGGTGCCTGGAAGCTCATCGTTTCTGTCAATTCCTTTAGATGCAAGGTAGTGTAAACTCTGCCGCCCAGAACGAATTGCAGCGTTGCTGCTGAACAAGAATCTTTCAAGAGATACCCGGTACGGCCCTTTTGGGACCCTTCCCCCTCGATTAATCAGGCCTCTGCGAAAGTCATACCATTGAGGAAGGAACAGAATATGGTCTAACAACAATTTCTTTGCCACATAGGCGTCGAGTTTCAGAAGGTACATTCCGTCATAGTATGGTTCGCCGACAACTAAGACGGGCTCTACAATCGTAGCGGAAAATCTTTTCCGATAGGGATACTCGTTAAGACGCATCTCTATTATTCGGCCCGAGACAGGTTGAACAGGTCCAGAGTCTTCTATTCAGGAATCCAAATCTCAGCCATGCTTCCTTGTCCCGCTCTTCTATCTTTGGGGGACATGGATGAGACGCTGTTCGACTAGAGTCTATCTCTTTGTCTAGTTTAGAGAAATCGTCGGAGTATCCATACTATGATGCTTATGCCGCCGAGAATAGCCATCCAGAATCCGACGGCTGCGATTACAACAAGGGCTGAACAGTTGGTGTCCATACAGACAACCATGGTCTGACCCCGAGCGTAGATGTTACCAGCGACCAGTCCCGAACCCCAGAAAATAGCGAAGCCGACAAGAACGGTAATCACACGTCCACGGAGGCCTATTCTCGGAATTCTGGACGGTCTTAAGAGATCTACGGGTCTAGGCTTGCTCAGCTCTTCAATTCTTTGCTTGATGCTCGGGTTCCAGTATGCCATCCAGCCTGCCAGAAAGGAATACCGGAAGTTTGTTCGCATTTGTCTCTGATCAAGATTCCATATTTTTTCGAGACCCTGTGATACTTGCTGGGTTCCGAGCTGTTCGGCCACTTTTCTGTCCAGTTCAAACTCCTGTCTTTTCAGAGATTTTCTTAGTGATCTGCGGATCCAGAGTGCGGCGAGGAGAAATATGGGACTCGGGAAATAGAGAACCGGACCCGACAATCCTCCGGACGCGGCAGCGGGGATGTAGAATAGCAGGAGGAAGAATAGTCCGCGGGGGGCTAGAGCGATTTTTCCGAGTAGCTTGCTGATTCTTCCTTTGTTGTAGGACTTGAGTCTCACCATGTGCAATGTGATGAGAATCTTCCATTCATCTAGTGACAGTTTTTCTTTCATGTATTCCGGCAGCATGAGTTCGGCCTCGGGGAGCGTCCCTGGAACTGCAACAGTTTCTTTAGAGAGGCTTGTTGGTTTTGATATTATCCAGCCTATGCTGCGGTAGGGGTCGAGTCTTCCCCAGACAATCTGTCTGTACCAGTACGGCATCTGGAATTGCAGCGAAAGTTCTCTTGTCAATTGTAAAAGCGCGTTGTCTTCTGGACTTGGGCCTGTCTTGATCGTCTCGTACCAGCTACGCCGGCCCGGTCTATCCAAGAATAGTTACTAGAATCGGGTTTGAANCTTATACATTTAGTGGAAATGCAAAGAGGTTCGCTTTACGAAGTCTTTGAATCCTTTAGCAGTTCGTCTATGACCTTTGTGTTAGTTGCCATCGACCTCTTATCATAGCCAGCTGCTCTTGCGATGTCCATTTCTGAAATTTGCAGCCCTAGATCTCTAACTGCCTTGAGGATCACCCCGGCTGCTCTTCCCCTATAGCTCATTTTAGCGCTCAGACGTTTTTCAACCGCCTCATCAAGATAATTGTACGAACGCCGGACCAATTCCGCCTCCTCGTCGCTGCTTACTAGTTCGCGCTGGGCAAAGCTCTCGGCCATGCTTTCTATCTGTCTTCTTGTAAGCTGCAAAACAAGATCAGAAAAATGCATGATGCTGTCCTGGAGCCCGAATGATTTGATGATACGTTCCTCGGCATCGAGAAGCTTCTCCTTGCTTACAAACATCTTAGACTCAAACTCATGGTCAGTTCTGAGATCTCCCATCGCTTTTGCTGCAAGTGATACTGACGCAATTAGGAAGATCTCCAGATTCTTGTGTTCGGCGTTGTATTCGCCGATCGGCCTGCTCTTGAAGTCTAGATAGAGCGCGACCGCAGCCTGCTTAACCTCGTTCGGCAATCCGAGCCTCTGCATTGCATCGAAGAATAGGCCGTGCTCCTCCTTGGTCAGGGACTCTACGCCTCTGTTTAGACTATAGATCCTTTCTTGAGCTTTCACACGAGCACACTGGCAATCCGTATTTCCAAATATATACGCGTTCATTTTTCGCCAGGGCTGAGATGCAAATTTCTGATGGCATAGCTATGCTGGACTTGGCACAATTTGGGAACTGGCCCAGACCATGGCATCTTGCGTTCAGGGCTAATGGTTCACGATTTGAGAGGCGCCAAATCTCGAGACCCCCGTCGTTTCACCTGAAACCTGTGGGAAGAGATGACCTCCCCAGAACCATGTGACTAGTTCCCAATGCAAATAGTCAATAACTCCTCTCAGCTGCGATAGCGGCTGACGAACACTATGAGCGATTGGAACGCTGGCGTTATTCAGGAGTTCCGCAAAAACCGTGGAAAGGTAGGCGGCAACTTCGAGGGCGCACCCTTACTACTCATCAATCACACCGG
>JGI25384J37096_10000410_pt1 | contig 12235 bp, 8 predicted proteins | sample GraSoi013_1_40cm_4_FD_37096 | JGI IMG/M metagenome (IMG submission 37096)
ATGGCCAAACCCTGATGCGTGCGTACGGCGTCTTCTTTATTGGGGCGGGCGTCGTTGGGGTCCCAGGTGTAATTCTTTGCATCGTGCTGGCGCGGTTGGGGAAACGCGCGGAGGTCAGGCATCCGGCACGATAGGTTTAGCNATTCGAGCTCAGTTGACGAAATTGGGCGAATCGAGATCCGATTCCTCGTCGGGGTCAGGGATGGCGGNCANNGCCTCCAACAGACGATCCTCCAACTGTGGACCCAGCTGAAAGAAACCGTCTACCGAGAGTAAGTAGTGTTTGGGATTGGGACGGTACGATCCGGGCACGATTTTCCCGAGCTTTACGTGAAATTCACCGAAGATATCGTCGGTGAGAATTTCGCGAACGGGACCTTGCGGGGCACGCGTGCGCTGATCGACGACATACAGCGTCCCCTCGCCTATGCGCAGGGCCTCAGTAACAAGGTCCTTCAGGTATGGGCCGTGACGCGCGATCACCCCTTGCATCAACTCGACGAACACCGTGTTCGCCGCGAAATTATCCGGTGTGATCCGTTCGCCCGGTTCCAGTGGACGAAGGAGCTGACCGATGATCCCCTCCGAAGGAATTCCAGCGCCCTTAGACAAACGCTCGGGATCTAAGCATGTAATGTAGTCCTTCGACTCTTCTGAGGAATCGTGGAAATCGATTCGGATAACGCCGATTTGCAATTTCGTCATGCGAACATTCTCTCAGAAATGACATGTTTACTGAATGGCAACGACCTGATTCAGCACGGAGAGGAAGCGAAACGTCTCGGGGATGTAAAACGCGAAAAGGCTGGTGGCGCCCAGTTCAGGCAGGATCGGGTGAACATGCCCGTACATGCGCAACAGTGTCAGACTATTGGCGAGGCCGTTTGCCCGCGCGGCGGCAGCAAACTCGATACTCTGCTGAGCGGGAATGGCGGGATCGTTGAAGCCGTGAATCAAGATGAGCGGTGATCGTAGATCTTTGATGTAGTGTGAAGGCGATAAGGCATCAAGGCGCCGATGGAGCGGCTCAGGACCGGCATGCAGGCGGAGGCGGAAATCCTCGGAATTCGATGCAAAGAAAACCCGAAGCAAGGCCTGCGCGTCAGGAGAAAGATTTCCAGTTGTGCCGCCTCGGTCCAGGGCAAGCTTCCGAAGCTGCTGCCGGTCGCTTTCATCCGCGACCAAATCCGAATTGGCTCCCAGGTATACCCATTTCAAGTATGCGATCGGACTTTCCGGTCCCGTGATCACGTACTCCAGTGTTTCTCGGAGGTCGTAGTATCCGCCGAACGCCACTGCAACCCGGACACGATCACGTATCTCCGGATCGGCCGCGGCCACCAAGGCTGGACCGCATCCATAGCTGAAGCACGCAATGGCGGCATCACGTCCAATCGAACGAAAGACTGTTTTGATGTTGGCGGCCTCTTCGGGAAGGAGGTGCTGTTTTTTCATTTCGGCGAAATCCGGCACGTAAACGGCGAAGCCCGCCTGAGCCAACGCCTCGGAAATACGAACGAGGTCGACACTGTTTTTGCCGGTCGGATTGACGCCGTGAACGACGAGGATCGGCGAATCCGACCGCTGTCTCCCATACACATCGACCGGAATGCCGGAATGCGAAATCGTTCGATGCGACACAGGGCCGCGCCATGCATCCAAAGCAGCAGGGTATCCGAGGATCTTTAATGCAAGGAAAACAACCAGCAAGGCTCGCCGTAGAACTACCGCCACAGCTAAAAGCAACAGGCCCGGTAGCAGCTTACGTAGTGTAATCCGCATTGATGCGTATGTAGCCTTCCGTGAAATCGCAGGTCCAAACGCGAGCAGACGCGGAACCCGAGTCGAGCACCACGCGAATCTGGACTTCCTTTTGCGACAGTTTTTGACGCGCTTTCTCGCGCGTTGTATCCGATATCGGCACGCCACCGATATAGATGTCGACGTGGTCCGACTTCAGAGGGATGCCGGAGTTGCCGATCGCCCCTACGATGCGTCCCCAATTCGGATCGGCTCCATAGATTGCTGTCTTCACCAGAGGTGAGCGCGCGATCCCGCGGCCAATCGTACGAGCTGCCTTTTCGCTCGGCGCTCCTTCGATAATAAGTTCGACAAATTTTGAGGCGCCCTCACCATCACGCACGATGGCGGTTGCAAGCTCAATGCACAGGTCCGTCAATTTCGCTCGGAACTCATCGGCCGGAAGCCGAATTCCGGATGCGCCGTTGGCAAGCACGACCACCATGTCGTTGGTTGACGTATCACCATCGACAGAAATCGAATTGAAGGACTGTTCGACGGCGTATTCGAGTGACTCCTGTAATTCGCGATGCGGTATTTCGGCATCCGTTATGATGAACGACAGCATGGTCGCCATGTCCGGGTGAATCATGCCGGCGCCTTTCGCAACACCGGCAATGCGTGCGCTGCCGATTTCTGCTGTTGCGATTTTGGGAACGGTGTCGGTGGTCATAATCCCGCGCGCCAGCATTTCGAGGTTTCCGGGCGACAACGCCGAAACCAGTCTCGGAATCGAAGCCTTGATCGCGTCGACCGGCAAGGGACGCCCGATCACGCCGGTGGAAGATACTAGAATTTCATTCGCCCCATACCCGATCTGAGCCGCAAGAGCTTCAACGCAGACACACGCGGCCCGAATGCCCGCTTCACCAGTTGCCGCATTCGCATTTCCGGAATTCACAAGTATCGCCCGCACGCGGTGTCCGTTTTCTTCCAGGTGCTTTTTCGAAACGACCAACGGCGCAGCGATGAACGTGTTTTTCGTAAAAACTGCAGCAGCCGTTGCGGGGCGGTCCGAATAAATCAGCGCCAAATCCAGCACACCGCCCGATTTGATGCCCGCAGCGACAGCCGATGTCTTGAATCCTGCTATCGTCATTTTTTAAGCGTCGGGCCCACCGTCCGGCATCGTATTGGGTACAACTTTTTTATCGCCGGCCGGTTCCCCCACACATTCGCGCATATAATAGCCGAATTCGGAGGACTTCATGAAACGCGCATGGCTGTTACCCGCACTTCTTTGCCTCTTCTTTTCGGTTGTGTCTGCCTATGCCCAGGTCGAAAAAATCACGTCGGTCGAAGGCATCACCGAATACCGGCTGCAGAGCAATGGGCTTCGCATTTTGCTCTTCCCCGATCTATCGAAGCCGACAATCACGGTCAACGTTATATATCTCGTGGGCTCACGGCACGAAGACTACGGCGAGACGGGAATGGCTCACCTGCTCGAGCATTTGCTGTTCAAAGGGTCGAAAAATCATCCGAATGTTCCGAAGGAACTCCAGGACCACGGATCACGTCCGAACGGGACGACATGGTTCGATCGCACCAACTACTTCGAAACTTTTCAGGCCTCGGACGCCAACCTCGAATGGGCTCTGGATCTGGAAGCCGACCGCATGGTGAATTCTTTTGTTGCCCAGAAAGACCTCGATAGCGAAATGACCGTTGTACGAAACGAGTTCGAGCGCGGAGAGAATTCGCCCATGGACGTGCTCGAGGAGCGCGTCATGTCTACTGCATTTCTCTGGCACAACTACGGCAAGTCCACAATCGGCGCGCGCAGCGACATCGAGAACGTACCGATCGAACGTCTTCAGGCGTTCTATAGAAACTATTACCAGCCCGATAACGCCATCCTGCTCGTTGCCGGCAAATTCGATGAAGCCAGGACGCTCGGCCTCGTCACCAAATACTTCGGCCCAATTCCGAAGCCGCAACGCGTGCTTCAGTCCAACTACACGGTCGAACCGACTCAGGATGGGGAACGCTCGGTAACGCTCCGGCGCGTTGGCGAGGTGCAGGGCGTTGTCGTGGCCTATCACCTGCCGGCGGGATCGCATCCGGATTTCGCCGCATTGGATGTGGCTGCCGAGATTCTCGGTGATTCTCCGTCGGGACGCCTGTACAAAGCCCTGGTCGAGACCAAGAGGGCGACAAACGTGGCCGGCTACAGCTATCAACTCAAGGAACCTGGAGTAGCACTTTTTAGCGCATCAGTTCGAAAAGAGTCTTCGCTTGAAGATGCCCGTGGCATCCTGCTTCGAACGATTGATGAGGTCGCGTCGAAACCCTTCACTTCCGAAGAGGTCGAACGCGCGCGGGCCAGAATGCTAAAAGAATTCGATCTGCTTCTGAACAGCTCCGATCGGGTCGGATTGCGGATCAGCGAATGGGCCGGCATGGGTGATTGGCGCTTGATGTTCCTCAATCGAGACAGGGTGAGAAAAGTCACTGCCGACGATGTTCAGCGCGTCGCGAAGCATTACTTGAAGCCCGACAACCGGACCGTCGGACTCTTTATCCCGACGGCTCAGCCGGATCGTACCGACATCCCGGCGGCGCCTGATGTGGCGGCCATGCTCAAGGACTACAAAGGCGACGCCGCAGTTGCCGCCGGCGAAGCGTTCGATCCTTCGCCGGAAAACATCGACAGGCGCACTCAGCGCATCAATCTTGGAGGGGCGCTGAAGCTGGCGATGATTCCAAAAGGAACTCGAGGCAGTGTCGTTTTCGCGAACCTGAGGCTGGAGTTCGGAGATGAGAAAAGCCTGATGGGCTACTCGACGATCGGCCGCCTGACCAGCGCCATGCTCATGCGAGGAACGACAGAGCACACGCGCCAGCAACTTCAGGACGAGCTGGACAGGTTGAAAGCGCGACTGAACGTCTTCGGGGGCGCGACTGGCGTGACGGTAACTGTCGAAACGGTTAAAGAAAATCTTCCGAAAGTGCTCGAGCTTGCCGCGGAAGTCTTACGACAGCCGTCATTTCCTGCGTCTGAATTCGAATCGCTGCGCCAGCAGCAGATCGCAGGAGTCGAAAATCAGAAGACCGAGCCCGGTGCCATCGCATCCCAGGCTTATTCGCGGCACATGAATCCATATCCAAAAGGGGACGTTCGCTATGTGCCGACGTTCGACGAGCAGATCGAAGGGCTGCGATCCGTCACACTCGATCAATTGAAGAAGTTCCATACGGAGTTCTACGGCGCGTCGAATGGCGAAGCAGCCATCGTTGGCGACTTCGATTCCGAAGACGTCCAGAAGACTGTTTCCACAGAGATTGGAGCGTGGAAGAGTCCGAAGCCATACGCGCAGGTGAAGAATCCGTATCGGAAGATCGAACCGTTGAATCAGTCTTTCGAAACTCCGGACAAAGCAAACGCGTATTTTATGGCCGGATTGCGCATCAATATTCGCGATACGGATCCGGATTATCCCGCGCTGGTCCTGGCAAATTACATCATGGGGCAAGGGATCAACTCGCGCTTGTTTCAGCGGATCCGCGGGAGGGAAGGATTGAGCTACGGCGTGGGGTCCTCATTTTCCGTTGCGCCCGAAGAAGACAACGGCTCCTTTGTGGCGACAGCGATCTCCGCACCCGAAAATACTCCCAAAGTCGAAGCGGCTTTTCGTGACGAGCTGTCGAAAATCTTGAAAGACGGATTCAGCGATGCCGAAATTTCCGCTGCAAAGACCAGTTGGCTTCAGGCACAGCAGGTCAGCCGGGCGCAGGATCGCGAACTGGTCGGCCGCGTCGCAAACCAGCTCCACTACGGCCGCGCCATGGAATGGGATGCCGATATTGCGACGAAGGTTCAGGCTCTAACGAATCAGCAAATCCGCGAGGCCCTTCAGCGCCACATTGATTTGCCGGCGATGACGTTTATGAAAGGCGGCGATTTCAAGAAGGCGGGCGTCAAACCGTGAAGGAATTCGACCCCGAATTTCTTCAGATGCAATGCGGATTCGTGTATTTCGCTTCCAGCCGGTGCAGAACCGGCCCGTGGGCTCGCGCGAGTTCATCGACTTCGCGCTCCCATTCATAAAACTGGCTCAGCGTCGTCAGGTCGCAATCGAGCGCTGACAGGCAGCGGCGGTCTTCGAAAATCGAGGTCGCAAACAGGTTCGTGTAGAGGCGGCATAATCGTGCAAAATCTTCCGCGCCGGACCCATTCGCGGCGCTGTGAAGCTGATCGAAGAGCGAACGTGCCTGCTGGTGGTTTGCGACACTGCCGTCCATGGATGCGAACCGCAGGATGTCCTCCGTATTGTCCAGACACCGGTGGGCCACATCGCGCATAAAATTCAAAACAACTTCAATATCGTTCCAATCGGCATCGCCGCGGTTTTCCATCCGCTCGCCGATCAATCGCAGCACTTCCAGTCCGCAGAAGATAATTTGATGTTCTCTGGCGCGTGACGCTGTTGCTTGCATTTCGTCCTCTCTTGATGGCTTCGTCTTCTGATGGCTTCGTCCTATTCTTGAGGCTGCGCGCTCGCCGGCGCGTTGAAGGCTGCTACACAGTATTTGAAACGCTAATGCGCGCTAAAGGATAGTAGTAGAAACGCACGGCTGGCAAGAAGTTTTTATGATAAGCTTCTGCGCTTTTGAGGCAACGTGTGAACATTAAGGAGGTCGTGTGAGCACAACGCTGAACAATCAGGCGCCTGTTACCGAGCGAGAGTCCTCATCGGGTGAACAAAAACCGCCATTTCCCGGCATTCCGACGACTTCCGACGGCGCGGGAATGGTCGTTTGGGTCGAGACTCATGTCACCCAAGGCGCGTGCGCGTACCCCATCACGTCGTCAACGACTATGGGCGGTGGATACCAGGCGGAGGTGGCCAACGGAAAACGCAATTTATGGGGAGAGGAGTTGGCTTTCATCGAACCGGAATCCGAGCACAGTGCAGCGGGCACGTGCGAAGGCTTTGCCGTAGCGGGCGGACGGGTCACCAATTTCACCTCCGGCCAGGGCCTGATCTTAATGAAAGAAGGCCTCTACACGATCGCCGGAAAGCGTCTTCCGGTGGTGTTCCATATTGGTGCTCGAGCCCTCACGTCGCACTCACTGAATGTGCATGCCGGACACGATGACGTATACGGCGTAGCCGATTGCGGCTGGGGGGTGCTTTTGGCGAGGAACGCGCAAGAGGCCGGTGATCTTGCTCTGATTGCCCGGCGCGCTGCCGAGGAAACCGAGACTCCTTTTCTGAATGTCCAGGACGGATTTCTCACCACACACACGATAGAAAACGTCCGCTTGCCCGAACCCGAACTGATGAAGCAATTTGTCGGGCGTCCTTCCGAGCGCACTCGTCCGCTGTTTGATCCGCGTCTGCCGCTGATGTCCGGCGTCGTTCAGAACCAGGACAGTTACATGAAAGGAAAGATCGCGCAGCGAAAATGGTACGACCGCGTGCTGCCCACGTTGAAGGGGGTAATGGACGAATACACCCGCCTGACGGGACGCAAGTANGACGTGGTTATGCCCTACCGGTTGGACGATGCGGAGTATGCGATTGTCGGTTCCGGCTGCATGATCGAAACCGCCGAAGCGGTGGTCGACTGGATCCGCGAAAATATGGGAGTCAAAGTCGGCTTGCTGCATGTCACATGCTGGCGGCCGTATCCATCGATCGAAATCGTGGAAGCGTTGCGGCATTGCAAAGCCATTTCCGTCGTCGAGCGTCTCGATGTGCCGATGATGCAATCCAATCCCCTGCTCTGCGAAATGAAGGCCGCATTCGCCGACGCCGTCTCGGGGACGCCGGGCTATCCGGAATTGGATCACATGCCGCGTTTCTTCGGCGGTTCGGCCGGATTGGGCAGCCGCGATGTTCGTGCCGGAGACTTCATTGCCATCGTCGAGAACATGCGCAGCGACAGTCCTCGGACTTACTTCACTGTCGGCATCAAACACGAGAGCTCGCTTCGGGTGCCGATCGATCCGGATGTTCGCTCGCCCGGTTCCTTCTCGATGCGCGGACACTCGGTCGGCGGCTATGGATCAGTAACGACGAATAAAGTCATCGCGACCATTGCCGGTGAGGTATTCGGCATGGATGTGCAGGCGTATCCGAAATACGGTTCCGAAAAGAAGGGCCTGCCGACGACCTATTATTTGACAATCGCGAAGGACCACATTCGCGTTCACTCCGAACTGGAGCACGTGGAATTCATTCCGCTCAATGACGTCAATGCGTTCAACCTGGAAAATCCTTTAGCCGGTCTTTCCGATAATGGAATGGTCTTCGTTCAAAGCCCGAAAACCGAAACTGCGGAGATCTGGGCCGCCGTCCCCGCATGGGCGCGACGGAATCTTATTCAGAACAATGCGCGCGTGTTTGCGCTGGACACGGTCAAAATCGCAAAGGAGGTCTCATCCCTGGCCGATTTGCAACAGCGCATGCAGGGCATCGTCCTTCTTGGAGTGTTCTTACGCGTGACGCCGTTTACGGCGGAGAGCGGAGTCAGCGAAGAAGATCTCTTCAAGGGCGTTGAGAAAGCGCTCCGGAAATATTTCGGCAAGCGTGGCGAGCGCGTCGTGCAGGATAACCTGGAAGCCGTCTCGCGCGGCTATCGCGAACTGATGGAAATTCCGCGGCAGGTCATGCTGGACAACCCGGGCAAGCTGTAGGGGCGCTCTATGAGCGCCCGTTCTGGCGGCCCCTACAGAAACAAGGAGTACCGAAATGGATGAAAGATTCGATGTCCCAGTTGAAGAACTTGCAGAAGACATCCGCATCAACGTTGTGGATATCGAGGACTTCAACTCGCGTGTGATCAGTGCCTACAACGACGGCACTGCGGAAAAGGGTCTCGAAGCCGACGATCAAGTCGGGCGCAGTATCATTCCGGCAGCAACGGGCGCTTTCCGTGACTTCAGCTATATCGCTCCCGATATTCCCGAATTCATCGCAGAAAATTGCGTCGGTTGCATGGATTGCGTGACGGAGTGTCCGGACACCGCGATTTTGGGCAAGGTCGTCGAGCCGGCGACGCTGGAGCAAGGACTCTCGCAAATCTCCGACGAAGAAACACGCAAGACCATGGCCGCGCAATGGGGCATCACCAACAAGTATTTCAACGTTATCGAAAAAAAGAATCCCGGCCAGGGCGGCAAGTTCGGAATCTTCATCGATCCCAGCAAGTGCAAAGGCTGTGCCGAATGCGTTGATGCCTGCGGCGATCACAATGCCCTGCGGATGGTCGCGAAAAACGACAATAATATGGAGTGGTACAAGACCGCCTTCCAGTTCTTCCGCGGCCTGCCGGAAACTCCGCAGAAATACATCAACGAAAAAGCGCTCGCCGACATGATGCTGGCGGAGCGGGCGCTGTTATATGTCGGTGGCGCGGGCTCGTGCATGGGATGCGGTGAAGCCACCGCGATTCGGATGATGCTGGCCGCCACAGGGTTCGTTTACGGCCAGGAAAACGTTGGAATGGTTGCCGCTACCGGCTGCAACACCGTATACACTTCCACCTANCCGTACAATCCTTACAGGATCGCCTGGACAAACTCCTTGTTTGAAAANGCTCCTGCCGTTGCGATGGGTGTTCGAGCAAAGTGGGATAACCAGGGTTGGCGACAAAAGCGCCTCTGGATCATTGGCGGTGATGGCGCTATGAACGATATTGGATTCCAATCGCTCTCACGGATGCTTGCCGCGGGGGCCGACATCAAGGTTATCGTTCTGGACACGCAGGTGTACTCGAACACGGGCGGCCAGACCTCGACAAGCTCTTTCAAAGGTCAGGACGCGAAGATGAGTTTCCACGGCAAGTCGATTCCGGGAAAGAAGGAGAACCGGAAAGAGCTCGCGAACATTTGCATGATGCATAAGGATGTGTACGTGGCGCAGACAACCTGCGCTCACCCCAATCACTTCTATAAGGCGGTGATGGACGCGAACCAATTCCCCGGTCCTGCGATTATCAACGTCTTCACCACCTGCCAGCCCGAGCACGGTGTGGGCGACAACATGGCCGAGCATCAGGCCAAGCTGGCCGCCGACTCGCGGACTTTCCCGATTTTCATTTATGATCCACGCAAGGGGTCGAAATTCAAGGAGCGCCTCAGTCTGGCCGGGAATCCCAACGTGAAGGACGATTGGTACGTCAACCCAAAAACCGGGGAGCCTGTGGACTTCGTTACCTTCGCCCGCTCGGAAGGCCGCTTTTCGAAACACTTCGATAAGGACGGAAATGCTTCGGCGACGCTGATCGCAAGCCGCCAAGAACGTCTGGAGAATTGGCACCTGCTCCAGGAGCTCGCCGGCATCAAGTAGTTTTTAGCCACAAAGAGGCACAAAATTTCTGTGCCTTTTTGTGGCTATTTTTCTCTGCCAGGACCTCGATGGAAACGCAGTGAGAACTCTCTACCTCAAAGAAGCCGAGGTCGAACAACTCGTCACACTACCCGAAGTGATCGAGGCGCTCGAACGAGCATTTCGCGACCAGGCTTCCAGACGAGCGTGGACGAATCCTCGAAACCGGCTTCATTTGCCCGGAGTGACGCTCCACATGATGGCCGGCGCGATTCCAGGTTACTTCGGATACAAAGCCTACACGGTCTCGGCAGGTAAAGCGCAGTTCTATTTTTTTCTTTATTCCGCTGAAAGCGCGGAACTGCTTGCATTGATGGAAGCCGACACACTGGGCCAAAAGCGGACCGGCGCGGCCACGGGTTTGGCGACTCGCATTCTTTCCAGTCCAGGCGCAACCGATGCGACGCTTTTCGGTGCAGGATGGCAGGCGGAGACTCAGCTTCTGGCGATGGATGCCGTCCGGCAACTGAAGCGCGTGTGGATCGTCAACAAACGGACCGAGCGCCGTCAATCATTCATCGAGAAGATGACGCCGCGCGTCAAAGCAGAACTTGTAGCGGCGAGTTCGGCCGAAGAAGCTGTTCGGAAGAGTCAGATCGTCACGACGATTACCAGCAGCCGCGAGCCGGTCTTCAAGGGCGAATGGCTGCAGGCGGGCGTCCACGTGAATGCGGCCGGCGGAAATATGCTGCTTCGCCGCGAGATCGATGATGAAGCGGTCATGCGATCTGACCGCCTCGTCGTGGATTCGATCGAACAATCGAAAATCGAGTCCGGCGAGTTTGTCGGTGTGATTCAAACCGGCCGGCGTCATTGGGAAGATTTTGTGGAATTGAGAGACGTTGTCGCGGGACTCAAACCCGGCCGGACGAGCCCCTCGGAAATTACACTATTCAAATCCCTGGGCGTCGCGCTCGAAGACGTGGCGATCGGAAAGCTGGTCTACGAACGCGCCGCCGAGCGCGGGATTGGTACAAGCTTGGTACTGTAGCGGCGGTCTATGACTTGAGGCTGCGCGCTGCCGCGCTTGCGCTTCGCGGACCGCCGCTACAGTTTCTGGCTAATCCACAAGCCTCAACCGGCGGGCTTTCAGTTCGAATCGTGGAAGGCTGCCGATTTCAACGCGCTCGATGGTAGCGCGAACGCGAAGATCGTTATGGATGTCCTCGCCCAAGCGCTCAACAATACCGTCGGCAACGCCGTCGACTTCCACCTTCAGCCGCAACTCGCGCATCTCGCGCTCGCGGTGGACTTCAATCGCAAACTCGACGATCTGCGGGTGACGCCGCACGATATTTTCGACTGCACTGGGNAAAACATTAATACCGCGAATCGTGATCATGTCGTCGGCGCGGCCCAGCACTCCTCCGATCAATCGCGCCCATCGGCGGCCGCACGTACATTGCTCACGAGCGATGACGGCAAGGTCCCCTGTACGGTAGCGAATCAGCGGCATCCCCACACGGCCGAGATTCGTGAGCACCAATTCGCCTTTGTTGCCTTCTCCGGCGGGCGCCAGCGTCTCCGGATCGATGATCTCGGCAATGAATTCATCTTCGTTGATGTGAAGCCCCGATTGCGCTTCACACTCGAAACCATATGCGCCGACCTCCGTCATTCCGGCATGATCGAAAGTCTTCGCGCCGAATGATTCTTGAATCCGCCGCCGCGTTTCCGGAATGCTCGCCCCAGGTTCGCCCGCATGGACGGTGATGCGGACCGGGCCGCGGCTGAGATCCAATCCGTGCTGCCCCGCCGTATCTGCCAGCCTCAGCGCGTAGGTCGGTGTGCATACAAGGACTGTGGCTTCGCGGTCGAAGAGCGCACGCAGCCGCTGTTCGGTAGACTGGCCGCCACCGGAGATGACCATTGCGCCCATACGCTGAGCCGCTTCGAACGCTGCCCAGAAACCGATGAATGGTCCAAACGAGAACGCCACGTAGACCCGGTCGGCCTCGCTGACGCCGGCGCCCGTGAAAACCTGTTCCCAGCAGCGCAACCACCACTCCCAACTTTCTTTCGTGTCCAGCCAGAGAATCGGTTTGCCCGCCGTACCCGATGTCTGATGAATGCGAACGTACTTCTCGACCGGGTAC
>JGI25384J37096_10000411_pt1 | contig 12225 bp, 15 predicted proteins | sample GraSoi013_1_40cm_4_FD_37096 | JGI IMG/M metagenome (IMG submission 37096)
CGTTTTTCGATGACTCGGCCTCTCGATATAACGATTGAACACGATTCAGAAGGTGATCGGGCTCAAGTGAAGTCCGAGTTGGAGCATCAGGACGAGGAATTGAGCAATCCCAANCGCCTCATGATCAGCAACGCTTGGANNGTTATCCATTTGCTGGGCTTGCCCGCCTCTTCCAGTTGCAAGGTCCGATCGGTTCCCCATCCTTCCGTTACCAGTTCTCGCTCTTCCGGTCTTGATACCGTCTCTGTTCCGTGCATCGGGTGGGAGTGGCGCCAGCCTCGGTACACCGCTTCCAGCGGCCATCGTCCATCCACCAGCTGCTTGGCGCGCAACATTCTGAACGCATCATCCATTCTCTCGTCTCTTGGGACCCCTAGCTCTGATAGGACGCGTAACCCATGGAAGAAGTCGTAGCAGTAGTGTGTGGGATAGTGTATCTTCAGAAAGTCGAACAGGACGACCGAATCGTCCCGATCGGATTTGTAGATCTTATGTTTGAGAACGAACTCGGAAGACTTTGCCGCCGCCTCCTTCCACTCTTCTCTCGGCTCGTGCTCGATCATCTCGGAGAGCGCCCACATAGGCTCTACAGTGGCGAGAAAAGACCCGTGCTTGCCTGATGGGGCACAGTTCCAAGCGGAATCGGATAATTGCTTGGAGAGAAGCCAGCCCATCGCCTTCCTAACTCTATCATCCTTCGAATACCCCGCTTTTGCAAGCGCCCTGACCATGTTGCCAGTATTGCAAACATGGGGATGGAACTGCTCCTCACCCCGGGAACGTAAAGAGAACCCACCACTCTCAACATTGTGAAGCTCGAAAAAGTGCTCTACCGCTTTCGCGAATCGGGGATCCTCTGATGATACTCCAAGATCCGCCAAGACCGCTAGCTGCCATCCTGTAGAAGTGAATTTTGGAACGTAGCACGACTCCTTGTTCTCCCAGTATGTGTTCTCTTTCTGTTTCGCGAAAATATTCGCGGCCCATCCTTCTCTTCCAATTCTCCCCTTGACTCTCTGGACGGAACCATCTTGCTCGTCGCGTCCCATCAACTCGGTGAGTGTGAAGTATTGACTAGAGGGCTCGCTCTCCTCCATCAACCATCTCGAGACAGCAGGTGAAACTAGGCTTTCTTTCTGAAGCTGTTCCAAGTCGGCTCACAATTGGTATTGCATGCTCATCTAAAGAGTCTTTTCGCAATTCGGNCTAACAAGCGTACTCGCTAAGGTCGAGTTTCAAAACGTTCTTGAATCCGGGCATCGACGGGTGGGCTCAATCGTCTTTGAGTTCTTGGGAGGATGCTTACAAGACAGTACCACCATGGGACGTAGGCCGTCCCCAACCAGCCTTGGTAGAACTCGTGCGAGCCGGGGAACTGAATAGGGGCAGTGTTCTCGATGTTGGCTGCGGGACGGGGGAGAATGCACTCTATCTTGCCCGGAACGGATTCTCGGTTGTCGGAGTTGATCTGTCAGATCGCGCGATTGCCGCGGCAAGAGCAAAAGCTGCCGAGAGAAGGTTGAAAGTTGAGTTTCGAGCGGGAAACGCGCTCTCGCTAGAATTCAAGGACAACATTTTCGACAATGTTATTGATTCGGGACTTTTCCACACCTTCCCTGATAACGATAGGCCTGTTTATGCCCGTGAGATAGCCCGGGTCCTAGCTACTAGAGGTAGGTACTTCATGCTCTGCTTCAGCGAGAAAGAGCCTACCAACTGGGGCGGACCGAGAAGAATCAGGAAAGAGGAAATCGAAACAACGTTCTCGCCACTCTTCAAAATCAACTACATTAGGGACGCATCGTTCGCCACGCGATTCCATACGAATGGTGGGAAAGCGTACCTGACATCCGCTACAAAGATCCCCACTAAACCCGCTGATTTTTTCCACGAAGATTCCGCGGGGAGATATCGAGCCTTTTTCCCTCACGACGATTTCTCGGATTCTTAGACGGATTCGGTTTTGAGGTAAGAGGATTTTACCTGCATGATTCCCTTCTGGCGTTTCAGCTCTCCCTCCAGTCTTGTGATGTCTTGAACCCGACCGCGGACCAGCAGGGCGCACAGGCAATGTGCGGCGTCGATGTGGGCGTGGAGGGATGAGAGGATGGATTGTCTGTGGTGGTGGGACGTTTCTGTGATGCCCTCGTCGGCGCCATGAGTCTCATGGTTGTAGACCATTACAATTGATCCGACGACATGGCCTCCTCTGAGTCCTGTTTCAAAATCTGATATGAAGGACCGCATCGCCGCCTGCAACGCCTTGGATCGATCCCGGTAGCCGCTGTTCTCGGAGGCCTTGTCGAAGGCTTCGAGGAGCTCAGGTGGTAGAGACATGCTGATTCTGGTAACTCCCTCATCATTCAATACCAATTCATGATTCGCCTCACAGTATTACTCGATCTGGCCGACCCGGCTAAAAGTATTACCAACTTAAGACTTTATATTACCATATAGAGGGGTCAGGTCGAGACAACCTGTCAATATGCACCGGGAGCTGCAAGCAGGCTCTTGGAGAGGGCGTCTTCTGAATTGACTGAACTCCGGTNAAACCATTCAAAGCTAGGGCTCTCAACGGCAGAGAAGCTCAGAATCTCCATNATATACTCAGCCTTAGGCATNGCCACCCTCGCTGGCCTCGCTGCCTCAGTTATCATAGGGCAATTGTCCGCCTTACTCGCGGGACTCGGAGTCCTCGCCTTCACCTTCGGGCTGCGTCACGGGGTGGACGCGGACCACATTGTTGCAATTGACAACACAACACGGAAGCTGCTCCAAGAGGGCAAGCGTCCCCTCACGGTCGGCATGTGGTTCTCCCTTGGCCATTCGACGGTCGTCGTTGGTCTTATCGTCTCTCTCATTCTCGCGACCAACGCGGTGAAAGACCAGATTCCAGCACTCCGAAGCAGCGGCGCGATAATTGGAACAACAGTCTCCGGAATCTTCCTCTTCCTTATCGGGCTCATCAACGTCGTCATTGTCCTGGGGATCTATAGGGTGTTCACGACCCTAAAACAGGGAAAAATGAACGAGTCAGAACTGGATAGTCTTCTGGAAAACAGGGGATTCCTGAACCGCTACTTCAAGGGACTCTTCAAGATCGTCAGGGAGCCCTGGCAGATCTATCCCATCGGGGTCTTGTTCGGACTTGGCTTCGACACGGCCAGCGAGATTGCCCTGATAGCTATCACCGTCGGGGTCGGAGTATCATCCGCTGTCCCTCTCTGGATGATCCTTGTTCTTCCCTTCATGTTCACCTGTGGAATGGTCTTGGTCGATATGACTGATGGGGTTACGATGCTGACCGCGTATGGCTGGGCGTTTCTCAGACCAATCCGGAAAATATACTACAACCTTACTGTGACGATCATATCGGTCGCAGTTGCCTTTGCGATTGGCGGAGTCGAACTCCTCCAAGTTCTCTCTAACGAGCTGAAGCTGAGCGGTCCGTTCTGGAAATCGCTGGGCACGCTGGATTTCGAGACGATGGGTTACGGAATAATCGGCATCTTTGTAGTATCATGGCTTGCATCGATGGCTTACTGGAAGTACAAGCGATACGACGAACTATACAAGTGACGTTCTAGCTTAAGACGACCAGCGTGTAATCGTTCTTCAATCCAATTGCGTGATTGGATCATAATGATCATCGGTTTCCTCGTTCTCGTGGCAGGATACGCTTTTCAAGTAACTGATTCCATCATCACCTCGTCTTACTCATCACCTCTGTACGGGAACGCAGGAACAGTGCTCCAGCTAATCGGGACAACAATCGTTATTGTTGGGATCGTGATACTGGCGATTGGATTCCTCAAGCTCATTCGAAGAAGCTTCTTCTCCGAAGGGGACATAGCAGAACCCATTTTTCGATAGTCCTTATTAGCGGAACGGGTCATCCGAAGTTCAGAACGCTCCAATGCCCTCGCAGAAAAAGCCGACCTCGAAACCAACCAAGAGGATTCGCATCCTTGTAGCGAAGCCTGGACTAGATGGTCACGATAGAGGTGCTTTGATTCTAACCCGGGCCTTCCGCGACGCAGGCATGGAAGTAATCTACACCGGCTTCCTGGCCACGCCCGAGCAGGTTGCACAGATGGCGATTGATGAGGATGTGGATGTTGTAGCTATGAGTCTCCTCAACGGCGCCCACATGACAGCCTTCCCGAAGGTCGCTAAGCTCATCCGGGAGAAGGGTGGAGACGACATTCTGTTGGTGGGTGGAGGTATTATTCCGGATGAGGATAAGCCCTTGTTGGAGAAGCAGGGTATCACGGGCAATTTCGGGCCTGGGACACCTCTCAAGACTATCATCGAGCATGTTGAGATGGTTGTGAGCGAGAGAGACTCGAAAAAGAAACGGTAGAGCCAAGACATTTCTATCTGAATATATCTCGATGGGAATCGAAAAAAATGGGCTTTCTCTCTATCATGGGCAGGGTCATTATCGGCATAGCCGTGATTGCCCCGGTAGTGGCTCTCTATTTTGCCATGACATCCAGCGACGCTCTGGGCATGATAGGCGTTGTAGGATTGCTTGCAGGAAGCGGCATATTTTGCATCGGGGGTCTCTACGCCGGTCTACTGGGGCTTAAGATCGAGAAATTGTCCGCNAGGCTCGACCCGGTTTCCAGGCAGAGACCTAGAACCAAGGCGAAGAATCTCATCAAAGCAGAATGTCCTATTGATCACCGCGAAGGAGTGTTTGTGCACGTTAGCCCTTACAGAAGCGATGCGGTGCCGGACGGGCTGGACATCTTTCTGGGCTCATGTGGGCACGAGGTCCATCGTGGGGAGATAGAGGCCGAAGCGTAGCAACCATGGAAGCAACACCAACAACCGAGACAACCAAACAAGTCGTTATCGAACGAGACGTTCCAGAACCCGCGATAGCGGGACTTGTAGAATTCGTCAACAGATACTACTTCCCTCCGAAGATGAAATTCATCGAGGCCCTTTCCTATCGCAAAACCGAGAGCGGGGACGGCTTCGAACTATTCTGGAGAGTAAAGCCTGTCGGACCAGAACAAGCGAGACCTCTACCAGTAGCGCTCAGGATCTCCAAAGCTGCCATCGAGCTCGATTTTCCCGGGTTGGACCCGAACGATATGTCTCTGGAGAGCGTTGTCGCGAGAACTGTTGATGAGATCGAGGCGGTTGTCTTTTCCTATTTCCAGAACATAAAGACGACCAGTCTCTACTTTGTCATGGGCGCGACCGAAGAGCACTCCGAGGCGCCTGACCAGCGGAGCCCTATGAGTAATGCCGTGAAGAGAGTTTTCGCAGGAAACACCACGAGCCTATTCCTCTCGTTCACTCTCCTAAGCTTCGCTCTCTACTTCATTATCGGAGTCTACACCGTCTTTCTATTGATCAGTGTCCAACTCGTCGCCCTAGTAATCTCCGACAAAATTGTTTACAGACTGGGCAGTGTCCGCCCAAACGCTGAAAGGCCCCTTGTAACGATCGCAAGCGTCCGGTCCAACCCGGAAACCCTCAAGGCAGTCTCACAACACGGCAAGAAGATACTCTCAAAAATTCGAGACGAGATAGCAAGAAATGCCACCGTTGCGTCCTCTGCCGCGGCCAACGAGGAGCTCAAAGGAACAGTCATTGGCGCACTGCTCAGGCATGGCATCATAGCGTCCGGGAGCGAGATCACCGTCAAGACCAGAAACGTATACCGCATCGTTCAGGAAGTCTCGGAAAAGTTCAGCCGGCAAACTCCGAAGATCACCGTTGCGAACGCAATAGTGTCCAATGCTTCTGCAACTGGAATCTCGTCAAGCCGCTCCACAGTAATGATCACGGCTGGTTCGCTGGAAGACCTGAGTGATGAGGAGCTAGAAGCAGTGATCGGCCACGAGCTGGGACATGTGAAGGGGCATGACCCTGTGATTCTGTTCGCTGCGACCTCGTTCGAGTTCCTGGGACGGTTCTTTCTCTGGTTTCCTCTACTGCTCTACCTGGGCATTTTCTATTTCGTTCTAGCGTTTGGCGCGATCTTTCTCATCGGAAAGTTTCTGGAGACCAGAGCCGACACTGAGTCTGCCGTGATGCTCGGAAATCCAGGGGCACTGGCCTCTGCCTTGACAAAGATAGGATTCAGGCAGCTCTATCGCGAAAAATACAACCCCGGAACAAAGCTGTTCGACTGGTTTCGGTTCGACCCACACCCACCACCATCTATTTCAGAATCGCTAGACTGTCAAGATATTCGGAGAAACAGAAATCTGTCGGGCATACGCTTCTGATCTCGATACGAGATATCATCGTAGGCTTCTTCTCCGCTCTGTTTTCAGCCTAGAGATCAACAGCTCTCTCATAGCGTTGTGCATGCTTAAGTTCCGGAGAGCCTCGGCCGTTCAATGTGAGACTTGTCTAACATGAATGTTGAACGCAAGCTCGAACAGTTTCTAGACGAAGACGTGGGAAATGGGGACATTACGACAGACTCTCTCGTCGATCCGACGACACGATCCATAGGGAGCGTTATCTGCAAGGAACGAGCAATAGTTGCTGGACTAGCTGAATCCATCATCCTACTGAAACTTGTGGGCTGTGAAGGTAGACCACAGGTTCGCGACAGCCAAGAAGTTCCGGCTGGGACAGTTGTCCTAGAAATTAATGGTCGTGGAGTTGACGTGCTCAAAGTAGAGCGGACCCTGCTGAACCTGCTATGTCACCTGTCCGGAGTCGCAACAGCCACCGCTGAGCTCGTGAATATCATCAAGACGAACGGCGCCTCAGCCAGAATAGCCTGCACGCGAAAGACACTTCCAGGTCTCAGGTACTTCGAGAAAAAAGCGGTCGAGCTAGGAGGCGGCGACGCCCACCGTCTTAGGCTTGACGATGCTGTCTTAATCAAGGACAATCATCTGGAACTGGCCGGTTCGATAACCGAAACTGTCAGAAAAGCGAAGGCTAAGGTGAGCTTCACCAAGAAAATAGAAGTCGAAGCAACAAGCCCGGACCAGGCAGTGGAAGCAGCGCTGGCTGGGGCTGACATCGTCTTGCTGGACAATATGACGCCTCAAGAAGTGAGAAAGTCGTTGAATCAACTAGAGGCGAAAAAACTTCGTGACCATATTCTGCTCGAAGTGTCCGGTGGCATAACGAGAGAGAACCTTGCGAGCTACGTCAAGACTGGCGTGGACGTGATCTCCGTCGGATCGATAACAAACTCCGCTAGAGCAATTGACATGAGTCTTGAACTCCGCTCTGTCAAGAAATAGCTGCCACATTTTGTCCCGGCAATCTTAAACCGTTCGGGTGAATGATAGCAAACTGAGATAGTTCGTCTGGAACAGAAGATCAGATTCTGCACTACAAAGGACGGCGTCAGGCTTGCTTATTCTACACTGGGCCGTGGGCCACCCTTGGTTAAGGCTGCGAACTGGCTTGGGCACTTGCAGTTCGACCTTGAGAGTCCGATATTTCGTCACTGGACCCGGGAGCTATCAAGATATCACCAGTACATCCGTTATGACGATCGGGGATGCGGCCTATCCGACCGCGATGTTAGCAGTTCTACGTTCCAGGACTGGGTGCAGGACCTAGAAACAATCGTGGATTCGAATGGTCTTGAAAAATTTGCACTGCTCGGAATTTCTCAGGGAGGCGCGGTCAGCATCGCCTACGCCGCACGCAATCCCGATAGGGTGAGCCATCTAATTCTGTACGGGGCAAGCGCCCTAGGCTGGTCCAAAATCCACACCTCGCCCGAGGAGCTTGAAGAAGGAAAAGCCATGCTGACGCTGACCAAGGTGGGATGGGGAAAGGACAACCCTGCCTACCGTCAGCTCTTCACGTCTCTATTCGTCCCTGGCGGGACAGCAGAGCAGGCCAGCTGGTTTAACGAGTTGCAGCGAAAGTCCACGTCGCCAGAAAACGCGGTGCGCTTCCTGATGGAGTTCGCTCAAATCGACGTCCTTGCCCAGCTCGCCAAGGTATCAACGCCGACACTGGTAATCCATACACGAGGCGATCTAGTGAACCGGTTCGAGGACGGAAGAGATCTGGCAACACTGATCTCCGGAGCCCACTTCATTCCACTAGAGAGTAGGAACCACATTCTGTTGGAGGACGAGCCAGCATGGAAGGACTTTCTAGTCCAGACTCGACGCTTTCTGGGCGTGAAGGAGACAGGGCCCGAACTGTCTTCAAAAGAGAAGGAACTAGGCGTCAGAAGCTGGCTCAGAGGACCCAAGAAATAGCCGGGCTCGACCCACGCCCATTCTAGGACAGTGTTTCTGAGTCGAACGTTAAACGGCTTATCGAGAAAGCAGAAAAAGTCCGGGATGGAGAACACCGGCTAAAGCCGTCTCTCCGACTACGATCCCAAGAAGAGATCTACAAGTTCATCCATGATAGGGGTCTTGTCTCGGCGCTAGGAGGAAACGAGCTTCCAAGTCTCATTAGCGCCATACTAGGCAGACCCTGGAGGCCATCGGCGAAGGGCTTTACCGGATGGAATGATTGGTGGTCAGTCAAGATATCCGGCCAGTCAGTGGCCCGCGTTTCCCGTGAGATCGAGAGAAGAAGAGACATTCTTGCAACTCGAATATTCAGGCGAACCAAGACCTTCGTATCTGATGAACTCTGGCCGGAACTGGATAGCATGGTGAAGCATCATCAGGACCCCGCGGTAAAATGGAAGACCTTCTCGGATCTGGAACAGAAGTTGTTGGAAACCATCGAGGATGAGGGTTCAATCCGGACGGATCGATTGAGAAAGAAGTTGAGGCTTGAAGCGAAAGAGAACAATTCCAAATTTCACCGCTCGTTAAGCAACCTGGAAAGCTACGCGATGATAGTTGGCGTTGAAGATCCTCATCCAGAGAGGCATCTCCACGCTAACGTCTGGCAGACATGGAACACGAGAGTCGGTGAGGGAATGGGTCGTTCCGGCCTCTCGTACAACGAGGCGCTAGCGAAACTCCTCGAGAAAACTATCGAGGCGTGCGTTCTCGCCCGCGAAGACCAGATACGAAAATGGTTCCAGTGGAGCGACGACACGGAGACGGCCGAGAAAGATTTGCTGAAAAGCGAGAGAATTATGAAGGCAGGCCCCTTCCTTCTCACGTCTCGAATCCTGAGATCGTAAGAACGTAAATTTGTGGCTGAGCAACACGTTGCTGGTCGCGAAGTCCTCAGGTTACAGGAGTTCGCGAGAACCTTTGAAACAATGGAGCAAGTTACACTAGCGGTAAGTTCCCCTTCTGCACATACCATGAGGACGAATCATGAAGAAAATCGCGTTCTCTATGTGCTTGATAATGGCGACCTTAGTGATTCTGAGTGTCCCGCTCCTCGCACATGCACCCCCGAATACTCCTCCAACATTGGAACGCCTATTATCCAACCATCCTCGCCAACTTACAATGCCCCGGCAACAGTCTCGGTGAACGTTACTGACCAGCACTCAAGTGTACAAAACGTGACTATCATTTACACAGCTGACAACTGGAAAATGGTTAACACGACTCTCCTCGCCTCGTACAATGCCACAACCACCACTGCCACCGCTCAGATACCAGCACTGGCGACCGGAGGCCACATCTCATTCTATGTTGTGGCCTTTAACGGCAACGGCATTAAGGGTGTCAACAATAACTCGGGAAGCTACTTCGGCTACGACGTCGCGGCACCTCCTTCACTAATCACAACAACGAATGGCTGGATTACCATCGGCATAATCCTGGGAAGCTTAGGAGCATTCGCTGTCGCTGCACTGCATTTCCTCAGGAAGAGACCCCGGACCAGCTCTCACCCAACAAACTGAATCCAAAGTACGAGTTAGCAGTACTACCAACACCAGACAAAACCCACCTTCTTTCCCAAGGAAGGCGCCGATTCGCTGCCTCCTCTTATCCCGGGTGCCTGATGTCAACAATTAATGACTGAGCACTTCCCGATGTGAGCTATGCCCATCTCACCCGCTGGTCCTTCGTCTCCTGAGCTCGCTCGGAGGAGCCTAATCATAGAGAGAATCGAGAGGGAGGCAAGGGTCTCGGACCTTGCAAATATTCTCACAAATCGTCTGGCTCCGACTGACCTACAATCGTTGCTCTTGGAGGTCTACGGCCGCAGAGCGAAGAAGCGCGAGCCCAAATTATTACTTGAGGATCATATCTCAAACCGGTTCACCCGGCCTTCTGTCTCTAGTCCTCGACGTCTTCTTGAATGGGATCGCATCGCGTTCTCTCGACTACCTAAAGTCTTCCAGCCCATCGAACTCTCACCGGTCTGCCCGCTAGGAACAGTCTCTGCGCTATCCCCGATCAGTCAGGATTGGACCGTTTCGACGATTCGGAACACGGAGGTTGTCGCTGATTCGACAAACGTGCTAGCGATTGAGTGTGCAGTCCGACGCCGCGAGCAGAGGAACTTCTCTTCAGGTAAAGCGGCTTCGGTTCATCTAGCCGCGAGCCACCGCCTCTTAAGAGGCCAGAAATTTGGCGTCGGCCCCGATGCTAAACAACACTTCAGAATATTCACTCTGTGCAGTGCAGGCCGCGATACAGGGAACCTAATGTTTGAGACAGAGTCTTTGGGTAACCACGTAGGATTCTATCTTGCAGCGCTCGGACAGTTTCTAGGCACTAAGAGAGCTCTCCGGGTTGCCATTTCTGACTTCGGGTCCAAAACCCCGCGAGCGGCGGTTCAATCGGGAGTTCTCGAGAAGCTTCGATCTCGGTACAGGCGCGTCAAGGTCGGAATCGATCAGAGTCGGACACAGGGTAGAGGATATTATGGCGAATTGTGTTTCAAGGTATTCGCAACCGACTCCACTGGCAAAGAACGAGAGCTCGTCGATGGCGGAGACGTCAATTGGACCCAGAAGCTCCTCAACAACGCGAAGGAGCGTCTCATCATCAGCGGATGTGGCAGCGAGAGACTGTGCGAGCTCTTCGAGCCGGCCGCGTCCCCAAAGAGCGCTTAGGAGTCCGGGTCGTTACTGTCGTGCGCTTTTTTCCTTCTTCAGCAACTCGTCCAGCCGTTCAAAACTCTCGTCCCAGTACCGCTGGTACTCCGTGGCCCAAACAGCAATTTCCCGCAAGGGCCTGGCCTGCAGCCGGCACCAGCGTCGCTGGGCTTCGCGTCGGCGCTCGATGAGCCCTGCCTTCTCTAGGACTTTGAGGTGTTTGGAGACCGCAGGTTGGCTTATCGGCAGAGGCTCTGCCAGTTCCTGAACGGTGGCCTCGCCCTGCGCGAGCCGGGCGAGAATGGTGCGGCGTGTCGGGTCGGCTACGGCCTGGAAGGTTGCGGAGAGCGTATCGTCTTTCAATGCACGGTCCGCAGGAGCTCGTCGAGGCGGTCATAGCCCTCGTTCAAACCGCTTTCCATGTTGCTGGCTAGCATACCGTCGCGATGCTCCTTGCGCTCGAACTTGACGATGGATGTGACTGTGGTGCGGCCATTATGTTCATGGAAAAGGGCTGTCTGAAGCGATTCGCCTGGCATTCCTTCGAAATTCCAAGTCTGCACAATGCGCTCTGGGCGCACNATCTCGCGGAATTCGCCGTGGAAACCGTACTCGGTGCCGTCAGTGTCGATATGAGTNAAGTGCCATCGGCCGCCGGGGTGGACATCCATCTGCTCGATTGTCATCTTGTATTTTCGGGGTCCCATCCACTGGGAAAGGAGCTNTGGATCGGTGTATGCGCGGAACACGANGTCTCGGGGCGCNTCGAAAGTGCGTTCTATTCGGATCTCCGTATCATTAGGAGTTGTGATTGAGGCGGGTTTCGCGGTAGATTGTGAGGCTTTCATAACCTCATGCATAACCATGTGGCTATATAACTATTCTGTTAAGCTCGGGCATTGCACGAAACGAAGCCGAGAACGAGAGTCACACTAAAACGCGGCTAGAGGCACTGACGGCTTGAGGCTTTGAGAGTGTGCAGGAATATCAGAATACTCTTCAATTTCGACCCGCCGGCCACAGATGCAGAGGTTCGGGACGCTTCCCTACAGTTCGTTCGGAAGATTAGCGGGTTTCGTCAACCGTCGAAAGCAAACGAACGCTCGTTCTTGGCGGCGGTCAATGAGATAGCCCATGTTTCAACTAATCTTCTCCGATCTCTCGAAACGAACGCGCAACCGAAGACGCGGGAGCAGGAGATTGCAAAGGCGAAGGCCCGCTCAGCCTTGAGGTTTCGTTCTAGCGTGTCTGGCTAGTCGGCCTTGACGTTCTCTAGAAACGTTGCCGATGGCACGAAGAAG
>JGI25384J37096_10000412_pt1 | contig 12209 bp, 8 predicted proteins | sample GraSoi013_1_40cm_4_FD_37096 | JGI IMG/M metagenome (IMG submission 37096)
GTCTCGCGCACGACGCTGATCAAGAAGATCCGCGAATACGGCATCGCCGAATGAGCACCGCGGCCATCCTGGTGATCGGCAACGAGATCCTCTCCGCCAAGGTGCAGGACGAAAACGGGCCGTTCCTCGCCCGCGAGCTGCGGGCGCTCGGCGTCGAGCTGCGCCGGATCGAAACCATGCCCGACGAGGTCCCCCTGATCGTCGACGCGCTCCGCCGCTGCCTCTCGCAGGCGCAGTGGGTGTTCACCAGCGGAGGGGTCGGACCGACGCACGACGACGTCACCATCGCCGCCGTCTCGCAGGCGTTCGGGCGCGCCGTGGTCCTCGACGAGCGGACGCTGCAGCTCTTGCGCGCGCATTTCGGAGAGCCCCTGAAGCCTGCCTTGCGCCGGCTGGCGGAGGTGCCGGAGGGGTCGCGCGTCGAGTTCCACGAAGGGTACCTGTTTCCCGTGATCTCGTTGGAGAACGTGGTGATCCTGCCCGGGGTGCCGCCGCTGCTGCGCGAGGGGTTCTTGCGCATCCGCGATCGGTTTCGCGTCGCTCCCATCCACTCGAAGGCCCTCTATTTCACCATCGGCGAAGGCGCCCTCGCCGAGCACCTCGACGCCACCGTGGCGCGCTTTCCGGCAGTGGCGATCGGCAGCTATCCGCGGTTCGATACCGCCGACCACCGCGTGAAGGTGACCTTCGACGCGCGCGATCAGGCGCAGGTGCGCGCGGCCTGCGAATTCCTCAAGGCGCGGCTGCCCGCCCAGGTCATCGTGCGGGAGGAGTGAAGCTCAGCGGGCCCGGATCGCGAGGTGCGCTTCACTGACCGCGAAGCGGGCGAGCCGGGCCACCTCCGGCCTCTCCAGACCGCCGCCGGTCTCCGCGCAGACGATGGAGATCGCCGCGGCCGGGTCTCCGCAGAGCGCGAGCGCGACCCGCTCGGCGCTCTCGCGCACGCCGAGCGCGAGCGTATCCCAATCGACGGCGGGCTCCGCGGCGACGCGGGCCGCGATCCAGGAGAGTGCCTCCCGCGCCTCCTGTCCGAAATGAGGCGCGAGGCGCTCCGAGAGCGGCGGGTCCGAAGCAGGGAGGGTGGAGAAGTCCGTCCCCAGGGGCGCGGTGAGGCGGATCACCTCGCCGACGAGTGCGGCCAGGCGCTCCGGAGGCAGTCCTGCGATCGCGTGCGTGCCGCGCCGGATATGGGCCAGGGCACGGGCGTAGAGGAACCGCTGTTGGCGCGGCGACCAGAGCTTGGGGACTTCGGAGCCGACGAGCAGCCCGGGCGTCTCGGCCGCGACAGGCGCCACGATACCCGGCGCCGCGCGGGAGAGATGGAGCTGAGGCTCCGGCATGGAGAGGGCGCGCGCGATGGCGGCGACGACGCGCCGCACCGGATTGTCGCCCTTGACCAGGGCGCCACGGCCACCGCCCAGGTCGGTGGCGAATGCCCGGGCNATCTCCGGCATCGCGGCGGCGAGCAGATCGCGCGCCGTTCCCGCGTCGCTCGAGGCGCGGACGGCGACGTCGTCCGCGACCTGCGGCAGATCGACCGGCGGGGGCCGGCTCGCGGTCCCCTCGTACACGCTGCGCTCCTCGGGATCCGCAGCTTGCGCGCCGACCAGGACGGCGGCCGCGCAGAATGCCCCGTCAGGCCGGGCCTGCGCAGAGAACATCCTGCACAGCGCATGGATCGGCTCCGGCGACGGGCTCACTTCGAACAGCGCNATCTGCGCCTCGACGCCTTCCGACGCGCCGCCCAGCTCGGCGAGGTGCCGGAGCGCCGCGACGTTGCCGGGCTCGTGCTGCAGCGCCAGGCGGAAGGCTTGCAACGCCGCCTGCGGCTGCCCCTCTCCAAGCAGACGCCGGCCCAAGGCTTCGGCCCAGCCGGCGAGTTGCGCTTGCGTCGGGCCCGTTTCCACCGGTGCAGGGAAGACCTCGAGCAGGCGCCGGTAGATGCGCACCGCGTCCGGCGCCGGCAGCGTCGGGGCGCCCGAAGCGAGCTTGATCAGCAGAGGGGGCTCGACGCCCTGCAGTGCCGGGTCGAGCAACGGGAGCGCCCTGCGGGCGTCTCCGATCGCGGCGTAGAGCCGTCCCAACCGGCCGTTCCAGGCCCCGGCGCGCGCATCCGACCCGGCGAGGTCGATGCGTTTCTGCAGGGCATCGGCGGCATCTCGCGCGCGTCCCGCCGCCTCGCCAGCGTCGGCCCGCAGCTCGAGGGCCTCCAGGTTTTGCGGGTCTCGCGCGAGCGCCCGGCCTGCGGCGAAGAACGCGGCGGGCGCGTCCGCCAGCTCACCGAGCTCGATTCTTCCCGCCTGGAGCCAGGCCACCGCGCCCTTCCTCGCGTCGGCATGCGCGTGTCCGATACGCTCGTAGATCGCGGCGAGCGGGCCCGCTCCGCCCTGGCCGAGCACGGCGCGGAGCTTTGCCGCCACGTCCGTGTTCCCCGGATCCGATTCGAGGACGGAAGCGAGCCGTTCGACGGCGGCGTCGTCGTGGCCGATGTCCGCCGCGAGCAGCGCGGACTCGACCATGGCGCCGAGGTTGTTCGCCAGCCCGGCCTCGGTCGCGAGCAGGCGCGCCACCTCCTCCTTGTCGCCGCGCAACTCCGCGATGTGCCGTGCTCCTTTCATCGCGATCAGGCACTGCGGATCGCTCGCGAGCGCCTGGCGGTAGGCTGCGCCGGCTTCCTCCATCCGTCCCTGCTCGACGAAGATCTCCGCCTGCTCCAGGGCCAGGGCGGCGCGCGTCTCGCCATCGGCGAAGGCGGAGCGGAAGGCCAGGTGGTCGGCGAGGACGGATCTCTGGCCGCTGCGGCGCAACACTTCCTCCACCGCGTCCAGCGCCACCCGATCCTGGGGATTGAGGGCCAGCGCCCGGCGGTACTCCGAGATCCCCTGATCGCGTTCGCCGGCGGCCAGGCGGTCTTCCGCGGATTCGGCGCGCAGCAGCGCTGCGACGCGCGGATCCTGGCAGCGGGAGGCGAGCCGCCCGCGCAGCTCCGCGCGCTCCTTGCGCGCGTTCGCGCTCGTGTCGTGGCCGATCAGGGCCAGCAGCTCTGCGGCTGCCTCGAGGTCTCCTGGCGCCTCCGTCAGGAGGGCGCGCAGCAGCGCCACGGCCTTCTCCGGCTGGCGGGCGCCGTGCGCATGGAGCGACGCCGCCCAGCGGCGCGCCTCGTTGCGCTCGGAAAGCGACTGCGCCGCGGCAGCGAGGTGCGCGTATGCCTCCGCGGCTTCCACCGGCCGGTCCGTCCAGGCGAGGAGCCTGGCTAGCTGGGCCCAGGCGAATGCCGCCTGGGGGTGCTCGCGCGAAGCCGCCTGGTACAGGTCGATCGCGCGCGAGGGATCGCCGACGCGCCACTCCGCCAGCTCGGCAGCGCGTCCGAAGGCTTCGGCGCGGGCATGTCCCTGCGGGATCGCCTCTGCGATCTGCACCAGCACGGCCAGCGCCGCCGCGTGGTCGCCGCGCCGGAGCTGCAGCCGGGCAAGTCGACGGAGCACGGCGAGATCGACGCCCCCGAGCGCCAGCGCCTGGGCGCAAGCCTGCACGGCCTCGTCCACGCGCCCTAGCTCCTCGAGGACCAGCGCGCGCTCGGCCTGCAGCGCGGCGCCGCGCTGCGGCGTCGTCTGCCGCGCTTCTTCGAGCAGCAGCTCGGCGCGCTCGCGCGCCGGGATGCTCGGCAGGGCGAGCAGGGCATTGCGTGCCGTGGCCGATGCGGGATCGACCCAGCGAGCCTTGCGCAAGAGTGTCGTCGAGCGCACGTCGTTTCCGGCGACGCGCGCCAGCTCGCTGGCCTCGATCAGCAGGTCGGCCGCATCGGATCCGGAGCTCGAGTCCGCCCGCGCTTCCAGCGCCTGGGAGAGCTGGCTGAAATCGCCCGTCTTGAAGGCGAGCGTGCACCAGGTCTCGAGCCACCGCGAGCTCACCAGGCCGCGCGCCATCTCGGCGGCCCGGCGCGCCAGGTTGACGCTCCAGCCAGGGTCGGTCTCGCTGATCACGGCGGCAGCGCGGGCCAGCAGCTCGGCCCCGACTGCGCGCGGGAGCTGCGCCGCGGCCTGCTCGAGCACGCTCGCCAGCTCGGGACCGGCACCGATCGATGGCAGGGTCCGCGTGAGCAGGCGCAGCGCGGCGCCATGGCGGGGGACGAGCTTCAGCGCCCGCCGGGCGAGCGCGGCGGCTTCGGCGCGGTTCGCGGCCCGCTCGTGCCAGACTCCCGCTTCCAGATAGTGCCCGGCGGCTTCCTCCGCCGAGTGCGACTCCAGCGACTCTCCGAGGGCGACGAAGCGTTCCGCGGCGGGCCCTGGGTCTCGCTGCGTCACCAGGCGGGCATGAAGCGCGATGACCGCCGCATCACCGGGATTGTCCCCCAAGGCCTCGGAGAGAAGCTGCTCCTGCTCCATCGGGTCCGAAAGCAGCAGGGCCGCCCTCGTCTTGAGGTGCGCACGTTCGCTCGGCTCGATGCTTCCTTCGGCGCGCTGGCGGAGCATGTCCGTCAGATCCGGCGATTTCTGCTGCTCGGCGAGATCGCAGCGGAGCGCGAGCAGGGCCCCGTCGCGGCGGTTCTCTTCCAGGGCTGCCGCGGCTTCCGCGAGACCTTCCGAGACGCGGCCGAGGCGATATGCCGCGATGGCGGCCACCAGGGCCCGGTCGGCGGCGCTCGCGGTCCGATCCGCGCGTTGCCGGCAGAGCCGCAGGACTGTTTCCCAGTCGTTGCCCGCACGCGCCCGTTTCAGGGTGGCGAAAAAACCCACCGGATCGTTCGAATCCGCCTGGTACAGCTTGCGGACGGCTTCCTCGTGCAAGGCAGCCAGCTCCGCGGACGCCGGCGCAGCGCCATCGACCGGCGGCGCACCGCCCTGGGGTTGCGCCTGCGCCTCGTCGAGGAGCAGCACGGCGCGGCGGAGGAGCTGCGCTCTGTACACGGGGTCGCGGGTCGCGCCGCCCGAGCGGATGAGCAGCCGCGCGGCGAGCGCGCGGTCGCCGTCGCGCTGCGCGGCACCGGCGCTCGCCTTGAGCAGCGCCGGATGATCGGGAGAAAGGCGCAGCGCGGCTTCAATGAGCTCTCTCGCCTGCTCGGGCCGCCCGAGATCGCGCAGAACGTTCGCCTGCGCCCGCAGCGACTCCGCGCGCTCTGCGTCCTCGTCGAGCAGGGCTTCCTCGCGCTGGTGCAAGGCGAGCGCCCGGTCGTGACGGCCCGCGCTGGCGAACAGCCGCCTTGCAGCCTCGAGGTTCGGCCGGTACTGCGGATTGAGCAGGAACGCGTTCTGGTAGCAGATCGCGGCGCTCTTCGCATCGCCGAGCTGATCGATGTAGATGCGGCCCATCGCAAGGTGCACCTGCGCCGCCGCCGCGGTGGGCCCGAGCGTGCCGATCTCCGCTTCGAGCTGTGCCAGCGCATCCCTGGCGGCGCGGATGTCCGCATCCGTCGGCTCGCGTTGCGGGATCGGAACCGCGAGCTCCTGGGTCGCGATGGGGTCCATGCGGATCCCAACCGTACCAGACCCCTCCCGGTGCAGTCCGCTTCTGCGCGCAGGAAGCCACGACGAGCCGCGCCGGCCGAAGGCCGGTCAGCGGCTACTCTTGAGCGCAAACACTCGCAGGCAGGTTATGAAATGTGTTCTAGACCAGGCCCGCCGCAGCGCGCGCCACGCTCTCGATCTCTCCGAGGATCTCCCGCACCGCCGCGATGTCCCTGTGCAGCTCCCGATCTTCCTCCATGTGCGGAACCTTCCTCCGGATGACCTCCTGCGCCGCCGCCGCTCCCACTCCCGCCTTCAGCGGTCCGCGCAAGTCGAGCGCCTGCGCCGCCACCAGCAGCTCGATCGCCAGCCCGCTGCCTGCATTCTCCACCGCCGTCCGCGCCTTGATCGCCGCCGTCATCCCCATGCTGACGTGGTCCTCGCGCCCCGCCGACGACGGAATCGTGTCCACGCAAGCCGGGTGCGCCAGGATCTTGCTCTCGGCAGCCAGCGCCGCCGCCGTCACCTGCGCGATCATGAACCCCGAATTGAGGCCGCTGTTCGTGGCCAGGAACGGCGGCAGCCCGGAGAGCGACGGATTCACCAGCTGTTCGACGCGCCGCTCCGAGATGGTCTGCAGCTGCGCGCAGGCGATCGCGAGCAGATCGAGCGCCTGTGACACGGGCTGCCCGTGAAAGTTTCCCGCGCTCACCACCGTGCCCGCGTCCACGTCTTCGAAGCCCTGCGCGAACACGAGCGGGTTGTCGGTGGCGGCGTTCGCCTCGATCGCCAACGTCCTGCGCACGAAGGTCAAGGCGTCGCGGGCAGCGCCGTGCACCTGCGGCACGCAGCGCAGCGAGTAGGGATCCTGCACCTTGGCGCAGTGCTCGTCCTGGTGGGCGGCATTGATCTCGCTGCGGGCGAGGAGCGCGCGCAGGTCGGCCGCCACGCGCACCTGCCCCTCGTGCCCACGGATCCGCTGAACGGCTGCGAGGAACGGCTTGTGCGAGCCCATCAGCCCCTCGACGGTCATCGCCGCCGCGACGTCCGCGATCCGCGCGCACCGCTCCGCCTCCAGCAGGGCGAGCACACCGACCGCCTGCATCGCCTGCGTGCCGTTCACCAGCGCGAGTCCTTCCTTCGCCTCGAGCACCACGGGCTGAAGCCCGCTGCGAGCGAGCGCCTCCCGCCCAGGGAGCCGTTGCCCGCCCGCGAACGCTTCCCCCTCGCCGATCAGCACCAGCGCGAGGTGTGCGAGCGGCGCCAGATCGCCGCTCGCGCCCACGGACCCCTTCTCCGGAACGACCGGAATGACGTCGCGATGCAGCATCTCGAGGAGCAGCTCCAGGGTGCTCTCGCGGATGCCCGAATATCCCCCGGCGAGCACGTTGGCGCGCAGCAGCATGAGCGCCCGCACCTCGGGCAGCGGCAGCGGCGCGCCGGTGCCCGCCGCGTGCGAGAGGATCAGGTTGCGCTGCAGCTTGCGCAGATCGCCTTTGGGGATCGACACCTCGGACAGCGTGCCGAATCCGGTGTTGATGCCGTAGGCCGGCGTGTCGCCTTCGGCGATGCGCTCCACCAGCGCCCGGGCCGCCCGCACCCGCTCCCGGGCGGCGGCGGCGATCTCCACGCGCGCTCCTCCGCGCGCCGCCGCGCCCACCTCTTCCAGNGAAAGCCNGTCGCCCGAGAGGACGATTCGCATGTAGCCGCTTCTACACCTTTCGCGGGCACCCACGGTGACGCCTTTACCGACCCGCTGCTCGTCCACTATATGTTCCGGCGCCATGCTCATCGTGCAAAAGTACGGTGGTACTTCTGTCGGGGACGCCGAGCGCATCCGCAACGTCGCGCGCCGGGCGATCTCGGCGCGCAAGGAGGGGCACGACGTGGTGGTGGTGGTCTCCGCCATGGCCGGCGAGACCAATCGCCTGCTCAAGCTGACGTGCGAGATCGCCCGGCGTCCGAGCCAGCGGGAGCAGGACGTAGTGGTTTCCACCGGCGAGCAGGTCTCGGTCGGGCTCCTGGCGCTCGCCATCCAGGAGATGAAGGCGAAGGCGCGCAGCTTCCTCGGCCACCAGGTGCGCATCCTCACCGACTCGGCGTTCGCCAACGCGCGCATCCGCAGCATCGACGACACCAACCTGCGGGAGAGCTTGCGCAAGAAGGAGATCGCCGTCGTCGCCGGCTTCCAGGGGATCGACGAGCACGGCAACATCACCACGCTCGGGCGGGGCGGCTCCGACACCACCGCCGTGGCGCTCGCCGCCGCCCTCAAGGCCGACGCCTGCGAGATCTACACCGACGTCGACGGGGTCTACACCACGGACCCGCGGGTCTGCGAGCGGGCGCGCAAGCTCCAGCGCATCTCCTACGAGGAGATGCTGGAGCTCGCTTCCCTCGGCTCCAAGGTGCTGCAGATCCGCAGCGTGGAATTCGCGATGAAGTACAAGGTCCCGCTCTGGGTGAAGTCGTCGTTCACCGGGGATCCGGGGACCCTGGTGTGCGAGGAGGACGCGGCGATGGAAGACGTGCTGGTCAGCGGGATCGCGCTCACCCGGGACGAGTCGCGCTTCGTGGTGCGAGGCGTCCCGGACAAACCCGGGATCGCCGCCAAGGTCTTCGGCTCGCTGGCGGAGCAGGGCGTGGTGGTCGACGTGATCGTGCAGACCCCGGCCAGGGAGGACGGCCGCACCGACATGGCGTTCACCGTCGGCCGCCTCGACGTGGAGAAGACGAACGAGCTGGTGCGCCGGATCGGCAAGCAGATCGGCGCGGGCAAGGTGGACCATGAGGAAGGCATCGCGAAGGTGAGCATCGTCGGCGTCGGCATGCGCAACCACGCGGGCGTCGCGGCGAAGATGTTCCAGGTGCTCGCCGACGAGGGCGTGAACATCCGCGTGATCAGCACCTCGGAGATCAAGATCTCCTGTCTGATCGACGAAAAGTACGCCGAGCTGGCCGTCCGCGCCCTGCATACCGCGTTCGGGTTGGACAAGACCGAAACTGCCAAGAGCTGACCGTGCTGATCGAATGCAGCCGCTGCCACGCCGTGTTCTCCGTGCAGGACGGCATCGCGGCTGAGGGCACCCGGTTCAGCGTTCAGTGCGGGCGTTGCCAGTTGGTATTCGACCTCGTCGCCGAGGGGGAAACGGCCGGCGCGGGCCAGGAGCAGCAACCGCCGTCGGACCCGGAACCCGACTCGCTCGTTCCTGCGCCACCGGCGGAGCCGCTGGCGCAGGCCGTTGTGGAGCCGGTGGCGCCGGTCGCTCCCGGGAAGCTGGCGCAGGCCGCTTCCGAGCCGGTGGGAACGGTAGAGAGCGCGCTGGCCGGGATGGTGCTGGAGCCGGAGCGCGCCACGCGGGCGCGCTGGCTCCTGCTTCTCGGGATCCTCGCCGCCGCAAGCGCAGCCGGGATCGTGCTCCACCAGCGCGAACGCGCGCGCGAGCTCGGCGAGAAGATGCGGGTCGGCCGCGAGAAGCTCCTCCGCGACGACTCGGCGAGCCTGCAGGATGCGGCCAAGCTCTTCACGGAGGCGGCCCGAGCCACGCCGGGGCGGGCGCCCCTCGAGGCGGAGTGCGCGTTCGCGCTCCTGCTCCAGGCGGCCGCGCAGAAGGACCTGGCGGAGCGCCTCCCGACGGCGGAGCGGGACGAACCGGGGCGCGCCGCATCGCGGCTGCTGCAGCAGGGAGCCGCCGCGGCAAGGCAGGCGTTCGCCGACGACAAGGATGACCCTGCCGCGCTCCGCGCGATGGCGCTGGCGGAGTCGATCTCCGGTGCCGCCGATCAGGCTGCGGTCCACGCGGAGCAGGCCGAGCAAGCCGCCCCCGGCGATCCCTGGGCGCTCTATGCGAAGGCTGCCGCCGCCTTTGCAGGCCATGCGCACGAGCGCGCCGTCCAGGCGCTTTCGGCCGCGCGCGAGGCGGAGCCCAGGCTGCTGCGGGCAGACGTCGATCTCGCTGCCATCTCCCTCGACCGCGGCGACCCCGTTGGAGCCGGCGAGCTGCTCGAATCCGTCCTGCGCCGCAACCCGCAGCACGACCGGGCCAGACGCATGCTGGCCCTGGTCTCTCGCTGAGCCGTGGGCACCCGACGTCCCCTGATGGGAACTTCCCTTCCCATCCGTTGGAGACGGGACGCGGGTGGGTCCGCTCGTGCGCCCGCAACGCCAAGGCACGCCGATTGCTGCCAAGTGGCGCATGCTCGTCGTCGTGTTCTGGATCGCCGTCTGTTGCGTCCTGCACACGTACCTGATCTATCCACTGCTGCTCGTCGGCCTCGACGCCATCGCGCAGGCGCGGAGCGCCTGGGGGTACCTGGGGGGAAACGAGCGCCGCCGTCCGCTCGCGCAGCTCGGGTTGCCCAACGTATCCGTGCTCATCGCCGCATACAACGAGCAGGGCTGCATCGGCCCCCGGATCGAAAACCTGCTCGCCCAGGACTATCCCGCCGACAAGCTCGAGATCCTGGTCGGGTCCGACGGATCGACGGACGAGACCGACGCGATCGTCCAGCACTACGCTGCCAGGGGCGTGAAGCTCTCGCGCGCAGAGCGGTGCGGCAAGGCCGGGGTCCTCATCCGGCTCGTCGCGCTGGCAGAGGGCGAGGTGCTGGTGATGACCGACGCAAACACCGAGTTCGAGCGCGACGCCATCCGACACCTGATCCAGCCGCTGCGCGACGATGACGTCGGACTGGTGTGTGGCCGGCTCCGGCTGCATTCGCCCGCGGGGGCCCCGCTCGCGGAAGGCGCGTACTGGAAGCTCGAGAGCTTGCTGAAGCTCTATGAGTCGCGCCGCGGCTGCGTGATGGGCGCCAATGGCGGCATCTACGCGGTGCGCAAGTGCCTGTTCCCGCCGCTGCCCGCGGGGACGGTGGTCGACGACTTCGTGGCCGCGCTGCGGGTGCTCGCGGCCGGCTCGAGGGTGTCCTACGAGCCCGAGGCGGTGGCGCACGAGGAAGCGGCCCCCGATCACGCGAACGAATACCGGCGCCGCGTGCGCATCGCGGCAGGCGGGTTCCGCGCGCTCTCCCAGCACCGCGACCTGCTCTCGCCCCGACACGGTTTCACCGCGTTTGCTCTCTGGTCGCACAAGGTCCTGCGCTGGTTCGTTCCGCACGCGCTGGTGATGGCGCTGATCGCGAACGTGTTTCTCGCCGGCGTCAGCGCGTTCTACTCGCTCGCCTTGCTCGTGCAGCTCGCCACCTACGCGCTCGCGNCGGTCAGCCTGCTGGGGATGACTCCGCGGCACGTCCGCGGCTTCGCGGACGCAGCGGCGCACTTCGTCGAGATGAACGCGGCGCTGCTGGTCGGTTTCGTGAAGTACAGCCGCGGAGCGCAGGGCCAGACCTGGGTGCGCACGGACCGGCCGGCCCGGGCAGCCTGACTCCTCGCCAGGTCAGCGCTGCGCGCAAAGCGGCGCGCAGATCAGGAGCGCTGAAGACGACAGCTGCCGGCAGGCGCCCTGGATGCCCCGATCCTTGAACGTGAACGAGCAGGCGTCGCCGGCTGCGTGCTGCGCGCAGGCGTCGACGGCGGCCTGGATCGGCGCGGCGAGGCCGCCGTCCTTGTGCCGTAAGCCACCATCGCCGTCGTCGTCGCCTGGCACGCCGGCGTCGCACGCCCGGTGATGCTCTGCGCCACCGTCGTCGGCGTCATCGTCCCTACCGCATTCGCCTTCCTCGGAATTCTCGTCCCCCTCCTCCGTGCCGGCGCACACCAGCCGGCCGTCGTGGAGTGCCTTGCACGACGCCTGGCCCGCGTCGCGGTCGTCGTCGGTGACGGAGCATGCCGCGCCCGCGTCGAGCCCATCGCAGGCGTGGAAGGGCGGGGCCTCCCTGTGGACACATCGGTTGCCGGCGTCCGCCAACTCCGCGAGGACGGCGGTGGAAGACGTATCGCTCGACGGCGTCCTTCCGCCGCTGCAGGCGAGCGCAAGCGTTACCAGGGACAAGAGGGACGTGCGGCGCATGAGGGCCTCGAGACGCGAAAGCGGGGTAGGGAATCGTCCGCTGTCCGGGGGCGACAGGCAAGGGCCTGCTGTCGTATGCGCCGATGTAACGAAAACGGCCCGCCAGTCTCACCCTGGCGGGCCAAATGGTGACCCCAACGGGATTCGAACCCATGTTTGAGGCGTGAGAGGCCTCCGTCCTAGGCCGCTAGACGATGGGGCCGCCTTCCTTTGCCGTCCGCGGCTCTGACCCGCAGTGTACTTCCTCCATGGTTGGGGGACTAGGATTCGAACCTAGATACACGGAGCCAGAGTCCGTGGTCCTGCCGTTAGACGATCCCCCAGCGAACGGGGACGCGCTAAGTACAGAAGCACCCTCGCGGTGTCAAGGCGACTTGGACTTCGACGGCGGGGGCGGTGGCGGCGGGGTGGCGGCGGCCAGGATGTACACGCGGACCTCGCCTCGTCCGGCCTCGTACAGGTTCACGCCTTCCCACTCGCCGCGCTCCGGATTCTCGATGTGCATCGCTCGAACGGCGGTCTGGCTGTGCAGCGTCCGGCGGGGAAACTTCCCCGGCGGGTACGCGCGCCGGTAGAACTTCACGGCTTCGTCCCAGGGCTGCGGGAGCCGATAGCGATCCTCGTCGATCTTCACCGCCCCATCCGGAAGGATGAAGCCGCGCGCCTTGAATCCCTCTCCCGCGCCGGCGGCGGCGGTCGCCGCCAGGAGGAACGCGAAGGCAACGGCTCTCATTTGATCCTTTCCAGCGCGGCGTCGANCCGCCGCAGCGTCCGCGCCTTGCCGAGCAGCGCGATG
>JGI25384J37096_10000422_pt1 | contig 12123 bp, 9 predicted proteins | sample GraSoi013_1_40cm_4_FD_37096 | JGI IMG/M metagenome (IMG submission 37096)
TTCTTATCGCGATCATTCTTGCGGTATCCGGTTGCTCCGGCACGAGCGCTGCAGACAGCGTGCAGATGCCGGCGCCGGCAGTCGAAGTTGCCCGAGTGCAGCAGAAGGATGTTCCCATTCAGCGCGAATGGATCGGGACTCTGGATGGCACGGTCAACGCAGCCATTAAAGCGCAAGTGACCGGATATCTGCTGACGCAAAACTACACCGAGGGTTCGTTCGTGAACAAAGGCCAGTCGCTGTTCGAAATCGATCCGCGCCCATTCCAGGCGGCGGTGGATCAGGCTCAGGGACAGCTTTCACAGGCCAACGGACAGCTCGGGCAAGCGAAAGCGCAACTCGTTCAGGCTCAGGCGCAGCTCCTGCAGGCGCAAGCCAACCAGCGTCGTACGCAGCTCGATGTGGATCGCTATATCCCATTGGCGAAGCAGCAGGCCATTACGCAGCAGGATCTCGACAACGCGATGCAAAACAATCTCGCCTCGCAAGCACAGGTAGATGGAGCAAAAGCGCAGATCGAAACCGCAAAGGCGCAGATCCAGGCGGCCGATGCCGCCGTGGAAGCCGCGAAAGCGGCGGTCGAGGCGGCCCGCGTCAATCTGGGATTCACGCATCTCACTTCTCCGATCGCGGGAATCGCGGGTAAGGCGCAGGTGCAGATCGGGAACCTGGTCAGCCCGGCCGGAGCGCCGATCACCACGGTCTCAACGGTTGACCCGATCAAGGCCGAGTTTACCCTCAGCGAGCAGGAATACCTCAGGTTCATGCGACGCCCGAGCGAGCTCGAGCGACTGCAACTCGAGCTCATCCTGGCGGATGGAACAACGTATGCGCATAAGGGGAAATTCCTGTTTGCCGACCGTCAGGTGGACCAGAACACCGGCGCCATTCAACTCATCGGTCAGTTTCCGAATCCCGGAAACGTGCTGCGGCCGGGCCAGTACGCCAAAGTCCGGACAGTCGTTGGTCTCGAGCACAACGCTTTGCTTGTGCCGCAGCGCGCCGTGACGGAATTGCAGGGTAACTACCAGGTCGCGGTCGTTGACGACGACAACAGAGTTGCAATCAAGAACGTGAAGGTCGGCGACCGCATCGGCCCGCTATGGATGATCAACGACGGTCTGGAGCCCGGTCAACGCGTCATTACCGACGGCGTGATGAAAGTCCGGCCCGGTGTCCAGGTGCAACCGGAAGAGAGGTAGCCCATGTCGAAATTCTTCATTAGCCGCCCAATCGTGGCGATGGTGATCTCGATTCTGATGGTTATCGTCGGCGCCGTCACCGTCGCAAGTCTTCCTGTCTCGCAGCTCCCGAGCATCGCTCCACCGGAGGTGTTGATTCAGGCCAACTACGTCGGTGCCGACTCAGAAACGGTCGAGCAGTCGGTCGCGACGCCCATCGAGCAGCAGATGAGCGGCGTGGACAATCTGAATTATATGTACTCGCTGAATGCCGCGAATGGACAGATGACCATGATCGTGGACTTCGACGTCAAAACGGATCCGAATACCGATCTGATCCTGACACAGATGCGCGAGACACAGGCGGCGTCGCAACTGCCAACCGACGTCACGAATTATGGAGTAACGGTCCAAAAATCAGTCACCGCACCGCTCATGGTTATCGGTCTGTATTCTCCGCACGGCACCTACGACGCGCAGTTCCTCGCCAACTACGCCTACATCAATCTGAATGATCAGCTCACCCGCGTCCCGGGAATCGGCAACGTGCAGGTTTTCGGCGCGGGCCAGTATGCAATGCGCCTNTGGGTGAAGCCCGANCAACTTGCAAAGCTCGGCATCACGGTCCCGGAAATCCTCTCGGCGATCCAGTCACAGAATGCGGTCAATCCTGCCGGTAAAGTCGGCGGCGCGCCGGTTCCGAAAGGGCAGGAGTACACCTATTCGGTGCGCGCGCAAGGCCGGCTCACCACGCCCGAAGAGTTCGGCAACATCACGCTGCGGGAAATGCCGGATGGCGGCATCGTCCGCGTGAAGGATGTCGCGCGCACCGAACTGGGCTCGCAAGACTACAGCGTGATCGGACGGCTGAACGGAAAACCGAGCGCGATCGTGGCGGTCTACCAGCTTCCCGGCAGTAATGCGGTGCAGGCAGCGGACGGCGTGAAAAGATTGTTGGCGGAAGTGAAAAACCGCTTTCCGCAGGACATGGATTACGTTATTTCGCTGGACACGACGCGAGCGGTCACGGAAGGCATGAAGGACATCGTGGTCACACTGCTGATTGCGATCGTGTTGGTGACCCTCGTCGTCTATCTGTTCCTTCAGGGTTGGCGTGCGACGCTGATTCCGCTGCTCGCAGTTCCCGTCTCGCTGATCGGAACGTTCGTTCTCTTCCCTGCATTCGGTTTTTCGATCAACACCTTGTCCTTATTCGGTCTCGTCCTGGCCATCGGACTTGTAGTCGATGACGCCATCGTCGTTGTTGAAGCTGTCGAACGCCACATCGAAGAAGGTCTGGCGCCCAGAGCAGCCGCTATCAAAGCGATGGATGAAATCTCGGGCCCCGTCGTTGGAATCGCTTTGGTGTTGTCTGCGGTATTCATTCCGACCGCGTTCATCCCCGGCATCACCGGACGCCTGTACCAGCAGTTCGCAGTCACAATCGCGATTTCAGTGATTCTTTCCGCGTTTAACGCCCTCACGCTCAGCCCGGCGTTGGCGGCGCTCCTGTTGCGTCCGAAGAGCGAGCGCCGTGGGCCGCTGCAGAAATTTTTCAATTGGTTCAATCGTGTCTTTGGGCGGGCCACAAACCAATATGTTCGCTGGTCGGGAACGTTGATTCGGAAGAGCGCTGTAGCGCTGGTGGTGCTGTTGGCGTTCGGCGCTGCCGCAGCCTTCTTTGCCAACAAGGTCCAACCAGTTTCCTGCCCGACGAAGATCAGGGTTACCTCTTCCTCCATCTTCAACTTCCGAGCGCCGCGTCGATCGAGCGTACAGAGGACGCTGCTCGAAAGGTGGAAAAGATCCTGGCCGGCACACCCGGCGTGCAATACACCACAACGGTAGAAGGCTTCAGCCTGCTCAGCTTCGTCCGCACGACGTACAATGGATTCTTCTTCGTGACACTCAAGGACTGGAACGAGCGCAAGAGCCGGGACGAGCAGTATCGGGAGATTCTTCAGCACGTAAACCAGGAATTGTCGAAACTCCCTGACGGATTCGCGCTCAGTTTTCCGCCTCCGGCAATTCCCGGCGTCGGAACATCGGGTGGATTCACTTTCGTGCTCGAAGATCGTGCTGGAAGAGACGTCCGATTTCTGGCGGATAACCTGGACAAGTTCATGGCCGCGGCACAGAAGCGCAAGGAAATAGGTGCCATGGTGAGCACATTCCTTCCGGCCGTGCCGCAGCAATTCGTCGATGTCGATCGTGAAAAAGTGCTCAAACAAGGCGTGCCGCTGAACGAGGTTTATCGCACTATCCAGACGTTCATGGGGGGAGTGTTCGTGAACTACTTCAACCGTTTCGGACGGCAGTGGCAGGTTTACGTCCAGGCTGAAGGCGAATATCGCACCAGCCTCGACAGCCTGGGCGACTTCTACGTCCGGAACAACAAGGGTTCCATGGTTCCAATGTCATCGCTGGTCCGGTACGAGCCGCGTTCAGGTCCCGAATTCACCATGCGCTATAACCTGTATCGATCCGCGCAGATCGTCGGTAGCGCAGCGCCCGGGTACAGCTCGAGCCAGGCGATGCAGGCCTTGGAAGAGACCTTTGCCGAAAACATGCCCCGCGAGATGGGTTACGACTACATGGGTATGTCTTTCCAGGAAAAGAAAGCGCAGCAGGGCGTGCCCGCATGGGTGATCTTCGGGTTCTCACTGCTGTTCGTGTTTCTTATCCTCGCAGCCCTTTACGAAAGCTGGTCACTTCCCTTCAGTGTTCTGCTGAGCACACCGGTCGCTGTGTTCGGCGCTTTCTTCGTTCTCTGGCTGCGCCGATTCCTGCTGGGATACTTTGTTCCGCCGTACATGATCCAGATCGAAGGCGACGTGTACTCGCAAATCGGACTGGTCATGCTGATCGGTCTTGCAGCAAAGAACGCCATCCTGATCGTCGAGTTCGCCAAGGATAAGTACGAAACAGGTGTCGATCTCATGGACGCGGCGCTCGAAGGAGCGCGGCTCCGCTTGCGTCCGATTCTGATGACATCGTTCGCGTTTATTCTCGGATGCGTTCCGCTATGGACCGCATCGGGTGCCGGAGCCGTCGGCCGCCAGATCATGGGAACCACGGTGATCGGCGGAATGATTGCGGCCAGCGCGATCGGCATCTTCTTCATCCCCGCAATTTTCTACCTTGTTGAAAGACTCTCTGGATCCCGCAGGCATGGAGTTGAGTTGAACCCTGCTCCGGCACAAGGAGATTGAAAATGAAATATGCAGTCATTGTTCTCACGCTGTTCTTGACGGCATGCGCAGTGGGGCCGACCTATCATCGGCCCGTTGTTCAGATCCCGGACACGTTCCGCGGTCCAGAGCCGGTCGCGGCGCTCGAAGGAGGTTCTCTTGCCGACCTCAAGTGGTTCGAGGTCTTCAAAGACGACAGGCTGCAGGATCTGATTCGCACAGCTTTGGTACAGAACTATGATCTGCGGACTGCCGTCGCCAATGTTGAGGCCGAGCGCGCGGTCCTCGGCGTTACTCAATCGAACCAGTATCCAAACGTGGCGGCCAGCGGCGACGTCCGCTTCACTCGGCTTTCGCGCGATGGTTCGTTTGCTTTGCCGCCTACGTTTGTGCCCTCACAGAACCGTAATTGGGGCGAAGCTTTCCTGGGCCTGCTTTCGTTTGAAGTCGATATCTGGGGCCGGCTCCGCCGGGCCACAGAGGCCGCACGGGCGAATCTCCTGGCCGCCGAGGAGAATCGCAAAGCCGTGATGACAACTCTGGTCGCCGATGTCGCCGCCAACTATTTCTCGCTTCGAGAGCTCGATTACGAGTTGGAGATCTCGCAGCGTACGCTGGGCACGCGGCGAGAATCTCTGCGGCTGATTCAAACGCGGCAAGGCGGGGGCGTCGCCACGCTGCTCGACCTTCGGCAGGGCGAGCAATTGGTGTACAGCGCATCCGAAACCATTCCGACGCTCGAGCAGCGGATCGAACAAACAGAAAACCAGATTACGTTGCTGCTCGCCAGAAATCCCGCCGGCATTGTGCGCGGACGCGGGCTGACCGAGCAGGAACTTCCGGAGGTGCCAGCCGGTCTACCTTCCTCACTGCTCGAACGGCGGCCGGACATCCGCGCTGCCGAAGAAAATCTGATCGCAACGAACGCCAATATCGGAGTGGCGAAGGCCGCTTATTTTCCGCAAATCAGTCTCAGCGGATCTCTTGGTGGTCAGAGCACGCAACTGGCGGAACTCTTCAACGGCCCGCATACTGCATGGAGCTTCGTGCCGCAGATCACGCAGCCGATTTTCACGGCCGGACGCATCAAATCCGGCGTTCGTCTTGCTCAAGCGCAGCAGCAGGCGGCTCTCGCGCAATACGAGAAGGCGATTGAAACCGCCTTCACGGAAGTATCCAACGCGCTGATCGCGCATGCGAAATTGAGAGAGAGCCGTGTTCAACAGGAAAGTCTGGTCACAGCGCTGCGTGATCGGACGCGGCTGGCATACGTGCGCTACGAGGGCGGGGTCGATACGCTCCTGAATGCTCTCGATGCCGATCGTGATCTGTTTCAAGCGGAACTGACGTTATCGCAAATCCGGCTCAATGAGCTTCTCAGCGTCGTTCAATTATACAAAGCACTCGGAGGCGGTTGGCAGGCCTGACCAGAAGGACCTGATTCGACCCGATCTCGAAGACACTGAGACAACGGCGAACATGAAAAGGAGAGGTTTTTAGGAATGGCAAAAGCAAAATTACAAAGGATTCCGTCGACAGACGAGAGACAAGCAAACAGATCCCCCTTAATAACCGAAGATGCTATTGCGCAGCGCGCGTATGCTCTCTACCTGGCTCGGGGACGTGAAGGTGGGCATGATGTCGAAGATTGGCTCCAGGCTGAACGAGAACTNCTAGAAACAACGAATACGCCCTCATCGGAAAAGACGTTGCGCTTAGCGGGAAAAAGGCTTAGCGAGCCCTTGAGTTGATTTTCACAAACTCAGGGTGACCAGCACTTCAGCCTGGTTCAAATTGGACCGTAATTTTCCGGCAGGAAGCGGTTCGTGAAAATTCTCATGTGCCCACCGCGTGTAGCGCAATTCCGGCGCTGCGCGGAGGCCATGGATACGAAATTCTAATCCGCCGGCAATCACGAAGCCCTCAGCCGACCTATATTTNAGTTCGGCGGGCGGGTTTCGCAGCTTAACAGGAGGCGTAACCGGCGCACCTGGTGAGGGGGTAAAAAAGGTGCGAGAGAGTTGCGTCGTATTGACAATGTAATTTGTATTGAGACCCGCACTGATATATGGAGTCCGGTAGGCAAAGGTTCGAACCCTGTATTTCAGCAAGAGCGGCAGGTCCCATCGGCTCACGATGTTGTGCTGCTGCTGGTTAAACGTGCCGAAAGATGCAGCACGCATTTTCGAACTGAAGTTGTAGTCGAGACGCTTGTACAAAGCATCAAATTCGAGCGCCAGTCCGAACGGCAAAGAAACTTCGACTGCCGGACCCACTGTATATCTTTTCGCTCGGGACGGGTAGTTGATCTGTGTCCTAAAGATATCAGCGGGACCGGAATCGAAATCAGCAGTCTCGAGGGCCTCTGTTACAGGAATACCTGCCTTTAAACCCAATGAAACGGTTTGGGCCACGCCAGCGAAGGGTCTGAGCAAGGCAATAAGGAGCAGGAGTCGTTTCATAATTCTTCTCCCAGGGCTTAGTGCGTGGAAGAAGTTGCGATAACTCAGGCCTTAGCCACCGCGGCTTGTTCGACGATATCGGCTTTCGTGCTCTCGACGAAGGAGAGGACTTCGGATCTTTCGGCGGCGGGAACGCGGAAAGCATCCAGAGTACCGTTCAGATGCACCAAGAAGGCTGCCCAGTCTTCCTCGTCGATTCGCATCCCTTTATGTGAAGTGTGCATGTTGCGACCGGTGTAGAACAACGGCCCACCTGCGCTTTGACAAAGGAAATCAATGAGGAGTTGCTTCTCACGGCGGACACTGTCTTCGGCTCGATGTGCCCAAAAACGTCCGAGCTTCGGATCCGACATCAGACGCGGAAGCAAATTATCTGCGACCGCGGCGATCGCATCATAACCGCCAAGGCGCGCGTACAAACTTTTTTGTTCGCCCATAAACAATCTCCTGTGTTGGTGATTCATGGCACTGGGACCGGGGCAGTATACACCCTTGACGTCATCCGATACATGGCCCTTATAATTGCGCGATTTTTCCGGATGCTTCACACAAGCCGGCGGCTTAATTTGTGCTAAAACCGATGGAGGCTTCTATGATACGGAACGGATTTGCCGTCGCGACGTTTCTGTTCGCGTCCGTCGCATTTGCGCAAAACGAACCAGGCACAATTACAGGAACAGTGACCGATCCCGATAAAGGCATCGTGGTCGGTGTGCAAGTTCAGGCGAAACATGTAGCAACTGCGATGGTTTACAAGACGGACAGTTCGCGAACGGGTGCTTTCACTTTCTCGCAGTTACCTCCCGGTATGTATGAACTCTCGGTGCCTGTGACAGGATTTACGTTTGCACCGTATATCAAGAAAGACCTTCGTCTCGATGCGGGCCAAACGCTAACTGCCGACATCCGGCTGGAGTGGCCGATCAACTTAGGAACAGTTGGAGATGACACATTTCTGACCCTACGAAACCGCTATGCTGGGCTATCGGGACCTGCGCCTCAGGCACTGGACGGCAAGCCCGATCTATCAGGTATCTGGAATGGGAGCCCCGACCCGAATCCGGAAGGGGCATCTGTGCTGCCGTGGGCAGCTACCCTCCAAAAGCAACGAATCGGGAACAATCTGAGAGAACTGCCCTCGGCGTATTGTCTACCTGGAGAGGTGTTTCCAAGCGCGCCATTGCCATACAAGATCGTTCAGACTCCTTCACTCGTGGTGCAATTATTTGAGGGCGGCTTTCGCCAAGTGTTTTTAGATGGCGGCGGGCATCCGCAAGATCCCGATCCCACATGGCGGGGACACTCGATCGGGAGGTGGGAGGGAGACACTCTGGTGATCGATACCGTCGGCTTCAACGATAAGGCTTGGCTTCCAGCCTTTCTACCCCACACCGAACAGTTGCACGTCGTCGAGCGCTATCATCGGCCCGATCTCGCTCATCTGAATATCGACGTCTCCATCGAAGATCCAGGTACATTCACGAAGCCCTGGCAGCTTCACATGGTCTGGACGCTCGCTCCGGGTGAAGAGATCGGGGAATTCATCTGTGAAAATAACAAGTACTTCGGGGATACGCGTGCCAAGTAAATCGTGTTGAGCCTGACCATCAACGCGCCCTCCTCTACTCGACCGGCGAGCGTTTGCCCTTCGAGTTTAGGTACAGACCGCGGTCTTTGCCTCGCACTCAAACAGCCCGGCATCTTTCGGGGCCTGTTCGCTAGGGCTCAACTCGGTGCCCCCACGGGCATGAAGTTTCTGATCGGTTCGCTTGCGTTGCTCGGATGGAATCTCTTTCAGAAGCTCACTACATCGCTGTACCGCTCTAGCGCGGATCCTCATGACCAGGTCTTCGAGCACCGTATCATTCGCTTGCCTGGCATCACACGCCAGCGCTTCCATCCTGGCAGCGCAAGCTTTGCACTCATCGATGCAGTCACAGCTAGCAAGAGCCTGTTTTGCCGCCTGATATCTCTCCAGCAGTTTCGCTTTACTAACATGGGGAAGATTCTCTAGCAATCGTAGCCCCGCGTATTTGCTGTCCACGTAGATTTCAAGGCTCATGTGCTGACTCTAACACGTGGTGACGAGGCAAGCAGTGGCTCGTAGGTGCCAGTAGATGTTTTTGGGATCGACTAATCGTCCATTCGACGAAGGTCGCAAGCACCTCCGCCGGTCAATGGACCTTTAACGAGGATCCCAATTCGCGCCAACCGTTTAGTCAGGATTACGTGTAATTTGAGGAGGCGAGAACTTCGGCTTCCCGCTCAAACCGACTCACGGGATCCGCATCCCGCGAGATTCATCGGGCAGGACCTCCCGCTCGACTAAGCCACGCATCATGCAAAAAAACCCGCGAGTTGTCCCGCGGGGAAGGTGGAATTGTGGTATCGCGCTCGCGTCATCCAGTGACGGTTGCCGGCCAGCGTTCTTCTATCTGGGAGCGGCTCGTAGGGTGAGCGGGGGTTGAAAGAAAACGCAGAAATAAAAAAGCGGCGAACCGACTGGGAACTGACACGACACCGAAATTCTTCAAGGCAAAACAGCTCTAGCGTTCAAGTTAATCATCCAGCAAGCAGGGTCGAAATGTTCGAAAAGACGCCGACGACGCTGCTTGACAGGTTGGGATTGGCAATCATAATGGCGATTGCGATTAGAACGAGCATNANCGCATACTCCACCGTCGTCACTCCCTTTTGCCGTTTACGTTTTGNTTCCGAGATCGAAAGCGTTATTTTTGTTTTCTCNATTGTTTCGTTGGACTCCATGTCGCTTTACCTCCTCCAGTGTGTTGGNTTGTCCGGCGCTTCCGCTACCGCATCAGCTACCGNTGTGATGGATACTAGAACAAACCCGGAACGAAAGGAATCGTCAGATGGTGCCTGATGCGTAGTTAAGGGCTCAACATGAAGGCACGAACGGAAGCATCACGCATCACATTGCTGGTACGTTCGGACCNATCACGCAGGGTGGCCTCGCTTACGGGAGAAGAAATGCGAACTTTCTCGATGAGCGCAAAACGCTACCATTCACAATGGTGGATCATCTTCGCTCACATCCAGGAGAACAGATAACGGAACCGGTTTCGCGATTACTTCGGGAAGACTTGGGTCAAAGTCTGCAACTTCGGCTCGTCTCCGGGCGCAGTCGGCGCGTTGGCGGTAATCAGCGCCATTGCGGTGATGCCGTAGTAGGCGGCAAGCCCGATGATATCGGTTATGCCCTTNTCGCCGTATTTCGCGANCGCAGAATTGTAGGTCGCATCCGACACCTTATGGTCGCGGTAGATTTCGCTGAGGAGATTGTAAATGATCGCCTCATCCGCCTTCAGCTTGGTCGGCCTCCTGCCCGCGGCCACGTCGGCCGGCACGCTGGGATCGAGTCCACCTTTCACGGCCGCCGGATAATGGGCGTGCCAGATATAATCGCTGCCCCAATTGCGCGCGGATATGAGGATAGTGAGTTCGACCAGGCGTGGCTCCATTCCGGTTCCCCAGCGCAAGTAGTCCGACATCCTGATGGCTTCCAAGCCGAAATCCGGACTTCGGAAATACACCTTGAATGGCGGGTTATTCACATTGCCGTTGCGCGGACTACTGGCCAGCAGCTTCGCGAACTCCTGCTGCTTGGGCGAGAATTTGTCGGGCGAGATCATTGGAAAGCGCGCCTTGTCCTGAGCGAGAAGAGCCGCCGGCATGCCGAAGGCGAATGCAAGTAGTGCAATGGTCAAAAGTTTCTTCATACGTTCCTCCCGGACCACGATTTCATTACGACAAGTTTTGTCGTGGGTGTTATTGCCGTTGGCGGGCATTATATCCATCGGCGAGAACGTGCACAATGAAACGCAAGGTGCGATCGCAGACTGTAACTGCTATCGAGGACTAGGAACATCGCAGGAGCTTGTCGTGAACCTGACCTTGCGCAGCGATGTCCTCGCGCTGAGCNAGCAGCCGCTGGTCCGGCCCGNACAGAAGTGATCCGTAGATTTGCGCTATTTAATGTGGCATGACCGATCTTTGAACCGATGCCATTGACCAAAAGTCCATCCAAGCGAGTTCCTCTTCACGACACCGGACGAGAGCGTTCCCCTTGATCGCAAGAATGCGGCATAGCCTGGACGTCTCGTTGATGTGCTCATTGCCGCAGTGGACGGGGCAAATTCCCGATTTAGGTCCGGCTCTCCCCAATTAGGAATAACCAATTCCTCATCGGGTTTTGGCTCCCCCCTAATTAAGGGCTGAAGTGCAGGCGCTCCAATCCCTGTATCAGGACGGCCATAGAGGTTTGAAACCTGTCCAGACGGTTCTGACAAACGATCTCGGGGAGTATCGGCTACGCCTGCTCGAGCCGGGCCGGTATTACATCCGGGCGCGAGTCTTGAACCCACAGGAGGCGCAGAGGCAATTGTTCATCAGGCCGCCGGCCGCACCGCTAACGGTTTTTCGGGGTCCCGTCATCCCATATGTCAGTCGGCGCGCTCTGGAGAATGGCGCGATTGAAGAATACCTGGAAGCGCCGGTTTATTTTCCCGGCGTGATTGATCCGGGGTTGGCCACCCCGCTGGAACTTGGTATAGGCGAGAATCCCGGCGGTTTCGACTTCACCACAGCTTCAGGTCACCTGCATGCGCGGCGAATTCGAGGAAAGATCATCAACGGCGTAACCGGCCGGCCCGCGGCGCACGCGTCGATTGTCGTCGTGCCTCGAGCTGCGGATTCTCTTGTATTCGCGGCAACGGCTCAGTCGGCCGGTGACGGATCCTTCGAGATCAAGGGCGTCACGACCGGATCTTACTTTGCCTTTGCTGCCCTCTACGCGGCCGGACGTGTGGGAAACCCCCTCATCACTTCCGGAATCGCGTCCGCCCGCATTCCGATTGAGATTGGCGACAGCGATCTGGAAAATCTCCCAGTCGTCGTCGTTCCGAATTTCAAAATTCCGGTTCGACTGGTCTTTGAAACTTCAGATCCGTCGGCGGAGATGCGGGGTGTGCAGCTCATTCGCGATACGCCCATTGGCTTTGGACTTCCGCAAGAGATGAAATCCATCGCCGGCGCCGTCGGGGAGATCGAGGGCATCGGACCCGGCGACTATCGGATTTCGCGTTCGGGCCCCGGATACATCCAATCGGCCCGTCTGGGCTCGGCAGATGTTTTGAGGGACGGCCTCCATCTGGAGCATCAACCCGAGGATTTCCTCGAAGTTGTCATCGGCGAAACAACAGCTTCCGTGGAGGGGCGTGTGACCGACGGGACGCAAGCGGTCTCCAATGCCGTCGTCGTGCTCGTGCC